>Ga0335074_10004953_pt1 | contig 18408 bp, 3 predicted proteins | sample Lox_Sample_23_FD_206715 | JGI IMG/M metagenome (GOLD analysis project Ga0335074, IMG submission 206715) | Soil microbial communities from Loxahatchee National Wildlife Refuge, Florida, United States - Lox_Sample_2.3 | ecosystem: Environmental > Terrestrial > Soil > Wetlands | place: USA: Florida... | reverse complement strand
CAACTTCCATGGGCTTGGAGTCTCAACCTCAGTCTCCGTCCGCTTGCGCTTTGTACCGGGCTTTGGACCTGGCTTTCCACGTGGTTTTGGGCCTGGTTTCCCATGTGGTTTTGGGCCTGGTTTCCCATATGGTTTTGGGCCTGGTTTCCCACGTGGTTTTAGGCCTAGTTTCCCACGTGGTTTTAGGACTAGGACTAGCTTACTAGCATCGCTGTCACCAGCTTCTCTATTGTCCTTAATAGCAACAACCTCTACCTGCTTGCCCTTCCCTTTCCTATTTCCCTTCACACGTGATTTTAGGGCCGATTTTACTGTCCTACCAGCTTTTTGAGCACTATTAATAAAGCCACAGTTGTTCTCTTTAGCCACTGCAGCTGGAAACCTAATTGTTACCTCTTTACCTGCTTTTTCTCTGGCTCAGTCCGGATGCTATTCCCTAGTAAATTACTAATTGAAGGGTTAATAGAGTTGAGTTCTCCACCTTGAAATCGGCCTGCTAGCCTTCCATGCTGGGATTAGAGTTTATATTGTCCGTTTTTGTACTTAAAGATCCGTACTAGTAGCCTAAATGGTTTAGTGGCAAGTCGTAATTTAAGTGGAATCTGCAAGGTGGCAATTGTCCTATCTGTAAAGAGTGCACTCCAGCCACTGTTTGCCTTAATCATCTAAGCATGGAGCTTAGCGTTATAAGCTACAGCCCAAGCCTCAATCTCAGCTAGGACGGGATCTTCATTATCTAACTCGTAGTTGGTGTTAGAGTCGCTCTAAATAGCTTCGTTTATATCGTCTAAAAGCTCTAAAGGCTTAGCTCGAATCTAATAAGGTTTCCAACTAAACTAGACCTCAAATGGTGTTTTATTGCGTGGTAATGCTCGAGTAGTTGTTGTATTAATTACTAAAGCAAGCTCTAAAAGTAATACTACCTAATTAGACCGGCCTTTTTGTAGTTGTAAGGAACCTAACCGTCTTTAAAATGTACATTTGGCTTGTTTAATAGTTCCTTAACTTTGTAGATGGTAAGGCCGGCTACGGATTACAAGGATATCTAGCTCTAAGCAGAGTTGATTCACCTCTCCCTTAAATTTAGTGCTATTATTAAAACGCCTAAATGAAGTTAGTTATAAAACACTTTAAAGATATCTTAACAGCTAATTACTTACAGTTTTTAAGGATGCCCATTCTCACCAAACCATTTAACTAAGTTTCTACACACCCCAACTGCTGTCTTATCCTTAAGAGGATCTATCTAAGTATACCTTGCTAGTGGATCCTTTTTGTGAAGAATCCACTTATAAATGCCGTCAGCCTAGGCTTGAAAGTCTATAAGATCAATTACAAGCTGATTAAGGCAAAACTTAACTTTAATTAGCTTAATTGGGGCCCGGCCTTTATTAGCAGCTTAGAGTGTGCAAATAGAACACCGCTAGATTACCTAATTAACTTGAAGCTTAGTAATACTATAATATGATTCTTAGAGACGATTGTGAGTCTGTTAAGCACCTAAATTATAAGTTTTAGTACAAATCACATACAAAATAGGTATTATACGTACTAGCATGATGAAGATTGCAATAAGCTTTTTAAATAAGCTCTATAGCGTTATAAGTGCATGCAGCATATCGAGCTTTAAACCATGTACCATCTTTTTTCTGCTCTGCTTTACAATAGACTTAATTGTCTTAGAGCTTAAAAAACGTTAAAGCCTAATGTTTGTTATAAGTCTGGCGCTAGCGCTAGGCTCTATCTACAGCTTAATTTGTAGCTGTCTGATTGTTAAGGTAATACCGATAATCTGAGCGTTTAAGGGGTGTAAGTAGGCAATTGCTCTTGTTCTTAAGGACTATGTCTATAAATTGGATGTTAAGGTCGTTGGAATTAGGCTAGGGATCCACACCACCACGTGCTAGTAGCAGCAGCAACAGCATAAAGTTGACCTTGGAGGGTGACGACGCTGGTAGGCTAATATCCATAGTGTTTGGTTGATTATACCGGCTTGGGTAAGTTGAAATAGGCTAGGAATTAGGCAGGAATTAGGCCCAGAATTGGGCTAGGAATTGAGCAGGAATTGGGCCCGGACTTGGGCTAGGAATTGAGCAGGAATTAGGCCAGGAATTGAGCAGGAATTGGGCCCGGAATTGGGCTAGGAATTGAGCAGGAATTGGGACCGGAATTGGGCCACGAGTTGGGCTAGGAATTGGGCCAGGAAAGTCGGACATTTATCTTAAACCACCAGCTAGGCAACTACAAGTAAATAGGAGTATATACGTCAATCCAGCTGGCAACGCAGTTTCAAGTAGAATGGACTGTCTAATAGTTGTAAAAAGCATTAGGTCCTAACTAGTAGCAATAGTGAGCCTAGCTTTCAGTAATACCGACGGGGACCTCGAGCTATAGGTCAAACCAGTAAGAATCAACTAAAACACTAAAGACAATTATCACTAGAATTACCAGGTTTAGAAAAATCGTCGAATTAGCTAATCTGTAGGTGGATTGGCCAATCGGGCGAAATTGGCCGATCTGTTGGTACAGTACACACGGATTCGCGAATCCGACGGATTGGCGAATCCGGTCTTACAGGTCGCGTCGCTAAGCGACGCGTCGCTTAACTGACTTCCCTTAGGGCTCTACTAGCTTGACACCAGCGTTTCCCCAGCTAAGGCTAATCGAGCAGCTATTATATGATCTGCTTGTATGGTTTAAGGTTTATATGACTAGGTATTAGATTCTAGTGTGTGCAGAAGTTTTTTTTGGTGTATTAACTCTTATATTAAGAATTTAAATACTATAAATTTTATTTCTAAATTCAAATACTTTAAAGTAGTAGGAAGAATGTAATCTCTTATTGAATTTAGCAAGTAGTACATTTACAACCTTAATAGATTTTTGCTGCTCTTTGTTTTAATTATATATAGTCTTTATAAGAAGGTTATAAATAATATTAATTATTTAAATTAATAGTAGTCGATGGATTTGCTTAAAGAGGAACCTCCACACACACTAGAATTTAATACCTAGTTTACAAACCTTAAATCGCACGAGCAGACCATAAAATGGCTGCTCGACCAGCCCTAGCTGGGGAAACGCTAGCGTCGAGCTAGTAGAGCCTAAAGGGAAGTTAGTCTAGCAACGCGTCGTTTAGCAACGCGACCAGCTTAGCCGTACGACCCCCATTAAAACTACAGAGTGCCCGCAGACTAATATAGAGGCAGACATTAGAACAATCACTGCCTATCTTGTTAAAGAGAGAGCCTTAGAGGCAGTGCAAGCAGCCTTAAAGCGCATCAACGACGCATACGGACGACGCGTCAAGCAAAGAGCCACAGAGCAGGCGATCTGCCAGCTCCAAGCTGTCGTCTAGAAACTAGCCGACAAGGTAGAAAACAAGCTGGACGAACAAGCTAAACCAGGCTCGTACGCTGCAGCAGCCATGCAGGGACTCCCTACTTAGACGTGTACCTAGTAGAGCTTCAACACCAATCATGTGACCCCACAGAAGCTAGTCCTACTACGCTACAAACGCAAGATAGTCGTTGTATGAGGCACTAAAACAGCAGAACAGAAAAGAAGAACCTTTAAGGAGCTTTTAGAGCAGATGAATAAAGCTGGAGCTACTAGCAAAGCAGTTGCTATCTGCAAGCTAGGGAGCAGCGATATAATAATAACTATAAAAGACGAACGAGCTCGTACGAGTTGGTTAGCAAACACTAAATAGCTAGCAACCTTTAAAGAAGGAGCTAGAGTAAAATGGAGGGAGTTCGCTATAATAGCTTATAGAATAATAGTCAATTAAATTTAGGGTCAAACGCAGACAATCAAAGAAATCTACAAATAGAACCTAAAACTAAGAGGTACAGTTAACATTGTACAAGTAGCTTTTACTAAGAAGCTGCTCCAGTTAGGCTGTACGACTAAGCCTCTAATTATAAGTGTTACTAAGCTAGAGCAAGCTAATCGCTTAATAAATGCTAGTTTAATATGGCAATACGAACTCTACGACTATAAGCTATTTGAAGGGAACTGCGTGATTACATAGTACTTTAAATGCTACTAGTATAAACATATAAGCTACAAATGCTAGAACACTTAAAGATGTAGCTTCTATGCAGCTTTAAGGCATACAACAAACAACTACCTTAGCAAAGAGGACAACAAAAGATATATATACGTATTATACTATAAGAACTACCTGTTTTAAGCTAGGGAATGCCTTGTATAAGCAAAGCATGTAGAATCTGCAAAACTAGCTTACATTAACTGCTTAGCATAATACTAAGACACATCGAGCTTTATATAAAGGCCCTAACGAACTGCAAACCTTACGTCCCCCCCCCCTTCCTAAAACTAGGCCAACTAGACTAGCCCTAGCTAGGAAGAGCCTAGCTAGGACGAGCCCAGCTAGGACGAACTAGCAATATCTGCAACTATCAACCACCTACTTGTAGTATAATAAGAGCTATAAATAGAAGTTAGCTATAAAAGGACCCTTAGCCTATATAGCTTATAAAGCATAAGCGTACTACTAGCAAAACGCTTATAGGGACAGCTAGCTAGATCAATTAAAGCTTCTAAAAACAATATAGACATTTGCACGTTTGCAGCTACCTAATAAGTACGCTAAGAATACTATAATACAACATATAAAAATTAAAAGACGGAGTGCTAATCTTATTGCTAGAGGGGAGTTACACTCTGTATGACATTATAGCTGTTTAAGAACTTTAGTTGAACTTATATATTCTAACTACATACTACTTATAAAGGTGCTTGTACACCCTAATCTTCCTGCAATAAGGGAGGGCTCGTACGAGCATATATGTTAATAAGGAGATCCTACTAGCCTAATAGCACTCTAGCTCCAAGTCAGACTACTACTAGGTAAAGCTCGAACTAGAATTAGGACCTTTAACTATCTACAACATTTACAGTGAAACATTAAAGTCGTATGAAACTACAAACTAAAACACTTTAATCCTAAAAATGCTTAAAGCCATATAGGCCCTTAGCTGCCACCTAGTAGTAGGGGACTTTAATTTGTATTACACACTGTAAGGGGGACATAGAGTTAGCAGGAACTACGTTGGGGTAGTACAACTAGTTAGCAGCTTATGCGCAAACCAGTTAGACCTACTAATAGAACTAAGAACGATTATTAGGGAGAAGCACTAGAATAAGCCCTTCATATTAGACTTAACCCTTAACACCTTAAACTTAACGCTATAAGTAGCAAGCTGCAAAGTAATTAACACCTACTCTAAGTCCGACTACAAGCTTATTAAAACTTTAATTATAACTAGCAGTCAAATTCGTATGGACATACTACTAAAAAGGAACTTTAAAAAGGCAGATACACATACTATTATAGTAAGTGCAAGATGGCTCTAATTACTTGTATAAGAGCTAGCGACAGCCTAGGACATTAACAACTATATAGAATATATAGTAAGCTTTACTTAGAAACTAATAAGCTAGACTGTCTCGTATAAAACCCCTTCTACTTAAGTATAAGCATAATAGACATTTAAGGTTATAAAGGCAATTGCTATAAAACGCATAGCATACTACTAATAGTCAAACACCTACACAGACAAAGTATGAGATAGCTATACAGTTACATTAAAAGCTAAATGCAAGCAAATAGCTAGTGCAAAGCAAGCATACTAGCAAAGCAGCATGCACAAAGCAGCTAACTTTAAAGAAGGCATTTAGAAGATAGCAAAGTAGGCTCATACGAAAAGCCACCTACTACTAGAACTAGCTAAGATGTCCAACTTATAGTAGTAAGGGGCTTAGCTAGGTACAATTAGTAGCAAAGCAAGAGCGTTCTACAAAAGGTTCTACCTTGAAATAGAAGTAGACCTAGAAGATATTGCAAATAAGGATTTCTAGCGCAACCTACTTGGAATGCTAGTAATAAGCTAGCTAGTTACTATAAAAGACGTATGCGACATCGTATAAAAGGTTAAACTAGACAAATACTTAAAGGCAGACGAAATCCCAAATTGATTCTTACAAGTAATAGGGGAACTATTAATTAAGGCACTATAAGCCCTAATAACTACAGTTTTTAGAACTAGCTACTACCCTAAAAGCTTCTGTGCGGCTTGTACGATAGTCCTCTAAAAGCCTAATAAGCCAAACTACTTAGACTTAAAGGCATAAAGACTAATAGCCCTACTTAGTACTATAAGTAAGGTTATTAAAATGCTAGTAGCATGCCAGCTTAGCACTTTAGCTAAGCAAGAGGGATTACTACTAAACAGCTAAATGGGTAACTGTACGAATAGATCTATAAAGACAGCCTTAAAACTACTAGTAGAACAGATTTATACAGTATAAAAAATAGGGAACTAAGTAGTATTAGTCCTATTACTAGATATAGCTAGGGCATTTAATATAGTTAATTACTTCTAACTGCTTAACAACTTACAGAAAAAAGGGGTACTACTATAGTTTGTACGAACAGTAAGATCCTTCCTTACAGACTAAACGACTATACTGCTAGTCGACAACGAAGAGATAGTATTATACTAGTTAAATGCTAGCGTACTACAAGGCTCTTTACTGTCCCTAATACTCTTTCTATTTTATAATGCACTACTACTTAAAGCCTTAAACCAGCTAGACATACTACTATTACTACTAGGCTTTACAAATAATATCAACTTGCTTACATATAAAGGGACTGCAGCAGGGAACTACGCCAACCTTAAAATAGCACACGAATAATGCTTAAAATAGGCTAGAACACATAGAATGCGATTTGCACCTAACAAATATACCTTAACCTATCTTACTAGATGCAAGCGCATCAATTTGCACGTGCTAGTTAGGCTATAAGGAGTAGTAGTAGAACTAGAACTTGTAGTATGCATCTTAAGGCTACAGTTAGACTTCAAACTATACTAGAAAGCCTATAAAAAGGCTATTAAGGACAAAATAAGCACTTAAATGCTAGTACTACAGCGTACAACAGCTTCAACTTAGGGAGCTATAATGCTTAAAGCTAGAATTATCTACTAAGTAGTTGTCTGCTTAGCACTATCATATAAGGCTGCATTGTAGTACAAGCATACAAGCAATACTAGTAAGCCTAAAGGTATTACAGTAAGGCTATAAATGCAGCAAAATTAAGGATTAAGAATAGTGCTTGGAGCATTTAAAGCGACCCTTATTTGCTAGCTTGAGATAGAGTTGTATGTACCTCTATTAAATCTCTAGCTTAATAGGCAAATAGCACGCTTTCAAGCTAGGATGGAGCACTTAAGGATAGCGTAGAAGATTAGGGACGCTTGTAGTACTATAAGGGTTAGAATCCTACGTCGTACAAATAGATAGTAGTAGCAGCAGCACCAAGCTAGCGCACAGCAAGCTGCTACCCTAAGGGTCGTATAGAAGATACAAGTTGAAGGGTGGATTAGACAACAGCTAAACTAATAGGACAGGCAGGAAAAGAAATTAGTCCTTTAAGACTAAGAAAAGTGGTAGCACGCAAAGAATAGGAGGCTAGGCCGTGCTATACAACTAGGGGCAGATCTAGGGGGTTGTAGGGTAGTTCCTAAAGACATACTACTAACAAAACAAACTTTAAAGCTCTACAAGGGGCTCTAGAAAGCAGAGAGCGTATTACTAACTCAAGCTCGTACGGGGAGGATAGGGCTTGCTAAGTTCCTTTATGGAAGATGTGTGCTTAGTATAACTACTACGACCTGCTCGTATAAGGCAGGATAGGAGACACTATGCTATATAGCCTTATACTGTGCGTACGAAGCAGATAGGAGGTACTACTTGCATGCAGGCTAGAACTAGTTATACCCTTAAATGATAGGCACAAATAAAGGGGCTAAGCACTTCGTATAGTAGATGATGTGCTTAGGAAGGTTGAAGCAGTTTGCTTTAGCTAAACGCTTACTGTTTAACAGCGAGTAGCTAGCTAGTCCTCTCTCTCTCTCTTTGACAAGTAAGTGGCAGTAAGGCTACTTATTTAGTAATTACAGGCTGCAAGTAAATTAGAGCTTTATATAGAGACAAGCAGCTTAAGGTTTTTTATCCTACTATGTAAATAGTAAGGTTTTCCCTAGTTTAAGACCTTTATAAGAGACCCATATAGCTTTAAGCTTAAACGGTATAAGACTAATAATAATAATAATAGTAATACCTTAATTGCTAGCTAGTTCTACTAATAACATTATCCTATTATACTTAAAGGTCTAACTGTCTTACTATATCTTTTATTAGGCATTAACGTTTTCAACTTAGCTGTATACTTTATTAGATTTATTCCTCTTTCTCTTTATATAACACACCTTTTTTCTACTTATAGCACAACATATTTAATACAGTTTACTCTCCTACATCCTTATAGTTAGCTCTTACTAAAAGCCTTTTAGGGCTAGTAGTAGTTGCAGCTTGCTATAAGGTTAATATTATTGCGCATTTACAAACTAACACCTTATATATATACTTACCTTATAACTAATATAGCTATTAATATTTAACTAGTAATAATATCTTTAAACAAGCTTAAAGGTCTTCTTTTTGTTAAAATAGCCTATAAGGCTATCCTTATAAAAGTAGGCAAAGAGCTTACTTTATACAGCTTTATTGTTTAAAACATATAAGTAGTACAAGTAGTATAGTAGTCTATCATCCTAAAAATGCTATTATCCTTATATTTCTTAATTCCTCTTACATGTTAACTGCATATTATATGTGTTATACTTTTATACTATAAAGGGGTTATTTGCTTAAAGCTTAACAATTAAGTCTTTAAAAGGCTTTTCTTAAAGGTCTTCCTCCCTTCTAATATTATTTATACTAGTTATATAAATACAAACTACTACTCTTAAAACATATTGTCTTACTACTACAACTATTACGTCTTCTTCTTGCTTATTTAGTGTTGTATTCTATATAAAGCTATTACCACCTTCTATATTGTCTTTAAGGAAAGAGTCCCTTTTATTTATAGCATTTAAAGGTTCTATATAGTTATTATAATAATATGCTGCTAGCTAACTTAGTTTATCCTCTTACTTTAACTTTACAATAAATACGTGCTAGTTGTATAAGTCTTACACTATAACTTTAATCTACTTTAAGGCTTACTTGCTATAAAAACTTAGTTTAACTTTAACAAGCTTCTTCTTAAGTGTTAGTAGCAACATACTAGCCTGCTTATTTATCTCCTACAAAGTAGAAGTATAATTTAAGCGTTTTAATAGTATATTAGCAGGGTTTTTCTTGTTTAATTAGTATATAATTATAAAATTATATTTGAATAAGGCTATTACCTATTATGCTTGCTTGCTATTAAGGGCCTTAATCTTTTAAAAGGCTACTAGGGTATTATAATTTATAAGCACTTCAACTATATGTATAAACCCTTTTAAGTAGTAACACTATTACTTGAATGCTACTATAATAGCTAAGAGCTTTTAGTTATAAGTCTTATAACGTGTTTTAGCTAGGATTAATTTCTTCGACTAAAAGGATATTAAACGCTACTACTCGTCCTTTTATAACTAAGAGATAATTGCTGTAATTACATATTTAAACGCATTTGTTTTTATATATATATACTTATATAAATTAAAGTAAGTAAGGATTATTGTATAAGAAAATAATTCTTTTAGCTATATAAACGCTTTCTTAGCTGTTACACTTTATTGCTATTAACTATAAAACACTTTGTTGTTGCCTTTTATAGTAGGGTTAGTTATACTATAACCACCTAGCAGATCTAATAGCAAGCGCTTTATAGCTATACTGCTTGCACTTTTATTGCATTAAGCTTTTAGCTGCTTTAAGCTTGCTTTGCTTTTACTACTTAACGTTTGCAGATTAGCTTTGCCTTTTCTACTACGTTAAGTTGTATTAGTTTAGCTTTTACTTCCTTTTAGTAAATTAGTTAAAAGGCGTGCTATATGCAAGTATCCTTTAATAAATCTTTAATAAAAGTTTATAAATTTAAGGAAGACTTATACGTCTTAAATGCTTTTAAGCTAAAGCTATTAAGCAATTATCTTAACCCTTTTAAGGTTTATACGGATTCTATTTCAACTTACAATAAAGCTTAAGAAGACTACTTCTTTTACAAAGAATTTATACTTATTTGTATTAGCATATAAATTAAAATGATAAAGCTATATAAGGACCTTATATATGTAGTACAAGTAATTCTCCTAAGAATCTAAGTAGATTAAGATGTTATTAAGATATATTATACAAATACTATTTATTAGACTATTAAGGGCCTTATTAATATAAGCTTAAAATGTAGTAGGGGCGTTTGTTAGCCTTATTAGTATTACTAAATACTTAAAATAACTATAGCACGTATAAAACGCAGTCTTCTAGCAGTCTCTTTCTACAACTAAGATATAATAGTATACATCTTTAAAGTCAACCTTTAAGAGGTATATTGCTCTTATTAGCTAGTTTAAAATCTTACTCTATTAAACTACTAAACGGCAAATTAACTGCGGTTTTTAGTAGGGGTTAGCTGCTGTTTTACGCAGTATACTTACTAAAAATCTTGTACTGCTTTAAGCCCTTACATACTTGCTGCTAAACCTAACCCTACAGCCCCTACTAAGATCCTTTTAACCTTAAAACTTTATCGCTTTCAACTTTTCAATTTCATATGCCCTTTTAAAGAGGGAGGGAGCTAAAAATAGCTCCTTTTACTCCTTTACTCTCTATATATACCGCTTGCACTCCCACTCGCTCTCTTTCCTCCTCTAACTCATTTGGTTGCAGCTATCGTCTCAGATTTAAACCCATACTACAGCCATCCTCTCTTTATTTAAAACCTCTTATACTCCTCTTACTCTATTTCTCTTGTCCCTTTTAATGCAGTTATTTAAGCATTAAGCTCCTCTTAACAGCTTCTACCTTTCTCGTTTGCTTTAATTGTTATTGTTGTTGCCTCTTCTATTAGATCTAATTAATATGCGCTGTCGTCAACTAGCACTAAGCTCTTCTTCTAACAATAATAATGCGTTAGAATTTAAGAGCTGCTTTAATATAAAGAATGAGGTAGAAGAGACTGACTCTAATACTAATCTAACAGACATTAACATAGATATTAAAGAGGACGAGGCAGACATATTGTAGATGATCAAAGAAGACAAAGACTACCTGCTAGAATACTACTTCAATTAAGAAGAAGAGTTTAACGAGTTTGAGGACGCAAACGTAAACTACAAAGACAATAGTATCCTCCTCCTTAATAGGATTAAGGAATAATAGAATTAGTAAGCACTTATATTTATTATCTGCTACCTCTTACAATTAGACTGTTTATCTAACTGATTTGCAGATACTGCTAATATGTAGGGAAAGACCCTAATCAAGTAATACAAGCCATCTCTTACTATACTTTTAAGGCCTTCTTTAATTAAATGCTAAATTAACATTAAAGGAAAAGTAGGAAAAAGCTTAAAGGTACTAAGTCGTCTAACAGCCTTAAGACATACTAGAAGTTCTTTTAGCTTGTATATAAGAGGGCGACAGGTTTAAAGATAAATGGAAAAACTACTTGTAAGATGTATTAGGTAAGTCGCATTTTCCCTTATACCCTTTAATCTTATCTTAAGGTTGCAATGTAAAGCTAATAGAACGTTATACTCTTTTTAGGTTTTATAGAAGCTAGCTAAGAAACACAGATTAACAAACAAGAAGTAGGAGAAGACGGCAATGTATATTAAGGATCTCGTTGAAGTCTTACAGACTAATTTGATTACAACGAAGAAGTAGTACACGTATAGCTAGTACTACATATAGATTGCCTTCTTCTACCACCTAGTTGGATTCTCTGAAAACCAACCCCAAGCAGTCTTTAACTTCTACTACTATTACATTGTAGTAACCCTACTTTAAGACTTAAAAGGCAGACCCTATTAGATTTTAATCGAGTTTACATGCGAGTTTACAAAGTAGTATCTTAGCATGAAAGATAAGTAAGTTTATATGTGCCCTTTCTACCTCCTTTAATCCCATTCTATTCTGTTCTCCTATAAGAAGCGCGACTAACAAGGAAGCTAGGAATACATTTCTACTACTCGAAATCATTTATAACTCATCCTTAATTCTTAGTTTATATGTTGCCCTGTTAAGCCTTATTCTTGCTAATAATATGTTTCTAGCTTTAAATCTTACGTCTACTAAGAAGATTAGCAAGTTAGATATTCAGCCTAGCTATAAGCAGCTGCCCTTACATCTAAAACTAAGTATAGCTAATATCCCCGTCTTCTATAAGTCTATTAAGACGCTTTATAAGTGGGAAATCTTGCTGGACTAGCAACTATTATACTTAACGTTCTTGCTATAAATAAAGAAGCTTGGCGTGCTTATTAGGTTCCTACAAATTATGCGTCTATATTGTCTTTAATATAATGCAAGCAACACATTCAACTAGAGCGGTTTGTATCTTATAGCTTACACTGTCCTTCCCCTTTCTTATAGCAAGGTATACTAACTATAAACAAACAGGTGATATAAGCAATACACTTTAAAATCTAATGCTGTAGCATGCTAGTATAAATACATTTATCAAGCACTATCTCCTACAACAAGTTACTACTAATACTAGGGCTATCGTCTCTAGCTATAAGCCTTAGTATAACCTAATGCGAGCAGCCTGTTAGATGACGCAATAGATTGATCCCAACTAGCTGCAAGAACTCACACTTAAACAATCCTAGTTAGTTAATAAGCATCCCTACATCTGCTAGCTTGTTGCATAGTAGGAGAAGTAGAAACGCCGCTTTATAGGTACAGCTACAAAACAGCCTAGCTACTAAATCCTTACTTGTAAGATTGTTAGTAAGAGGCTACGACAGAGAATTATACTCTTAAAGCAACTTTAAAAGACGTAGAATCTAAAACACCTAGTCAACAAGGTTGAGCTGTAGCTCTTTAAACTCAAATTCAACTAGGACGTAAAGACCACCTTGGACTTAGCTGATAATATGCCCCCAGCTTAGAAGCGCTTAGTTGAGATAATAATGATACTACTAGGAACAACCTTAAAAGAGGAGTTTTGCTAGCGCAAAAGCATCCTCTTACTTTAAGGCTTAATCTTAAGCTTCTACATCTTGCTAGTATATTATATTTACTCCTTTAAGCATAAGAGTGTGTCTCTACGTCTAGATCTCTTTCAAGAATAAGGGGGGCGATTGTCTGCTCTTATTAGAGGTCTTCTAGTGCTCAGGTTTGAAAATGGGTTTATTCATACAGCTAGATAGATTAGGCAGGCGGCTAAGCTGAAATGTATATAGTGCTTACTTACCCTGCCACCTACCGTAATAGGCAATATAAAATCGTAATCTAAGGCATTTAGTAAAAGTTGTAAGGGTTGCTTTTAGTGTTTTAGTGTTTTTAACTGCGCCAACAACTTCAAGCTTTGCCTGAGCGGTCTAGCCGCATTGGGAAATCGCATACTAATCTGCTTTCTATTAAAGATTTGTGCGATTCAGCTACTTCTACACTTATAACAACACCAACAACCCTCCTCCCTGCCTGCACGACTAGCCACTTTCTTTGCTGATTCGCCAGCCTCCGCCCTTATTGCAGCAGTTGAAAACTCAGCTGGAAGCCCTAGTGCAAGTGCTAGGCACATACGGAGGATTTTTGGGATTTTTTTTTTAAGCTGCTAAGGGGGGAAGTGCTGCTAAGGGGGGAAGTGCTGCTAAAATTGGGCTAGCCAGCTATAGCAAATCGACGTCGCCTTCGACGATTAGCAGCTGTAGCTGCAGCGATAGGCGCAGCAGCAGCAGCTGTGGCTTCTGCGGGTCGGGCTTAACGGCTTCGACGCTGTTAAGCGTACTAACCTGCGTACTAGTACAATCGCCGTCTGTTTTCTTTGCATTGCTGGAACGACGTAAAGCTCCAGCATCTCTGCTGCCTCTTTAAGGTAGAGATAGAGCAGCTTCTACCTCTCCTCCGCCTTAATAAAGTCTGCTGGTTAGCAGACAACTATCTAACAGAGGAGACGGCTCTCTATCTGCTCCTATACCGCCTAGCCTATCTAGGAAGGCTTACAGTCATCGCTAACCACTTTGGCCGTTCACCTTTATAGTGTTCGGCCGTTTTTAACGATGTCGCTGTCTACTTGTAGACAACCTTTTAGGGCCTCCTTGAGTGGCATCTGCTCCTTAATTATAAGCGGATGGCACTCTTTGCTGAGGCAATCTCTGACCTTTTAGAGGCAGTAGATGGCGAGGAGGCAACAGGCTTTGTAGCTGGAGAAGGGAGCGCTGTGTTCTAAGGCTTTGTGGACGGAACTTTTCGAGGTTTCTGTCGTCTTACAGGCTATAAACAGTAGCGCTCTGCTTACTCTAGTCACAAAAAGGATCACGGCTAGAAATAGCAAGGGATTGTTAGTCTAAACGGCATTATCTGGTTGTTAGTGGGGCTATTTCTTGGCCCTATTAATAATTGGTCTATTTGGAGGAGGTTGGAGCTTCCTAAGAAACTTTAAGAGGTTATAGAAGGGCATCTTATGCTCTATCTCTATGGAGATCCTTCTTACAAACACTCTTATAGAGTGATTGCCCCTTACAAGCATCTACACGGACGCTTTGCCTTAGAGTTTTAGCAATAGAAGTTCAACAAAAGGCTTTTAGCAGTAAGGATTGCTGTTAAGCATGCTTTTAGGCATATACAAGTCCTTTAGACTTATACAGCTTATAGGAAAGGACTCCGAGCTGGATCCTTACTAGTAGCAGCATATTATGCTGCTACTATTTTACTTACAAACTGTTTGACTTGCCTTTAAGGCAATCAGACATCTTCACGCTTTATAGTTAATCTACTAAGTATAAAAGAATATTTATTATTAAACTAGCTAAGTAATTACTCCTTTCCCTTGCTTTTAGTTTGGCTTTCTATTCTTAAAAGAATAGATAGTATAGCATTCTGCTTCTCTGCAAATTCAGCTAACCTCTTTGCAGATTCAGCAAACCTTTTATCTATAGATTCATAGAGCTCTTTGACTTCTACGTTAAGCCTCAACTACTCCTCTCCTCTTTGTATGCCTTGCACTCCAACTCCTTCCCTTTCAGCCTTTAACTCGGCCACGATATTATTTATACTTGCAGCAATGTTTGTAAGGGGTTGTAGAGGCTGAGGCTGTTGTCGGACTTGCCTTGCTAAGTTCTAAAATGAAGGCGCTTAAGATGCCATTTGAGAAGAAGAGGGAACCTTAGTTAGTAGTAGTAGAGGCTGGAGGGTCAAGCTAAGAGGTTCTATAAAGGGATTAGGAGAACCTTAGTCTTTAATAAGCTGAGTAGGAGTATCACTAGCCTTAATAAGCAGTGTTCTCTGCTTTTATGACTATTAGCAACTAAAATTCTCTTAAATCCTATAGGATTTTGCAGTGTCCTTTCCAGCCTTGCTAATACGGTCCTACCAGCTTTTCTGCTTCTCTTTGAGGCTATCAACAAGGTCTATCCACTCGTCTAAGACGATAAGAAGCTCCCAGTCGTCTTCTTCCTTGCTAGAGAACATGCTTGCTTTAATAAGCTTACAGACTCGTCGTCGGCTTTGTTCCTAGTACAAGACAGTCTTAGAAAGGCTGTTATAGTCTTTATTTATCTCCTTTTTAACTTGTTCCTAAACAGCCTCCTAGAAGGTTCTCTTTGGCTTTATATAAGCATAGACTTTGAAGTCTTTGCAGCAGATTTGAAGGACAACCTTCTTGTCTTCGTTTGAGAAGCATAGACCTATCTTTCTCTTTTTCTTCTTGCTTTTCTGCTTCTTTTACTTCTTCTTTCGCTTGCGTTTGTGCTGTTAGCTGTTAGAGGAGGAGTTGCTGTTAGAGTTGCTGTTAGAGGAGGATGAGGAAGTTGTCGAGGCAGTTGAACCCTCTTCGTCCTTAGTTACCCAGTTAGAGCTAGGGCTCTAATATGGCGCAGACTGGCTTATACGACGAAGTAGCAATAGAGGAGTTGGAATTGAAGGCGTTAATAGCCTTAAAGTCGTTGTTAATAGTCTTAAGACTATAAGAGGTTGGAAGTGGATTCGAACTAGCTCTCTTAACAGTTTTAGGGCCTCTATTTAGCTTAACACTGTTAAGGCAAGCTGCAAATAGGCATAGCAATAATCCTATTAGATTATAAGAGTTAGAGGAGTAGCTATTAAGCTATTATTTAATATGTATATATAATATTCTTTATCAAATATACTATGTATTATTAAAAAACTTTATTTTTTAACGTCTCCTTTGCATTTTTAGCTATTCCTAATTTATATTATACTAACCTATTTAGTTGAACTTTCATTAAACCCAACGGGTTTATAGATAAACCCGTTAAGTTTAAATTAAAGTTGAAACAGGAAGCTGGGCGTAGTGCTAAGACGCTAAAACGCTACTATTAAACCTAATCCTATAAACCCTTATCAAACTCAAGCACTAAAAGACCTTTATTGTTAGGCTAGACAAGCGTCTTTCTATAAGGGTCTAATTAGACGTTAAAGTAGTTTATCCATTTTAATTTAAGGATAATATTATAATTCTTAAGGTTTAAAATGCAGAAAGGGATATTAGTTTGTTAGTGTCTATTAATAGAGAGGTATAAGGTAAGAATGTAGGTTACTATGTGCCCCTACTTGCTATTAAACCCTTTTATAGCAATAAGCTCTTTAAGTGGAGTTGCTTTGATGTTTAAGAACTTAGCTGTGCTAATAGTACATATAGTATTAATAAAAGCGAATCTATTTGCTTTAATATTAGTAAGAGCATATAAATTAATTCTGTATTTATTGCGCGATATTGTATATAAGATAGTAAAGTGCCTTCCACCTATTAACTGACTTAAATTAATTATATGCAAATTAGTGTTACACTTTAAGACGGAGTCTTCTCTTAAGGTTCTTCTTTTTCTAACTCCAACTTAGCAATGTCTTCGTCTGCTTCTATCTCCTTAAAGTTGGTCTTTTAAGGTTTAAGATAGGATGCAGCATAGTGCCCTAGTTTGTAGTAGTTGTAGCATGTGACTGCAGCTTTAAGAAGGGTAAGAGCAAGTGTCTTTTAGTGTGGTTCTAAATTGCAAGGGGCTTTAAATGCGATTTAAGTGTATAACGCTAAATTAAGAGGGGACGAACCTACTCTTATAAATGCTAAAACAGTTAAGGCTAATAGCTTGTCTTAGAAGCATCTTTGCTATTCCTTTTATACTATAATCCTCTTTAATTCTATGTTTAAAGACAAGCAGCTAGCTAATAGCTCTATAAATATATTTAAGGTTTAAAGTTGAACTGCAAGCTTCTCTTAGAGTTAGGCTGTAAGCTTATCAAATAAGTTTAATTGTAAGCTTTTAGTAGGAATTTGCGCTTTGCCTGCAAGGTATAAGAACTATATTTGAAATTCTATAAATGTCTAACTAGTCCTTATAGTAAGGCGATTGTAGTCGTATTTGGTATTGTATAGCTTATTTGAGTTAATATAAATAGATTCTAATTGCTTAAACATTTCCTAAATACAAGTGAAACGCACTAGAAACTCGTCCTCGTATTAGGGCTGTAAGTGCTTATTAGTATTACTAGTAGTACGATTAAAGAAGTAAAGCATTTTAGCCTCCTCGTCTTCGTAGTAGTCCGCGTTCACTTGGAATTTGCCTTGCATTTAAAGCTTCTAACTCTTAAAGGTAGAATTAGCTCTATCAAATAGAGGGACTAAGTCAGGCAGTTTCTTTAAATATTTTTAAGATCTAATAGTAGAAGTGTCATCCCACTTAATAGAACGGACTAGGTAGGTGTTTAACTAGGCTGCTTGTACTGCAGCTAGTATAGCAAGTTGCTTTAAGACTTATCTTAAAATCTCCTAATTATCCTTACAAGCTGCTACAGCTAGTGCTTGAAATGTGTATATAATGTATTAGTAAGTAAGGATGATAATTAAAGCTAATCTACAATGCGCAGAGCAGTATATATATAAGGGAAAACGGGTTATATGACGGGCTCGAATAGGCGTAGTTTGTTGTTAGGTCTTAACGGACTATAAGAGGCCTAGGTTGGTCTGGTAAGATACAACGCTAGCCTGTAAAGGACGACGCCGGTCTGTAACAACCTGCTCGGTCTAGAAGAAGCTTGACGCCTACGTCGAGCTAGTAACTTGTAGTCTGCCCAGTCTAATCTATTTAGTGTTCGTATTCCTTAATTAGCTCCTAATAGTCTTTAAGGTCTTTTAGTTGATACTACTAATTATATTTTGAGCCCCATCCTTTCCACTAAATCTAGTATTATATTAAGTACCTGCAACTCTTACATATTACCTGTTTATCTAGTATTCGCTTTACTTTGTATGCGTCTGTATCTAGCTTGATAGGGCCGGGTTTGTTAGGGATAAAACGACTGTACAAGTTAGATCCTAGCTCTAGTGCTAGTTCAAGCTAGGCAATAGTAAAT
>Ga0335074_10004952_pt1 | contig 18408 bp, 19 predicted proteins | sample Lox_Sample_23_FD_206715 | JGI IMG/M metagenome (GOLD analysis project Ga0335074, IMG submission 206715) | Soil microbial communities from Loxahatchee National Wildlife Refuge, Florida, United States - Lox_Sample_2.3 | ecosystem: Environmental > Terrestrial > Soil > Wetlands | place: USA... | reverse complement strand
GCAGCCCCTCGCGCTGCACCAGCTGCTTCAGCGCCGTGTATTCGGGCCCGGTGCGCAGCCGGGTCTTGATCCACGGGGGCTTGCGTTCGATCGGCGTCTGGCTGTTGCGCGCCTCGAGCCGCAGCAGGCGGCGCCCTTCGGGTGCGAGTACCACGTCCCAAGCCTACGTCCGTGATCAGGCGGCGCCGACCTGGATCAGCAGCGGCGGCAGGCCGTCCAGCCGCGCGAACAGCGGCGACGCCAGCGCCAGACGGCCAGCACGTCATCCACGGCCGCCGGGAAGGGGTGTTCCGGCGCCAGCCGGTACTCGGGCAGCAGCACCCGCCGGCCGCTGGCCCGGCCCAGCCGCGCAGCGAGTTCCCCCGGCTGTCGAAGGCGGCCCGGTTCTCCGCCAGCGTCGGCGCCGGCTGGCCCGCCGCTGCCGCCCGCGCCGCGAGCAGGGTTGCGATCTTCTCCCGCATCTGTGGGCTCGGCATGCGGGCGTCAACGGCTGTCACGGCCCGGTTTATGCCGGTGGCCAGGGTGCCGGCCACCAGTACCGGCCTGGTGGGCAGCCGGTCGAGCAGCAGCCCGGCGACCGGGGCGAGCGTCGTGATCGGCACGGTCAGCGCGAGGAACACCGCGGCAACGGCCCAGGAGGCGTGCGAGCTCTGGTATACCCGGTTGGCGAGCGCGATCATGGCGAGCCCGTCACCGGCCGAGATCGCCGCCTGCAGCGTGATCGCCAGGCGGAGGGTGAATCGGGACAACGGTGCTGCTCCTCGGTGGCCGCGTTCAGATCATCACACGGGCGCCACCGGGTCGATGTGACGCGGGGCGCCCGCGTCCGGAAGCATGGGAGACATGGCAACGCAGTTTGACCCAGCATCGGGGACGCGCGACTTCCTCGCCGATGAGGTGGCGAAGCGCGAGCGCGCGTTCGACGTGATCCGCACGGTGTTCGCCCGCTACGGGTTCGAGCCGCTGCAGACCCCCGCGTTCGAGCGCCTCGACGTGCTCATGGGCAAGTACGGCGAGGACGGCGACAAGCTCGTCTTCAAGATCCTGCGCCGCGGCGAGCATGAGGCGTCCGGTGAGGCCGACCTGGCGCTGCGCTACGACCACACGGTGCCGCTCGCCCGGGTGGCCGCGGCGTACGGCAGCCGCCTCCCCTCCCCGTACAAGCGGTACGTGCTCGGCCCGGTATGGCGCGCGGAGCGGCCGGGCAAGGACCGCTACCGCGAGTTCGTCCAGTGCGACCTGGACACGCTCGGCTCCACCTCGCCGCTCGCGGACGCGGAGGTGCTGTGCGCCCACCACGACGCGGTGGCCGGGCTCGGCATCGGCGACTTCCACGTCGAGCTGAACTCCCGCCGGGTGCTGGCCGGGCTGCTGGAGGCGTTCAAGGTGCCGGCCAATCTCGGCCCCGGCGTGCTGATCACCCTGGACAAGCTGGACAAGCTGCGGCCCGACGCGGTCGTCGCCGAGCTCACCGGGCGCGGCCTGGCCGAGGGCGCCGCGGGGGAGCTGGTCTCCGCGCTGACCGCGCCCGACGCGACCGAGCGGATTCGGTCCGCGCTGCGGAAGAGCGAGGAAGGGTCGGCCGGCCTGGACGACGTGGACAACGTGCTGTCCCTGGTGTCGCTGCAGGTCCCGGCCGGCCGGGTCCGCTTCACCCCGCGCCTGGTGCGCGGGCTGAGCTACTACACCGGGCCGATCTGGGAGCTGACGGCTCCGGGTGTGGCGGGGTCGATGGGCGGCGGCGGCCGCTACGACCACCTGATCGCCCAGCTCGGCGGGCCCGACGTGCCGGCGACCGGAACCTCGCTCGGGGTTGAGCGGATCCTGTCGCTGCTGCCGGACGACGGCGCGGGTCAGCAGGGCCGCCTCGACGTCGCGGTCACGGTCATGGGCGAGGAACTCGCCGCGGCGTCGTTCGACTTTGCCGCGACCGCGCGCAGCGCCGGCCTGCGGGCCAGCGTCTACCTCGGCTCGTCCGGCAAGCTCGGCCGGCAGCTGCGCTGGGCCAGCGACCAGGGGGCCCGCTGGTGCCTCATCTACGGCAGCGCCGAGGCGGACGCGGGCACGGTCACCGTCCGCGACCTGCGCAGCGGCGAGCAGGAGGCGGTGCCGATCGGCGACCTCGGCGCCAATCTTTCGGCGCGCGCCGCAGCCGACCGGGACAGCCGATGACCGCCAGCAACTTCATCGACCACGACACCTGGTTCGCGCAGCTTCCCGGCGTCGTGGTGTCCGCCGGGGGGCTGATCACCGACCCGGCTGGGCAGATCCTGCTGGTCAAGCCCAACTACCGGGACCACTGGACGCTGCCGGGCGGCATCTGCGAGCACGGCGAGCCGCCACACGCGGGCTGCGCCAGGGAGGTCGCCGAGGAGATCGGCCTCGACCTTCCGATCGGAGCGCTGCTGACGATCGACTGGTCGCAGCCGTACGGCCGGGAGTCTCGGCCGATCATGCACTTCGTCTTCGACGCCGGGACGATCGCCAACGGCGACGGCATCGTGCTGCAGGCCGAGGAGCTGGACGAGTTCCAGTTCGTCGCCCCCGGCGAGGTGGACGGTTACCTGGCGCCGTACGGCGTCCGCCGGGTGCGGGCCGCGCTCGGCGCGCGCGCCGCGGGCGCGGCCGTCTACCAGCCAACGCAGGTCAGCTGACCGCGGCCGCCAGGAACTCCGGAGAGGCTCCGGTAACGGAGCGCCACCGGCTGGCCCCGAGCACGCCGGCGAGGTGGCGTTCGGTCGCGTCGAGGACGTCGGATACCGTGATGTGCCGGCCGGCCTCCGCCGACAGCGTCGTCACGGTCGCGTCGCGGATGCCGCACGGCACGATGCGGTCGTACCAGGACAGGTCGCAGTCGCAGTTCAGCGCGAAGCCGTGCATGGTGACGCCGCGGGACACCCGGATGCCGATCGCGCCGACCTTCCGGTCCTCGCCGCCGCCCGATCCGCAAAACCAGACGCCACTGCGGCCTGCGACCCGTTCGGTCTGAACACCGAAGTCGGCGCAGGTGCGGATCAGCGCCTCCTCGATCGTGCGCACGTAATTGATCACGTCGACCGGCTCGCCGAGCCTGACGATCGGGTACCCGACGAGCTGCCCGGGACCGTGCCATGTGATCTTGCCGCCGCGATCGACGTCGATCACCGGGGCTCCGGCGTCCCCGGCCGGCCGGTCGAGCTCGTCGGTCCGCTTGCCCGCCGTGTACACGGGCGGATGCTCGAGCAGCAGGCAGGTGTCGGGGATGTCGCCGCGCACCCGCCGCTCGTGCAGGTCCCGCTGCAGATCCCAGGCCTCCTGGTAGGGGACCGCGTCGGGGCCGAAGCCCGCCCTGGCGAATATCAGCTCGCGCTCCATGCACACCAGCTTAAAACGCCGAGAACCCCCGTCTGGCGTGCGTTGCGGGTGCAAACACGGGGCATGCATGGGGAAGAAGCCCCGTTTCGCCTGAGTTCCAGGTAGCTGGGCGCGGGAAGGAGGCCAGCCGTTGTTTGACGAGGCCGAGCTGAAGCGGATGAGCTCGAAGGAGCGCGCCAGGCTCATGCAGGCGCTGGCGTGCCTGGACATGCCCCGGCTGGCGACCGCTGGCAGCCCGCGGCGCCGCAGGACGTTCCTGATCGGGACGATCGTGTGCTGCGTGGTGCTGGCCGCGTGGATCGGGGTGCTCGCGGTCACGCTGCCGCGGTTCTACCGGGCCGGCGACTGGCGCGGTGCGTGGGTCGGGTTCGACCTTGCCGAGCTCATCGCGTTCGCGGCGACCGCGTGGGCCGCGTGGCGCGGCAGGCAGGTGCTGATCATGTGCCTGCTGGTGCTGGCCACGCTGCTGCTCTGCGACGCGTGGTTCGACGTCACCCTGGACGTGCGCACCAGCGGCTTCCTGTTCAGCCTGCTCTCGGCGCTGCTCATCGAGATCCCGCTGGCGATCGGCGCGATCCTGGCGGCCCGGCGGCTGCTGCGGCTGACCATCGGCCGGATCCGCAGCCGGGAGGGGCTGACCGGGCCGGTGCCGCCGCTGTGGCGGATCCCGCTGTTCGGGTACCAGCAGGACGGGGTCCTGCACGACCCGGTCCCTCCCGCGTCAGCGCACGGCCAGCGGGGAGAGAGCGCGCTACGTTAGTGCCGCGGTGAGCGCGGCGGCGTTACGTCAGCGCTGCGGCCAGCGCGCCGGCGATGCCGGGGTAGCGGAACGCGAAGCCAGCCTCCTGAAGCCGCCGCGGCAGTACCCGCGCGCTGCCCAGCAGCTCGCCGGACAGCTCGCCGAGCCCGGTGCGCAGCACCGGGGCCGGAACCCGCAGCGGCGCCGGGCGGTGCAGCACGCGGGCCAGGTCGGCGGTGAACTCGGCGTTGGTCGCCGGAACCGGGGCAGTCAGGTTCACCGGGCCATCGAGGTCGGCGTGATCGAGCAGGAACCTGACCGCCGCCACGTGGTCGGTCACCGAGATCCAGCTGATGAACTGGGTACCGGGGCCGAGCCGGGCGCCGAGCCCGAGCCGGAACAGCGGCACGAGCGGCCCGAGCATCCCGCCCTTGCGGGACAGCACGACGCCGGAGCGCAGGTTCACGACGCGCACACCCGCCTCGGCGGCGGGCCGCGCCGCCGCCTCCCAGTCGCGGACCAGGTGGGCGAGGAACCCAGTTCCTGCGGGCGCTGATTCGTCCACCTCGCGGGAGCCGGTGTCGCCGTACCAGCCGATGGCCGAGCCGGACAGCAGCGCCGGCGGCGGATTCGCGGCCTTGCCGATGGCGGTGACCAGGGCCTTGGTGCTCTGGATCCGGCTGGAGCGCAGCTCAGCCTTTCGTGCCGTGGTCCACAGGCCGCCGGCGATCGGCGCCCCGGACAGGTGCACCACGGCGTCGAGCCCGTCCAGCGCTGCCGGGCCGAGCCCGCCACCGGGGTCTCTTGGGTTCCAGGCGATCTCGTCCGGCCCGCGCGGTGAGCGCCGGACCAGCCGGATGACCTCGTTCCCGTCTTGCTGCAGGCTGACGCGCAGCGCCGACCCGATCAGGCCGGACGATCCGGTGATCGCGACCCGCATGGACCCCCCAGTTACAGTCCAAGTTCGGTCTCGAAAGCGCCTTCTTCCAGACGTTCCTTGATCGTGACCAGGAACCGCGCCGCGTCGGCCCCGTCGACGAGCCGGTGGTCGTAGGTGAGGGCCAGGTAGACCATGGACCGCACCGCGATGACCTCGCCGAGCGCCGGGTCCTCCACGACCACGGCCCGCTTGACCACGGTACCGGTGCCGAGGATACCGACCTGCGGCTGGTTGATGATCGGCGTGTCGAACAGCGCGCCCCTGCTGCCGGTGTTGGTGAGCGTGAACGTGCCGCCGGACAGCTCGTCCGGGCTCACCTGCCCGGCGCGGGTCCGCGCCGCGAGGTCGGCGGTCTTCCTGGCCAGCCCCGCGATGTTGAGGTCGCCGGCCTTGCGGATGACCGGCACCATCAGGCCCCGCTCGGTGTCCACCGCGATGCCCAGGTGCTCGGCGTCGTGGTAGGTCACCTGCCCGCTGGAGGTGTCGATGATCGCGTTCAGCTTGGGGTGGACCTTCAGCGCCTCCACCGTGGCCAGAGCGAAGAACGGCAGGAACGAGAGCTTGACGCCCTCCCGTGCCTCGAACGCGCCCTTGGCGCGGTCCCTGAGCCTGGCGATCGCGGTGACATCGGCCTCGACCACGGTGGTGAGCTGTGCCGAGGTCTGCAGCGACTCGACCATGCGCTGCGCGATGACCTGGCGGGACCGGGACAGCTTCTCGGTCCGGCCGCGCAGGCTGGACGGCACGATCGCGGGCCGCGGCGCATCGGTGGCCGCGGCGGGCTCGGCGGCCAGCGCCTTGGACGCGGCCGGGGGTGCCGCCACTGCGGGCGCTGCCGCCTGCTGTGGTGCCGCCTGCTGTGGTGCGGCCTGCTGTGGTGCGGGCTGCTGTGGTGCGGCCTGCTGTGGTGCCTCGGCCGGCGGGCCTGCCTGCTGCGGCACCGCGACCGGCTCCTGGGTGCCGCGCCGCGCCCGGGCGGCGTCAAGGACGTCCTGCTTGCGGATCCGCCCGCCGACCCCGGTGCCGGTGACGGTCCCCAGGTCGATCTCGTGCTCGGCGGCGAGCTTGCGCACCAGCGGCGTCACGTAGGGGCCGTCGGCGCCCGGCGCTGCCTGCGGGGCAAATCCGTCCGCTTCCTGCGTGCCGGCGGCCTGCGCGGGCTCGGGCTCCTGCTCCGGCGCGGACGGCGCCTCGGCGGCGGGCTGCTGCGGTGGCTGCTCCGGCGCGGGCGGCTGCGCCTCGGGCGCCTGCGGCTGGTACGCGGGGGCGGGCGGCGGCGCCTGCTGCTGATACGGCTGCTGGTAGCCGGACGAGCCGTAGCCCTGGGCGCCGCCGTTGGCCGCCGCCGGGGCCGGCGCGGCAGGAGCCGGGGCGGCCGGTGCCTGCGGGGCGGGCGCCGGTGCCTCCTGCACCTCCGGCGCCGGAGCCTCGGTGGCCGGGGCCGCTGCCTCGGCCGCGGGTGCGGCTGGCGGAGCGGGCGCCTCTGGCTCGGCGTCGGGAGCAGCGGCGGGCGCGCTCGCCGCTGGCGGTGCCGCGCTGGCCGCCGCGCCTTCCTCGTCGATGATGGCGAGTTCGGCGCCGACCGCGACCGTCTCGTCCTCGGCGACCGTGATCCCGCGCAGGACCCCCGACACCGGCGAGGGGATCTCGGTGTCGACCTTGTCCGTGGACACCTCGAGCAGCGGCTCGTCGGCCTCGACTCGCTCGCCTTCCTTCTTCAGCCAGCGGGTGACTGTGCCCTCGGTGACGCTTTCACCGAGCTGTGGCATGGATACCGAGACCGACATGGCTTCGGGGACTCCTTATGAGTGGAAGTGGAGGGGCTTGCCGGCAAGCGCCAGGTGCGCCTCGCCGATCATCTCGGACTGGGTCGGGTGCGGGTGGATGAGCTGGGCGACCTCCGCCGGGACGGCCTCCCAGTTGTAGATCAGCTGGCCCTCGGCGATCAGCTCGCCCACGCGCGCGCCGACCAGGTGAATGCCCAGAACCGGGCCGCCGCCCTCGGTGGCGATGACCTTGGCAGCGCCGCCGGTCTGCAGGATCTGGCTCTTGCCGTTGCCGGCCAGGTCGTAGGTGACCTCGGTGGTCTTGATCCCGCGCTCGGCCGCGACGGCGGAGGTGATGCCCACGGACGCGACCTCGGGGTCGCTGTAGGTGACCCGGGGCACGCCGTCGTAGTCGATGGGCGTGACCGGCAGCCCGGCGACCCGCTCGGCGACCATGATTCCCTCGGCGAAGCCGACGTGCGCGAGCTGCGGGCCCGGTATGAGGTCGCCGACCGCGGAGATCGTCGGGACGCTGGTGCGGCAGTACTCGTCCACCGTGACCCAGCCGCGGTCGGTGGACACCCCGGCGTCCTCGTAACCGAGCCCGGCCGAGACCGGGCCGCGGCCGACGGCGACCAGCAGCAGCTCGGCGTCGATCGTGGCGCCGCCCTCGAGCGTGACCGTGACGCCGGCGTCGGCGGGTTTGACGCTCTCGAACTTCGTGCCGAGCTTGTAGCCGATGCCGCGGCGCCGGAACGCCCGCTCGAGCAGCTTGGCACTGGATTCGTCCTCGAGCGGCAGCAGGTGCGGCAGCATCTCGACGATCGTCACCTCGGCGCCGAACGAGCGCCAGATGCTCGCGAACTCGACGCCGATCACGCCGCCGCCGAGGATGACAGCGGACGCCGGCACGTGGTCGAGCTCCAGAGCCTGATCGCTGGTGATCACCCTCTGGCCGTCGATGTCGATCCCGGGCAGGCTCCGCGCCTCCGAGCCGGTGGCCAGCACCACGTGGGCGCCCTCGATCAGCGCGTCGCCGACCTGCACCTGAGTGGGGGAGACCAGCCGCCCCTCGCCGTCGATGACGTCGATGTGCCTGCTGCCGATCAGGCCCACGAGGCCCCGCCACAAGCGGGTAACCACCTTCTCCTTGTAGGCGTTGACCCCGGCCATGTCGATGCCCTCGAGTGTGGTCTTGACCCCGAACGCGGCGCTGTCCCTGGCGTGGTCGGCGATCTCGGCCGCGTGCAGCAGGGCCTTCGTCGGGATGCATCCCCGGTGCAGGCAGGTGCCGCCCACCTTGCCCTTCTCGATCAGCGCCACGCGCTTGCCGAGCTCGGCCGCGCGCAGCGCGCAGGCGTAGCCGCCGCTGCCGCCGCCGAGGATCACAATGTCGTAGCTGGCCTGATCCGCCACGATGAGCTCCCTTTCAAATGTCCGCTGCCTACAGGCGCCCGTCCGCGACGTCCAGTGCGACCTGGACGAGCAGGCGGACGGCCGCTCCCGTTCCGCCCTTCGGGGTGTACCCATAGGGCTCGCCCTCGTGGAACGCGGGCCCGGCGATGTCCAGGTGCGCCCAACGCACACCGTCGGGAACGAATTCCCGCAGGAACAAGCCGGCGACCAGCATCCCGCCATCCCGGTCCTGTGAGACGTTCGCTATATCGGCCACCGGGGAGTCGAGCCCCTTGCGCAGTTCCTGGGGCAGCGGCATCGGCCACGCACCCTCGCCGGCGCGCTTCGCGGAGTCCACGACCCCGTGGAGGACCGCGTCGTCGTTGGCCATCACGCCCATGATCCTCGGGCCCAGCGCGATCAGCTGCGCGCCGGTCAGGGTGGCCACGTCGATCAGCAGGTCGGGCGCGTCAGAGGCGGATCTGGCGATCGCGTCGGCCATCACCAGGCGCCCCTCGGCGTCGGTGTTCAGCACCTCGACGGTGCGGCCGCCGTAGATGCTGATGACGTCGGACGGCCGCTGAGCAGTGCCGCCGGGCATGTTCTCGGCCATGCACAGGTAGCCGACGACGTTGACCGCCGGGCCGAGCTTGGCGACCGCCGACACGGCGCCGAGCACGGCGGCGGCGCCGCTCATGTCGGACTTCATCGCCTCCATCGACTTCGGCGGCTTGAGCGACAGCCCGCCGGAATCGAACGTGATGCCCTTGCCCACCAGCACCAGCGTCCTGGCCGCGTCCGGGTGCGTGTAGGCAACGCGCACCAGCCGCGGCGGGTGCACCGAGCCCTGGCCGACCCCGGTCAGGCCGCCGTAGCCGCCTTCGGCGAGCGCCTTCTCGTCCAGGACCTCGACGTCCAGCCCGGCCGCGCCGGCCACGCGCTCGGCCTCGGCGGCGAACGTGGAGGGATAGAGATCCTTCGGGCTGGTGTTGACGAGGTCGCGTACCAGCGTCATGGCCTCGGCCAGCAGCGTCGCGCGGGCCGTGGCCTCCGCCGCGGCGCCGAGCACGATCACCTCGGTGTCCTGCTTCCTGCCGGTGTACCGGCCGAAGGTGTACCCGCCGAGCAGCGCGCCAAGCGCGACCGCCTCGGCCTCCGCCGCGTCGCGCGCGGGCATCGCGAGCGCGACCCGCAGCGGCTTGCCGTTGGCGAGCGCGCGGACCGCGGCGCCGGCCGCGCGGCGCAGCGCCTCGCCATCCAACGGCGCCGCGCCATCCGCGGGCGCGCCGATGCCGACGGCGGCGATCAGCGGGGCCGCCAGCTTCCCGGCGGACGCGATCCTGGTAACTTCCTCCGCCTTGCCGGTGGCGCCGAGCGCACCGAGCGTCTGGGCGAGGTTGCCGCCGAGCGCGGCGTCCACGTCCTCGGCGCCCGGCGCCGGCACCGGCCCGTCGGGACCCTGGGCCACGCCGACGACGATCACGTCGGCCTGCGCGTCGCGGGGGGATTCCTGGCTGGTACGCAACGTCGCTGTCACGTACCCGAGCCTAGTGCCTGCCTGGCCGGGACGATCACCGGCCGCTGAGCCTAGCCGGGGAACACGTGGCACCCGCCCGGCTCGAGCCTGAGCCCGGCCGGTTCCCCGCGCGCCGCGCGCGTCTGCGCGAACACCCCGGTCAGGTGGTGCCGCACGGATGAAAGCTGGAAATAACGATTGTCACCTAATCAATATGACAGCTGTTAGACTTGTAGCGTCGCGAACGAGGAACTGGAGGTGCAGTGGGGACCGGGGCGCTGTTCATCGCGGTTTTCCTCGCCTGCGTGGTCGAAGCGGTCGAGGCGACCACGATCGTGCTGGCGGCCGGGACCGCCAGGGACTGGCGGTCGGCAGCAAGCGGGATGGCCGGCGCGCTGGCCGTGCTCGCGATCGTCGTGGCGGCGCTCGGGCCGGCCGTGTCCGACGTCCCGCTGCGCGGCCTGCGGCTGTTCGTGGGCGCGCTGCTGCTGGTTTTCGGCCTGCAGTGGCTGCGCAAGGCGATCCTGCGGGCCAGTGGCCACAAGGCGCTGCACGATGAGGGCAAGATCTTCGCCGAGCAGCTGGCCACCGCCGCGGCGAAGCCACGCAAGGGGCGCGCGGCGGCGCGGCTGGTGCCGGACTGGTACGGATTCACGCTGTCGTTCAAGGGCGTGCTGCTCGAGGGGCTCGAGGTCGTGTTCATCGTGCTCACCTTCGGCGCCAATCAGCATGACGTCGGGCTGGCGGCGGTCGCCGCGGCCTGCGCGGTGGTGCTGGTCGCCGCGGCGGGCGTGGCGATCAGGTCGCCGCTGCGGCGGGTGCCGGAAAACACGATGAAGTTCGTGGTCGGGATCATGCTCACCGCGTTCGGCACGTTCTGGGGGGCCGAGGGCGCCGGCGCGCACTGGCCGGGCTCGGACGCGGCGCTGCTGGTGCTGATCCCGGCGATCGCGGTGTTCGCGCTGGCTCTGGTGGCCGTGCTGCGCGGGAACCCGGTGCCAGCGGTGGAGCGGAACTGACATGGGCGCGCGCATCCGGGCCTTCGCCGCCTTCTGGTACGACTTCGTGATCGGCGACGACTGGCTGGTCGCGGCCGGGGTGGTGATCAGCCTGGCTCTCACCTACGCGCTCAGCCGGGCCGCAGTCCCCGCGTGGTGGCTGGTGCCGTTGTCGCTGGTGCTGCTGCTCCCGGTCAGCCTGTGGCGGGCGACGCGGCGGGGTGGCTAGGCCTGGGGCCTGCCACGCACCTGCTACCGGCTTTCCGCCTCCTCGGCGTACACCCGCGCCGCGTAGGCCTCGAGAGACTGCTCGCAGTCCTCGATCCCTTTTTCCGCGGCCTGGCGCCCGGAGGCGCCGAAGGCGTCGCGCTGGCGCACGCGTTCCAGCCAGTTCTTCAGCTTGACGAGGTCGACCTCGTTCTCCTCCAGCTCGGCGTAGGTGAAGTGGTTCTCGTCGTACTCCTTCTTCACCTGCCCGAGGAAGTCATGGCACTTGTCCACGATCTCCTCGTACTCGTCGTCGCGGGCCGCCTGGAACTGGGCGCGGACCTCCTGCTCACCGGCCAGCACGGTGCAGGCCAGCAGCGCCGCGGTCCCGGACATGTCGAGGATCTCGCTCCTAAGCTTGCGCAGCGCCCGCTCGGCCGCGACGCCTGCGGGCAGCGCGGCCGCCGAGTTCTGCAGATAGATGGCGCCGAGGCTCTTGAGCCTGCGCCACACCGTCGAGCGGAGCCTGGTCGGCTCGGACGGAACCCGGTAGACGAGCAGCAGCCAGCCCGGGCCGCCCTCAGCGTCATTGTCGCCCACGCCGCCCATTGTGCTGTGCCAGCGGCCGGGGGCCGTAAGCGGGCCTGTGAACCAAGCTTGCCGATGCGATCCATCAGGTCGGCGTCGGAGCGGATCTCGGCATCGGTGGGCGACAGCGCGATCGTCGCGACGGAGATGAACGTGACCACGCTGATGCCGAGGATCAGCGGCAGCAGGAAGCTCTCCGCGGTCGCGCCGCCCGAGCCGCCCATGACCATGCCGGCCGGGCCGGGTGCCCGGTACATCCGCATCGCGGCCATGCCCATGTAGTGCATGCCGCTGACGGCGATGCCCATGACCATGGCGGCGGCGAGCGTCGGCCAGACGCCGCGCAGCCGGAGCGCGGCCCACAGCGCGGCGGTCGCCGCGACGACCGCGATCGCCACCGACACGGCGAACAGCCCGGGGTTGTAGCTGATCCGGCCCGGCATCCGCATCGCCGCCATGCCCATGTAGTGCATGCTCGCGACGCCGAACCCGGTGACCAGCCCGGCCAGCAGCAGCGGGCCGTACCCGTCCCCGGCGAACCCGACGATCAGCAGGCCGACGCACACGATCCCGACCGCGATGATCATGGACAGGATCGTGACCGGCACGTTGTAGTGGATGGTCTCACCGGGGATCGTGAACCCGAGCATGGCGATGAAGTGCATGGCCCAGATCCCGGTGATCCCGATCGACACCCCGGCAAACAGCAGCCAGCGCACGCGCGGCCACCCTTGGTAGGCGAAGGCGCGGGTCGTGCACCGCAGGCCCAGGAAGGAGCCCATGCAGGACATCAGGTAGCCGAGTACGGGCGTCAGCAATCCATACGTGAAATTGTGAACGACCAGCATGAGACGAAAGCCGCCTTGTGTGCAAGTGCACTTGCGTGCAGTGAGATTGAACAGACAGGTTTAGCGTCGCGCCGCGAGGGCGCTCAGCGGGGCTCGGGCGGCTCGCGGAACGACGCGAGGCTCCAGGGCACCTCGTCGTAGTCCTGCGGGATCGGGGGTTCCGCCTCGAGCGGGAGTGCGCTGCGCCTGCGGATGTGGTCGAGCAGCGCGGCGTCGTAGCGGATGGCATCCTCGGTCGGCGCCAGCGCAACCGCCGCCCAGGCCAGAAACGCGGCGATGCTGACGCCGAGGACGACCGGGAGCACGTAGCTGGCGGCCGTCGCGCCGCCGCCCCCGCCGATCACCATTCCGGTTGCTGAGCTGGCAGGGGACACCTTCACGGCGGCCATCGCGGTGTAGTGCACGGTGCTGACCGCGATGCCGAGCAGCAGCGAGACGGCCACGGTGGCCCAGATGCGCCGCAGCCGCACCGCGGACCACAGGATCGCCGTTGCCGCGATGATCGCTATCGCGATCGAGACGATGAACAGCACCGGGTCGTACCCGAGAGCTCCCGGCATCCGCATCGCGGCGAGACCCAGGTACTGGGTGAGGGCCAGCCCGGCACCGGTGATCAGCCCGGCGGCGACCAGCGGGCCCGATTCCTCGCCGCTGAACCCGACGATCAGCAGGCCGGCGGTGACGGTGAGCACGGCGACGAGCAGGCTGAGGATTGTGACCGGGACGTTGTACCGGGTGGTGTCGCTGGAGACGGAGAAGCCGAGCAGGCCCGAGAAGCTCATCGCCCAGATCCCGACGCTGCCCATGGCGAGGCCGGCGAGAGCCAGCCATCGGCTGCGCGACGCGCCGTGGCAGGCGCGCGCCCTGGTGACCGCGCGCAGCCCGAGCAGGGTGCCGACGCTGGCCACGACGTAGCTCAGGGCCGGGGTTGTCAGACCGTAGCTGAAATCGTGCAGATGTAACACAGTGTGATCACTCCCCGTCGGAACGTGTCCGGATCCGAGATTACTGGCTGAACAGGCTTGCTGTATGCAATTCGCAGAATGCGGACAGGTCTAATCCTCTAGAGGACCGGCGCGCGGGGGAAATGGGGGCATGATGGGCGGTGACCCGAGAGGAAGTGGCCAATGATCGGCACGTTGCGCGCGGTGGCGCTCGACACACCCGACGCCCCGCGGCTCGCCGCGTTCTACGCCGCCCTCGGCGGGTGGGCCGAGCCGGACGGCGACGACGAATGGATGGAGCTGGAGACGGGGGACGGGTGGTGCATCGCCGCCCAGCGCAGCCCCGATCACGTGGCGCCGCGGTGGCCAGATCCGGCGTTCCCACAGCAGGCGCACCTCGACCTGCGCGTGCCGGACCTCGACGCCGGTGAGGCGAAGGCGGTCGGGCTGGGCGCCGAGCTGCTCGCCAAGAGCGATACCTGGTACACGCTGGCCGACCCCGCCGGGCACCCGTTCGACCTGTGCCTGTTCCCGGGGAAGGCCGAGACCACGATCATGGGCGTGATGCTCGACTGCCCGGACGCCAAGGAGCTGAGCGCGTTCTATGCGGAGCTCCTCGGCAAGCCCGTCACGTACGAGGGCGAGGGCATGGCGATGATCGGCGAGGACGGGGCGCAGCCCGTGATGTTCCAGCAGATCACCGGGTACAACGCGCCGCGGTGGCCCGACCCGGCGTATCCGCAGCAGGTGCATCTTGACGTGACGGTCGACGACGTCGACGCGGCGGAGGCGGCGGCGCTGAAGCTCGGCGCCACGTCGCTGTCCTTCAGCGGGGAGAACTGGCGGGTCTACGCCGACCCGGCGGGCAAGCCGTTCTGCCTCTGCTGGGACTAAAGGCCCTCTCGCGGCCATCCTGACCGGCGCAGGTCAGGACGTGCCGTGGTCGCCGGCCCGGACCAGGCCGTTCTCGTACGCGTAGACCACGGCCTGGACCCGGTCCCGCAGGCCAAGCTTGGCCAGGATGCGGCCCACGTGCGTCTTGACCGTCGCCTCGGATACGAACAGCTGCTTCGCGAGCTCGGCGTTCGACAGCCCCTGCGCCACCAGGATCAGGACCTGGCGTTCGCGTTCCGTCAGTTCACCGAGGTCCGCCGGGTCGACGGCGGCATCGGCCGGCAGCATGGGCGCGAATCTGTCGATCAGCCGGCGGGTCGTCGACGGCGCGACCACCGCATCGCCGGAGTGGACTGCCCGGATCGCGAACAGCAGCTCGTCCGGCGGCACGTCCTTGAGCAGGAATCCGCTGGCCCCGGCCTTCAGCGCCGCGAACGCGTACTCGTCGAGGTCGAACGTGGTGAGCATGAGCACCCGCGGCAGATCGCCCGCCTGCCGGATCCGGCGCGTGGCCGCCACGCCGTCCAGCCGGGGCATCCGCGCATCCATGATCATGACGTCGGCCTGGTGGACGCGCGCGGCGTCCACGGCCTCGAGCCCGTCGGCGGCCTCGCCGACCACGGTCATGTCCGGCTGCGCGTCCAGCACCATCCGGAATCCGGTCCTGACCAGCTCCTGGTCGTCCACGAGGATGATCCGGATGGTCACGCCGTGCTCTCCGATCGGCTGCGCACGGCCTCGCCTGCCCCGGCGCTGGTGTACGGCAGCCGCGCCGTCACCTGGTAGCCCCCGTCGGGCAGCGGCCCGGACTGGACAGTCCCGCCGTACATCGCGACGCGCTCGCGCATCCCGGTCAGGCCGTGACCGACCCCGTCCGGGGGCGCCGCGCCGCCGAGCCCGTCGTCGGTCATCCGCAGCAGCAGCCCGTCCGGCTCGTAACTCATGGTGATCGCGGCAGCCGCCGCCAGCCCGCCGTGCTTGCGCGTGTTCGTCAGCGATTCCTGCACCACCCGGTACGCCACGAGCTCGGCGCCCTCGGACAGCGGCCGGGGCGCGCCAAAGAACGTCAGCGACACCGACATGCCCGCGTCACGGGCCTGGTCGATCAGCTCGCGTATCTGGTCGAGGCCGGGCACGGGCGCCAGGCTGGACTGCTCGTCACCGGAGCGCAGCACGCCGAGCAGCCGCCGCATCTCGGTCAGGGCCTGCCGTCCGGTCTGCGCGATCGCGGCCAGCGCCTGGCCGGCCCGCTCGGGTTCGGTGCGCAGCGCGTAGCCGGCGCCGTCGGCCTGCACCACCATCACGCTCACGTTGTGCGCTATCACGTCGTGCAGCTCGCGGGCGATCCTGGCCCGCTCGGCCGCCGCGGCGATCTGCGCCTGCGTGCCGCGTTCCCGCTCCAGGCGTGCGGCGCGATCCTCGAGTTCCCTCAGGTACGCGCGCCGGTAGCGCATCGAGTCCCCGAGCACCCACGCCACCAGCGCGGTCCCGCTGGAGATCACAAGGGCCAGCAGGACCAGGTTGAGCCCGCCGACGGAGGACCCCACCCGCACGACCACCACGGCCCACGCTCCGGCCAAGGAGACCAGCAGCCCGGGGATCGAGATCCGCCGCGGGCGGTAGGCGGCGAGCGTGTACAGCAGCACCAGGGTGGCCAGCAGCGCGCCACCGGGGCCGCCGCTGGTCAGCAGGTCGACCGCGAGCGCGCAGCCGCTGATCGCGAACGCCTGGACCGGGTACCTGCGCCGGAACGCCACCGGAACCGTGATCGCCGCGACCAGGGGCAGCCGGAGCCCGGGGTCGGCCTTCAGCGCCGCGCCGAGGCCCAGGATCACCAGGCCGAACGCGAGCACGCCGTCGACCAGCATCGGATGCCGGGTCAGCCAGGCGTAGAGCGCGGACACGCTCCCAGCGTAGGCGGCGCATCGCCCGGCCGTCGTCCTCCCAGAAGCTGACCGCCGCCTCCGCCTCCCGGCTGATCCACCCCGGTGCGGCCCGCAGGCTAGGCGAAGAGGCGGTGCAGGGCGGGGGCGACGTCGGCCAGGGTGCGTACCGGCTGGCTGATGCCGCCGCCGGCCCTGGCCAGCGCCGCGGCTGGTCCGGGCGCCGTGCCGTCGTCGCGGCCGGCCGGGCAGAGGACGTGCAGGCGGTCGATACCGCCGAGCGCTCCCGCCGGGTCGGCGCCCGCGGTGCGCAGGCAGTCCGACAGCAGCACCGCGACCCGCTCGTCGCCGTCGGCCCTGGCCAGCTGCCCAGCCGCCGCGCGCAGCGCCAGGGCCAGGTCCGTCAGCCCGTGCCCGCGCAGCCCGACCAGGTCGCCGACCACGTCCTCGGGGGGCCGCCAGGTGCCCTGTGGCTGCAGCACCCGCACCTCGCCGCCGAACGCGATCACCGACGGGGCGAGCCGGGAGCCGGAGGACTCGGACGCCAGGACGACCGCGGCGGCGGCCACGGCGGCCATGGCCACGCCGGGCCCGGACATAGACCCGCTGGCGTCGACCAGCAGGCACACCGCCCTGGTGCGAGCGGCCCACGCCGTGGTCACCAGGTCCTCGCCGTGCACCGGGCCGCGGCCGGGCCAGCGGTCCATCGTGCGCTCCAGGTCCAGGTCGCCCTCGCCGCCCCGGCTGGGCTCCAGCCGGCGGGTGCCCCGGGCCCGCGGGGCCGCGGTCCGGCCGAGCCGGATGAACACCCGTGCCGCCAGCCGCCGCGCGGCGGTGCGCAGCTCGCGGTCGGTCGCGGCCGCGAGGTCGGCGAGCAGCGCGGCGGCGCCGTCGGGGTCCGCGGCGAGCATCGCTGCCAGCGCGTCCTCGTCGAGCTCGCCGACGCCCGGCGAGACGTCTTCCAGCGACGGGTGCCTCAGCGCGAGCTCGGCCCGGCCGATGCTGCGCCGTGCCGGGCCACCGCCGCGTTCGCGGCGCAGGCTGGAGCGGGACTGTCCCGGGGCGGCCAGCCCGTGGGCGCTCGCCCCCGGCTGGCCGTCAGCTTTTCCCGGGCTCGCACCATCGGGTTCGGGCGGCCCGCCGTCTTCCGGAGCGGGCCACAGCTCGCCGAGGATCTCGTCGAGCACCGACTCCGGGGTGCGCTCCGAGCCGTCGGCGATCCGGATCCGGCCGGACAGGGCCGCGTGCGCCGCGTCGCGGGCGGTCTCCCGCGCCAGCACACGCTCCCCTCGCAGCCGCTGCAGCCCTGTCAGCAGCAGCACCAGGTCGATCGACCCGCGGACCGACGACCCCATCCGCACATCCCGGTGATCGCGGGTGGCCCGGGTCAGCGCGACGGCCAGTTCCACCGGCCGTCCATCCAGCCCGGTGGCGGCCGTGGTGATCGCCCGCTCCGCCGCCGCGTCCTGATAGCCGAGCACGACCCGGCAGATCCGGTCGGCGATCGCGTGGCTGACCCGGGCCGTGCCGATCGCGTCGAACGGGTTCATGGCGGCGATCAGCCGGAACTGCTGGCCGGCGCGCACGGTGCCGAGCCGAGGCACGGCGATCTCGCCCTCGGTCAGCAGCGTGATCAGGACGTTCAGCGTCTCCTCGGGAACCCGGTTGAACTCCTCGAGGTACAGCAGTGCGCCGGAGCGCATCGCCGAAAGCAGCGGCCCGTCGGCGAACGTGGCCGGCGTGTACCCGGCCGTGAGCACCTGCGACGGGTCGTGCTGCCCGATCAGCCGGGCCGGGGTGAGCTCCGCGTTGCCCTCGACGAAGATCACGTCGCGCCCCGAGTCGCGGGCGATGGAGCGCAGCAGCGTGGACTTCCCGGTGCCCGGCGGGCCCTCGATCACCACGTGCCGGCCGGCCTCGAGCGCGACCGTGAGCACCTCGCGCTCGCGCCGCAGGCCGATGATCACGGACTCAGGCGTCGGCGTACTTGATCACACCGCGGATGTTCTTGCCGTCGATCAGGTCCTGGTAGCCCTGGTTGACCTGGTCCAGCGTGTACGTGGTCGTGATCAGCTCGTCGAGCTTGAGGTCGCCGGACTGGTACAGCTCGACCATGCGCGGGATGTCGTGGAACGGGTCGCCGGACCCGAACAGGCTGCCCTGAATCCGCTTCTCGAACAGGGTCAGGATCGCGCCCGACAGCTCGATGGTGTTCTTCGTCGGGTCGGCCAGGCCGGTCACCACCACGGTGCCGCCCTTGCGGATCGCGTTGAACGCGTTCGTGACGACCTCGGAGTCGACCACGCCGACCGTGACGATCGCCTTGTCCGCGCCGA
>Ga0335074_10004951_pt1 | contig 18409 bp, 16 predicted proteins | sample Lox_Sample_23_FD_206715 | JGI IMG/M metagenome (GOLD analysis project Ga0335074, IMG submission 206715) | Soil microbial communities from Loxahatchee National Wildlife Refuge, Florida, United States - Lox_Sample_2.3 | ecosystem: Environmental > Terrestrial > Soil > Wetlands | place: USA... | reverse complement strand
GTTCCAACAGGGAGCCGCTAAAAACTATATGCCTGACTTTAGTGATTGGGAAGAGTATGTCGCGATCGGCGTCCTGCACCTTGTAGCAAAGGTGTACCCCGAGCTCTTCGCCGAGCTCGACGACTTCTGTAGGCGACACGCCGCCTACCTCGATCGCACGGTGGCCGTGTTCGATCGCGAGTTACAGTTTTATCTGAGCTACCTCGACTACATCGGACCACTTCGCGAGGCAGGGCTGGCCTTCAGTTACCCGCGGATCTCGACCGCGAACAAGATCGAGGAGATCCGCGAAACCTTTGATCTGGCCTTGGCGACCCAGCTCATCAGCCAAGCCGCCCCCATGGTGTGCAACGACATACATCTTGCTGGCGTGGAGCGAATCCTGGTGGTGTCCGGGCCAAACAACGGCGGGAAGACCACATTGGCGCGCACGTTTGGTCAGTTGCATTACCTCGCGCGTCTCGGCGTCCCGGTGCCCGGCCGCGACGCGCAGCTCTTCCTGTGCGACGAGATCTTTACGCACTTTGAACGCCAGGAAGACATCACCACGCTCGAAGGGAAGCTACAGGACGAGCTGAACCGGCTGCATGACGTGCTCGGCCGGGCCACATCGGACAGCGTCTTGATCCTCAACGAGATGTTCAACTCGACGACCGCGCAGGATGCATTGGCGCTGAGCCGAGCGATCCTGGGTGCCGTCAGCGCGTGGGACGCCCTCTGCGTGTGCGTCACGTTCCTGGACGAGCTGGCGGCGCTGAACGAAAAGACGGTAAGTATGGTAAGTACGGTGCGGACGGACGATCCGGCCGTTCGCACTTACAAGCTGATTCGCAAGCCCGCGGACGGTCGTGCGTACGCCCATGCGATCGCGGAGAAGTATGGCCTCACGTATGATCGTCTGGTCGGGCGGAGGACGGGTTGAAGTCCTTGTTGATGTTTGCCGATCGCGACTTCGGCCCCGCCCGCGAGCCGAAGATCGGCGAACCGGATTTGATTCAAGATCTGGAACTCGACACCGTCTGGGACGCGATGGCGCTCGGTGATTCGATCATCCGCGAATCGGCGCGCAGCGCGATGTTGGCGGGTTTAGCGACGGAGGAGGAGATTCGGTATCGGCAGGCTGTGCTGGCCGACTGTCTGCGAGAGCCGGCGGTGGTACGGGAGATCTATGGCCTCGCGATTGAGGCCATGGCCTCTGAGAGGCAGATTCGTCGCGGTATTTTCAGCGACCGCGGCGAGGGTCTCCTGCGCTGGTCAATCTCGGTGTTGGAGATTCTCATTGGGGTTCTCAAGCAGCTACGGACGCTGGCTGCATCGCAGGCGGGCAAGTTCAGATCCGAGGGCTTCACTCGATTCTTTGACACGCTGGAGCGCGAACTCGATGATGAGTATTTCGCCCAGATCGCCGAGCATCTGCAACGCCTGCACTTGAGCGACGGCGTCCTCGGTAGCGCCTCACTCGGCAAGCACGGGCAGGGAATTGATTACGCGCTGCGCGTTCCGCGCCGCGAGAACCGGACGTTCCTGCTTCGGCGCCCTGCGGTCAAGAAACCGTCGTTCAGCTGGACCGTGCCGCCCCGCGACGACGCCGGTGGGCAAGCCATAAGCGCCCTACGCGATCGCGTGCTGAGCCTCGTCGCCAATGCTCTCGGCCAGTCGACCGACCACGTCGTGAGCTTTTTTGCCGCGTTGCGCATCGAGCTCGGCTTCTACGTCGGATGCTTGAACCTGCATGACCGCCTCCTCGCCAAGGGTGAACCCACATGTCTACCCGACCCATGTCCGCTCGGCACCTCTGTACTGAATGCACGGTCACTGTTCGACCCCTGCCTGTCGCTGCGCATCCCCGACCGGGTGCAGGGCAACGAACTACGTGCAGACGGCAAGCGTGTGATCATTATCACGGGGGCCAACCAAGGAGGAAAGTCGACGTTCCTTCGCAGCCTTGGCGTGGCTCAGTTGATGATGCAGGCAGGCATGTTCGTTGGCGCCGACGCCTATGCTGCCACGCTCGTGCGTGGCGTCTTCACCCATTACAAGCGCGAAGAGGACGCCACTATGAAGAGCGGTAAGTTCGATGAGGAGCTCGCCCGAATGGGCAAACTCACGAGCGTCATCGATACGAACGATCTGCTGATTTGCAACGAGTCCTTCGCCGCCACGAACGAACGCGAAGGCTCAGAGATCGCCTCAGAGGTGATCCGCGCAATGGCCGACACCGGCAACACCGTGGTGTTCGTCACTCACCTCTATGAGCTCGCTCACCGCTTCCACCAGGATCATGCGGAGACGACGTTATTCCTGCGCGCCGAGCGGGGCGCCGACGGCCATCGCACGTTCCGCATAGCCGAGGCCGAGCCCCTCCCAATCAGCTACAGCGAAGACCTCTACCGACAAACCTTCGGCAGCGAGGCACCAGTCACGGACGACGCTCGTTGACACCAGAGAGGGTCAGAATCGGTGCCTAGCGAGCCGGACGCCGCCTGTTTGCTGCTGCTCGGTCATCGCGGTCATCGCGGGAACCATCTCGCTGGTCACGAGGCCGCTCTCACTTGTGACCTCATCCACGATTTCGAAGGCCTGGGCGATGCGCTCTGGCGTGTCGACGACGATCGTGACCACGGGGACGTGACGTCGCACCTGCAGCAGCTTGTCGCCGTGGGGGGCGTGATCGCCGTGGAAACCCCAGATCCCGCGTAGGCTGGTGGCGCCGGCCGCGTTTGATCCTCGTAGGCGGCGGACGAGCGCTCGATGCAGCGGATGCCCATCGTGGCGGGCGCTCTCGGAGCTGTAGATCATCAGCTTCTGCCACATCGCGAGTCCGTGCGCGTCGGTGTCGGGCAATGGGTGGGGGGCTTCGAGCAGCTCGCCATCGCGTTTGCAGAGCTGAATCCGTTCGAGCGTCAGCAATGGCTCGCGAATCAGGCCGCCAAGCTCCGGGAGCACGCGTGCGATCTGCTGCCCGGACCCGACGGCGATGATCATCATCGGTACCTCCGCATTGCGTCCGAAGAACCTGGCACGCGCCCGTCGTCCGTGGCTGGTGCCGTCGACACCGAGGAACACGGTGGCACCGGAGATGCCGCGCCGATGCAGGAGCTCACAGACCGCGTCGAAGGCGGGCGCGCGGTACACGCGCTCCTGTCGGCCAACATACACGGTGAGCTTCGTCGCTTCGTGCAGCTCTTCGGGAAGCGCGACCGGCATGATCTCACGCGACAGCAGACGGGCGCGCTCGAGCGTCAGCAGCCCGCGCCGTTTGACCATTAGCACGTCCTGCAGCAGTCCCTCGATTCGCTCGCGGGTGTCGACCGCGATCGACACGACCGGTAGGTCTTCCGAAAGGCTGAGCAGCAGGTCGGTATGCATGTGGTGCTTGAGGCCGAAGCCCTCGATTCCGCGCAACAAGATGCTGCTCTGCACTTGATGGCGCCCATAGAGGCCCAGCAGCTCGTCGGCGAGCAGGTGGTGCTCGGTGCGGTCCCGCTCGCCGAAATAGGTGGTCAGCTTGAGACAGTCCTCGTTCATGCGTGGACTCCGATTGCCCGGCCGAGCGCTACCGCGCCAACCCCGACCGCGAGGCTGAGCAACGTGTTCGCGAACGCGCCTACGAACTCTCCGTCCTCGCGCAGCCGATGCGTTTCGAGCATCCAGGTCGAGAACGTCGTATAGGACCCGAGCGTCGCTGTTCCCGCCAGTACCAGTGCGGCGCCGTGGAACGCGAGGCCCGTGACCAACCCGAGCAGGAACGCCCCGGTGATGTTGATGACGAAAGTACCGATTGGGAAGGCCACTCCGAAGGCGGAGCCAATCACGCCGTCGAGCAGGAAGCGACTGATCGCGCCGAACCCGCCGAGCACAGCTACCCCGACCCAGGTCGGCGCGCTCACGCGATCACCCTCACGCGTCTGACGATTGCGGTTGAGACGTAGATCGCCAAGTAGCCGGCCGCGATGCTTGCGGCCGCATAGCCGACGGCGAGCACGTACCGGTGGTGATCGATCATTTCCAGTAGCTCCAGCTGCATCGTCGAGAAGGTCGTAAACGCGCCACAAAAGCCCGTGCCTACCAGCGGCCGCCGGTAGGTCGAGAGTGGGAGCCGCTCCTGTAGACGCGTGACGAAGTAGCCGAGCACGAACGCCCCCGCGACGTTGATCGTGAACACGATCCATGGCCAGCGCGTCGGCGCACTCGGAAACGCATTGCTAAGCCCGACGCGTAGGACGGCGCCCACGGCCCCGCCCAAGAAGATGGCTCCGAGCTCTCGTCGATCGAGGCTGGGCATCCGGTCAGGACCGACGCCTGCGTCGCTGCAGACGGCCGGTCAGGAACATCTGGGTGAGTGGACGCTGGTCCATCAGCGCGAGTTCTCTCCTACGACGAGTACGGGTGTGAGCGCTTCACGGAAGAGGTCGTCGGCGACGTCGTGCAGGAGCAGGCGACCGGCGCGACGGGTGTGGTGGTGGCCACACACGATCAGATCGAAGCCGTGTTCATGCGCGTGGTCCAGAAGTGCTTGAGCGGGGGTGTCGCCTTCGATGATCTCGTGCTCGACATCGACCCCGGCTCTATGAGCGCGATCTTCGACCTCCCGGAATGTCTCCTGAAGGTAGCGGTGGGCCGCATCGGCTGACTCTTGCCGGTCGGCGTGGGTTTCCGCGTGCGCGGGGGAGTAGGCGACCGATACGGCGACAAGCTCGCCTTGATAGCGGCGGGCAACATCGATGGCGACGTCGAACGCGTTGCGGGCGACATCGGATCCGTCCCAGGTAAGCATGATGCGCTGGAACATCAGTGCAGGACCGGGATCAGGGCGAGGGCAAGGATAAGGGCGATCATCATGTATAGGAGGTAGGTGGATAGGCGTCCGGATTGCAGGCGGCGAACGGCGCGGCTTGCTGCCAGAACGAGTTTGGTGATGGGCTGGTAGAGAAAGCGGTCGATCGAATTGACGACGCTCGTGACGAGCAGCGTCGTCTCGCTGCCCCGGTCAGGGCTGGCGACCAGGCGAGTGCGGTAGCCGAGCGGGCCGCGTAGCACGACCCGCATCGGGTTGGAGTAGGAGGACGGGCGGTACTGAACGCTCGGTAGCGGGGCGCCGCTGCCAGTTACCCACACCGGCGCACGTCTGGTGCCGCGGGTGCTACGCGCACGAGCGATCGCGAATGCGATCAGGGCATATGTGGGGATCACGATCGAGAGCCATGTCGGTGCGAGCACCGAGAAGTTCTTGAATACTGGCCCGAGTACGAGGGGGTAAGAGACCGCAGTGCTCGCGGCGTTCACTCCAAGCGTCGTGGAGAGTCCGGAGCCGAGCGCATGGATCTCCCATGGGGCGACGGTTCCCAGGAACAGGATCACGGTGCTCAGCAGCCAGAGGCTCGGTTGCGCGCTGGGTGCCGCCGCGAGCCGCCGTGCCGCGCTCCTGGACGGGCCCAGGAAGATGAAACTAAAAGCCTTCGCGAATGCGAGCAGACCGATGCCGGCCGTGAAGGCCAGGCCGGCGGCGGCCAGGGCGCACAGCAGTTGAGACAGCAGCGTGGGCATCCGAAAGCCCTGCAGTAGAGCCTCGAACGTGAACCATTCGCTGACGAACCCGCCCAGTGGCGGGATTGCGGCCAGGGTCAGCGACGCGACGCCGAACCCGGTCGCGGCGCTGGGCAGCTCGCGCCCGAGGCCGCCCAGCGGGTCGACGGTTCGCTCGCCCGTCGCATGCTCGACTCGGCTGACCGCGATCAGCGCAAGCGTCTTGGCGAGGTTGTGAGCGCAGACGTGCAGCGTCGCCGCGAGCAGACCGGCTGCCGCGAGAGTGGAGTTGTGGGCCGCTTGGCCCAGCAGCGCGACGCCGAGGCCAAGCAGCACGATCCCGGCGTGCTCGATCGTCGAGTAGCCAAGGAAACGCCGCATGTCGTTTTGGGTAATCGCGTAAACGATGCCGGTGATCGCTGTCGATGCTCCGAGGATGAGCAGGGCGTCGCCGCACCAGACCGGGAGCGGGTGGAGGACCGCGACCTCGAAGCGCCACAGCCCGTAGAAGCCTGCCGACAGCGCGACCGAAAGCGATGCCGCCCCGAGCCGGGGTGCGGCGCCATATCCCGCCGGAAGCGCACCCTGAACTGGCAGCACGCCGATCTTGGTCCCGAACGCAAACAGGAACAGGGCGAAGAGGAGGCCACGTGTTCCCGCTGGAAGCGTGGCGTGGGCCCACACTTCAAGCGAGAAGCTGTGCGTGTGCCCGTAGAGCAGCCCAAACGCTGCCAGTAAGGCCGCGCCCCCGATCTTGGTCAGCCCGGCGGTGAAGTAGCCACTGATCAACTCGCCGGGGTTGCTCCGGTCGGCGCTTGCGAGCAGGTAGATGCAGACCGCCAGCGCCTCCCACCCGAGGAAGAAGAGGAACGCGTTGTCGGAGCCGATCACGACAGCCACCATGAGGACAAGCACGCTCCCCAGCGCGGTCAGCCAGCGCCCCGGCGGCAGCTCAGCGTACGCCAGCGACGTCGCCGCGCCGGCAACGCCGGTCAGCGCCAGAAAGATCCCGGCGAGCCCGTCGGCGCGCAACGCGCTCTGTCCGAAGCCGAGCCAACCACCGAGATGCAGCGCCGGATGGCTGCCGTCGAGCGCCGCGCTCAGCCCAACGATCACGAGCAACACGCAGCCGATGGCGCTCAATACCGCCGCGCCCCGTCCGACCCGGAGCGCCAAGAACGGTGCGAGGGCGAGCGAGCCCATCGCAATCGCGAACGTGAGCGTCATCTGGGGACCTGCACTCCGAGCAATCCGACCGCGAGCAATAGGCCGTCGAGCAGCGCGATCGGCGGCGGTGGTGAGCCAGGCACGTAGACGTCGACTGGCAGGATCCCGTCGACGCCGCCTGCGGTGAGGCCCGTGAGCCCGGTCAGTCCGCCGGAGCACGCCTCGGTCCCGGCGGCGATCAGCGCCTTCGGCGCGGGCATAACGTTCCAGGTCCGCTCCAGCGGTCCGCGCATCGGACCGGTCACGGCGCCGGTGACGATCAGGATGTCGGCGTGGCGCGGAGAGGAGGTCAGGAAGAACCCGAGCCGCTGGATGTCGTAGTACGGGTTCCACAGCGACTGAATTTCCCATTCCTCGGACCCGTCCGAGCCGGTGTCGATGTGGCGGACGTGAATCGAGCGACGCAGCGCGCGCGCCTGCTGGCCAAGGGAGCGCCGGGTCGACTCCTCGCGATCGGCCTCGCCGGTCTGGCCGATCTGGATGAGTGCCTCGCGTGAGCGAGCGGCGGTCTCGTACTGTCGCGTGAACGCGAACCGCTCCGGAGCCGCGCGCACGCACGCCCCGCAGTGGATGCACCGACCGCGGTCGAGCGACAACCCGCCACCGCTATCGACCGCGATTGCTCCGGTGGGGCAGATGGCCGCGAGGTCGGGGGAGGCATCCGCGGCGTGTAACAGCCGGACGGGACCCTGGTAACCGTCGGGTGGTTCAAGGGCGCGCCGGGGGTAGGACGTCGTGGTCCGGCCCTTGCGAAGTCCTCGCAGGATCCATTCGAGCATCAGCGGTCAGCTCCCGCTGGGGTCAGTCCGAAGCTGTGCTCGATGAAGGCGAAATCTGTCAGAACGTCCTTCGGGAACGCGTGGTCGAACAGCGCCCAGTTGCGCAGGGACGGCGAGGCGATGTGCAACCGATGGACGCGCGCGTCGCGAATCTCGACCCAGATCAGCAGCTCCCCCTGGGGCGCTTCGGCCCAGCCGAACGCGCTGCCGTCGCATCGGGCGGGCAGCGGCACGCACAGCTCCCCATTCCTGCGTTTGAGCTGGTCGATCGCCTGACGCATGATCCGCAGCGACTCAGCGATCTCCTCGAAGCGGACGCTGACGCGCGCCATTGCGTCCCCTTCGCGTTCAGTCACCACACGCAGCCCGAGACGCCGGTAGTCGCCGTACGGCCGCTCGTGCCGCGCGTCCACCGACACGCCGGAGCCGCGAGCGAGCGGGCCGACGGCACCGTGGTCCTCGACCAGTTCACGGCTGAGCCGCCCCGATCCGATCAAGCGATCGATCATCGAGGAGGTGCCGAGGAACAATTGCCGGTCGCGCTCGAAATCGCGCTCCAGACGGTCGAGCGCCGCGACGAGGGCATCCAGCTCCATACGGCCTGCGTAACGCACCCCGCCGGGAACGATCACGCCCCGTCCGAAGCGACTTCCGGTCAGCGCGGCACGGAGCCGGGTGACGTCCTCCTTGAGTATCTGAAAGCGGGCTTGGCCGACGAACAGCGCCGTGGTCTCCGCCTGCTTGGCGATCACGTCGAGGTGACACGCAACCCGCTCGAGCTCGGCGTGTACGGCCCGCCAGCGCTCCGCGCTCGCCGGCGCTTGCACCCCGAAGGCGCGCTCGACGGCTTGCGAGAACGCGGTCGCGTACGCGACGCTCGCGATCCCCGCGACGCGCTCGGCGACATGGACCGCGCGCTCGGGATCGAGGCCGACAAACCTGGACTCCATCCCTCTGCGTTTGAAGAATGGGCGGGTCTGAAGCCGAGGGACGTCCTCGCCGCCGGTCTCGATCAGGAACTGGATCGCCTCGAAGATCCCGGATCGGACAGGTCCGAAGGGGATCGAGAAAACGTCCAGCCCGCGGACGTTTCCCCCAAGCTCGTCAGCGTCCGGCGTAGTCAGCCGGCGCTCTTCCTCGTAGCCGACTGGTCTCGCGCCGTGCAGCTCCACGAGTTCCTGTTCAGCCCAACGCGCCGCCGGCCAACCCGCGCCGATTGATCCGTACACGACCGGGTCCGCGCCCTGTGTTGGAGCGCGCAACACCACCAGATCTCCTCGCTGGGCGAAAGCGGCGACAAGCGCCGGTTCTGGTGTCTCCGCGAGGAACAAGGTAATGAAGCGTGCCCCCGCGGCTCGGAGCATGTGGCTCGTGCGCTCGAATGCCAGCGGCGCGACTCGTAGGCGGACCTCGTCCCCGTATCCGGGCTCCCGCTTCGCGCCGAGGTGCTCGGGCAGGTAGTCGGGCAGCTTGCGCTGGTCGTCGGTGGTGGTCATTGGGCAGGGAAGGCGAGCCGGTGGCCGGCGCTGTGCAAGAGCGTTGAAAGATCGCCTGGCAGGTGAACTCCGAGCGCCACGACGACGAACAGGCAGCCGAGCATCCCCGCGACGATCCACGGGCTGTACTCGCCCTTCGCCGCTCGGCCGCTTGCCGGTGTGAGCACCATCCGCCCGGCGTGCCACAGAATCCCGAAGAACGCGAGATTGACGAACACGATCAGCAGCGTCACGCCGACGTACTGGGGTTCGGCGAAACCTCCGGAGACGATTTGAAACTCGCTGCGGAACACGCCGGAGAGCGGCAGCCCACACAGCGCTATGGCCGCTGCTAGGAACATCGGTCCGCTCCAGGGCATCGCGGTGCCGGCTCCCGTGACCTCCTCGATCTCTTTCGTGTCATAGCCGCGCAGCAGCGATCCGGCGCCGAAGAACGCCAACCCTTTCGCCGAGGCGTGGGTGATCACGTGGAGCAACGCCCCTGCGACTGCGAGCGGGGCGCCGAAACCGACGCCGAGCGCGATCACGCCCATGTGCTCGATCGAGGAGTATGCGAGCAGCCGCTTGTAATTGCGCTGTCGCAGCACAAACAGGCTCGCGGCGACCAGTGAGATGACGCCGAACACGATCAGGACATGCTCGGCGAACCCGCGCTCGCCTGCGGCTACCGCGACCTGGTAGAAGCGCAGGATCGCGTAGAAGGCGGCCGATAGGAGCGAGCCCGACAGCATTGCGGAGACGGGGGCCGGCGCCTCGCTGTGCGCGTCAGGCAGCCAGGTGTGCATGGGCACGAACCCGACCTTGGTGCCGAAGCCGACGACCGATAACACAAACGACAGCCGTACGGCATCCGACGACAGACCCCGGGCGTGGGCGATGAGGCGGACGAAGCGGGGGATGTAAGCGTCCCCGAGTGCGTGCGTGCCGCTCGCGTACAGGATGATGATCGAGAGCAGCGCGATTCCGAGGCCGCTGGAGGCGATTAGTACGTACTTCCACGAGGCTTCGAGCGCCGCGTCGGTGCGGTCTATCGCGACCAGCAACGCCGAGATGATCGTCGTCAGCTCGACGGCCACCCACAGCGTGCCGAAGTCCGCCGCCAGCGGGACTACCAGCATCGTCCAGCCGAACATGTTCAGCAACGCGAAGTACCGCCGCGCGAAGCGCGAGAAGTCAGCGCTGTGCTCGTCAGACTGTAGGTAGCCGATCGAGACGATCCCAGCGGCGGCATACAGCAACCCGGTCGCGAGCAAGAACACGGCCCCAAGCGAGTCGACACGCAACCAACCGGCGGCGGCGTGCAGCGTTCGGCCGTGTTCGACCGAGATCGCAATCGCAATCGCCAGACCGAACGAAACGACACCCGCCACCGCAGTGGCCATCCGTGCTAGGCGCCAGCCGTCGACGGCACTGATCGCGACAGCGATCAGCGGCACAACAATCAGGACGATCAACGCCCAGTTCATCCGGTCAGCCGATCGAGCATGTCAGTGCGCACGGCGGTTCGTTCGATCGCGAGGTACTGGACCAGAACGACGAACACCAGGACACCGATCAGAACGTCGAACAGCAGCAGCAACGCGAGGATGATCGGCAGCCCCGGCGCGATTACGAGGCTCCCCACCGACACGGCGTTCTCGAGGATCAGGAAGCCCAGCAGCTGCGATGGGGCATACGGACGGAGCACCATCAGCAGAAACGCGACGAGTACGCCGCCGACCGCGATCGGCAGTGCCGACAACGGCAGTGCGGATACGCCACCGATGTGGATCGGACGCAGCACTACGAACGCAAACGCCGACAGCGCGATCGCGATCAAGATCGAGCTCGGCACGCCGATCGTCGACGGAACGCGTGGGTCGGCCTCGAGCCGGCGCAGCACGAATCGGATCCCGATTGGAAACAGCAAGGCCTTCAAGGCGATCGTGACTGCGCCTAGTGCGTAGAGCGAGCCACCGCCATGTCCGCTCGCCGCGGTCGCGATCGCCAGTGCCGCTACGACCAGCGAGCCGAGCGAATACAGGCCGAGCTGCTCCCAAACGTCCTGGGAGCGCAGCATTCCGAGCTCAAGCAGCAGCACGACCACCGCCGTGACCGTGGCTGCTGCGCCAAACACGCTGAGGCGAGCGTTGCCGAACCCGGGCTGGAACAGAAAGATCACGACCCCGAGCACCGCGAGCATGAAGCTCGCGACGGTGAATTCCGGGATCTTGTAGAGGCGTAGCTTCGCGAAGCTCGATTCGACCACGACCACAGCGACGCCTATCGCGAGCGCCTTGGCCGCCAGCAACACGATTGCGAGCAGGACACGACCAAGCCCACCGTTGCTCGCGAGTCCCCACGGTACGACGAGGACGTTGGCGAAGATCGTGTACAGCACCAGTTGCTTGACGGATGAGCCCCAGCGAAGGAACGCGAGGCCTGGGCCCGAGTGCTCGGCCACGCGACCCTCCTCGATCTGCCCGAACTCGAGCGTCCCGCCGTGACTTCCGACGGGGATACGTCCTGTCTCGTTCAACAGCAGCATGAAGAACGCGGCGACGATCAGAAGGTGGCTGGGCCGCACGACCTCGACCGTCGAGGAGCGAAGCGTCGCGCCGAGCACATAGGGCAGATCGGTATGCGTTGTTAGCGCGACGACGAACACGACAAAGATCACCGTCGGCTCGTTGAGCGCGCCGAACGTCCGCAGTCGGCTCGAGCCGAGCTGGGCGTACGGGCTGCCCGAGTCGATCGCGGCGATGGAGATCGCAAAACCTGCCATTCCCAGGATCAGGCCACCGCCGAGGATGTCGCCCATGTATCCGAGCGGGAGCCCAAAGTTCGTCAGCACCGGGATCAGCATCGGCACGGTCGCGTAGCCGGCGAAGCTCACATACGGTGCGACTCGGAACAACGGCCCGGCCGGCGCCGGAAGCACGGTCTCCTTGCGAAGCAGCTTCAGGATGTCGTAGTAGGGCTGGAGAACCCGAGGGCCGGTTCGCTGCTGGATGATCGCTTCTAGCCGAGCGATCACGCCGGTGATCAACGGCGCAAGTGCCAGCGTCACCACGACCTGGAGAACCTGAACAGCCCAGTCAGGCAGGACCGGCATCGATGCCAGCAGCTCCTTTCGCGAAAATTCGACGATTTGCGAAAGAAGCCATCAGCCCTTGGTGGGCGGTTTGGGCGGTCAAGAAACCACCCGCCAGGACCTCATCTGACGTAACAAGGATATCTGAACACGGCCCGCATCGAGATCGCCGCGCTGCGAACGATGGCTGCAAGCGAACGCTATCTTGAGCCCAGGATGGCAATCCAGGTGGATATCCCGGGCCGCGCCCCGCTCCAGCTCGAGCACCTATTACTCGACCAGAACGGAACTCTCACCGATCGCGGGGCCCTGATCGGAGGGGTCGCCGATCGGCTCACCCGTGTCGGTGAGCACCTGGCGCTGCACGTGCTCACCGCCGACACGTTCGGAACGCTCGATGCGCTGACGCACGAGCTGGGCGTCGAAGGCCACCGGGTGTCGACCGGAGCGGAAAAGCTGACGTTTCTCAACGCACTGGGTAGCGAGCGGTGCGCTGCGATTGGGAACGGAAAAAACGACGTCTTGATGCTGACCGCAGCCGCGGTCGGGATTGCTGTGATCGGTCCCGAGGGCGCCAGCAGCTCCGCGATTGCGGGCGCGGATCTCGTATGCAAGTCGATTGTCGATGCCCTCGAACTGCTGCTCGACGAGCGCGTTCTCATAGCGACGCTGCGGGCTTAGAGCGCCGCGTGGCCTCGCTGCCCTCATGCCCGCCAATGACGGGAACGTTCGGACCCCGCCTCCGGAACGCCAGCAGACTCCGAGGGCGCCGGCCAGCCGGTCGTCAATCGGATCGCGCGCTGCCAGGCGTCGTGCTCGGCACCCTTCGGCTCATGCTTGGCCTCATTGCCTTCCTTGCGGATGAACTCGCGCAGGTCTGCGAGAATCTCGCCGACTGCGCGCCGCTGGACATCGAGGATCAGCTGCCGTTCTCTCGGTGCGCCGCCGCTCGCCCAGACTAGCTCGAAGTGCGGGAAGCACATTCCCGGCGAGCTCGGGAAATTCTCGGCGATCGAGCCTCTGGGCGAAGTCAAGGCTGCCAGCAGGTAGCGGGCGTTCTGCCGGAGCGCTGTGTCGCGGTTCGCGCATGCCGGACACACGCCAACCGCGCACGGCTGTGCGGGATCGAGTGACTGAAGCTCGGCCTCGAGATCGTCAAAGAGCTCTGCATAGATGCTGGAGACGCCTAGCATCGACTTCAGTTGGTAGTCGATGCGGCGCAGCAGCTCGGCGTGCTCAGCGCAGAATCCATGGGCATGCGCCATCGCCGCCATCGTCTCGGTATTTCCAAACCCCTCCTCGGAGAACTGCCAGACGTACTCGCGATCGGCCTTGTGCGCCACACGGCACAACGGGCACATTTGCAGCTCAACTCCCTGCCTCAGCCAACGGGTCAGGGAGCTGCTCGGGATCGGACCGACATCGTCCAGTTCCAGTTGCCGTTCCTGTCCCTGCCTACTGAACAACCGACCAAGCAATGCGAGCCTCCACGCACCCGGAATAGCTGTAGAGGCCATCAGCGGTTGACCGCAATGTGAGCGAGCCTCATCGCTCGAGGACAAACCGTACCACCCACTGGTAGGTTTCGTGCTTGGCGATGAGGCCCGCCTGAACCGCTGCGAAGCAGCAGCTGATGGCTTCTACGGATCGCACCGAGAACGCCAGCAAAACAGGAGGTCGCATGCCACTGCGCGTGAAGGTCCGCGCCGTCATATGGGTCGACAGCCAGATAGTCGTTCACAGGGTCAGGCGGCACGGCGAGCTACACGTCACCCTGCCGGGCGGCAGGGTCAACGAGCGAGAGTCGATCCCCGATGCGCTGCGCCGGGAGGTTTGCGAGGAGGTCGGGCTGGATGTAGATGTGGGAGACCTGTTGTTCGCGGCCGAGGTCGTAAGTGGGGCGAGGCGTCAGGACGTGGAGCTCCTGTTTGAAGCCCGCGTCCGCGATCCGGTCGACGCGCAGCAGCTCGATCTCGTCGACCCGTCGGATGCTTCGATCGATGTGCTGCCGCCGGTCCTGGCTGAGATCTGGCGCCTGCGCGAGTCGCGGGATTCGATCGGGCGGCGCTGGCTCGGCAATCTGTACAGCGCGCGCGAGACGCCGATGTGAACGGAGCGCCCGCTCAGTATGCGTAGATCAGATACGCGATCACCACGACGACGAACACGTACAGCAGATACAGGTTGACGTCGCCGGATTGAATCGGCCGCGCGCGATTGGCTAACCATTGAACCGCGCGGATGATCGGTACATACAGGTAGCGCTCGAACAGCGGCAGTACCTCGAAGTGGTAATGAACCGGTCCTGAACGTCCGGCCGGATCGTCCGAGGTTCGCTCCAGGTGGCGCTGAGGACGGTAAAGCGCCTCGAAGGTGACCCGGATCGGGTTGGCGTCTGTCGTCGCGGTGTATTGCATCCGCGGCTTGAACGACAGGATGCCGCCGTCCCAGACCGGGGGTCTCCGGCTGGCTCCACGCGGCCGTCCGGCGAAGTAGATCAGGAGAGGGACGGCACAAACCGCGAGCAGGAAAACCGCCAGGTACGTCGGCGAGAAGCCAGAGAAAGCCGTGTGGGCAGGGATCACCGTCAGCTTCGGGACGATCAACTCAGAGTGGATATCGATGCCCACCGCCGCGCGCGCGACGCGGTCGAGTGCGGTCAGCACGAGCGGCGCTCCGATGCCAAGGAAAGCGCACGCCGCGGCGAGCATGGCCGGCCCGGCGATCGGCTGTCCGTCCTCGGTCGCATCGGCGGCGGCTCGCGAGCGTGGCATGCCGAGGAACGGGATCCCGTACGCACGCGCGAACGCGTTGATCGCGAGGCCACCTGTGAGGGCGATCATCGCGCCGGCGACTACGATCAGGATCCCGACCGTGTGGCTCGAGATGCGAAAGCCCTGGAATAGTCCCTGGAACAGCATCCACTCGGACACGAAGCCGTTGAATGGCGGCAATGCCGCGATCGCCACCGTTCCGATCAGGCAGATCACAGCTGAACGGGGGAGCCGGTGGATCAGGCCTCCGAGCCGGTCGAGGTTTCGGGTCCCGGTCGTGTGCTCGATGACGCCGGCTTCGAGAAACAGCAGCGTCTTATAGACGCCGTGGTTGAGCGAGTGGTAGAGCGCGACGATCAGCAGGAACGCCCCGATCGCGCGCTGTCCGTACGCCGTGAACGTCATCCCGGCACCGAGCGCAGTGACGATGATGCCTATGTTCTCGATGCTCGAGAACGCGAGGAACCGCTTGAGGTCCCGCTCCATCAGCGCGTACAGAATTCCGAGCACAGCCGAGATCGCCCCGAGCGCCATCGTCAAGAGACCCCACCAGGCGGGTCCGTGCGCAAGCAGCACAAAACCGAACAGCGCAATTCCGTACACACCGAGCTTGATGATGAGCCCGGACAGGAATGCTGAGCCGTCGGCCGGCGCGACCGGATGCGCCGCAGGGAGCCAGATGTGGAACGGCACGAGCCCGGCCTTGAAACCGAAGCCGATCAGCGCGAGCACGAACGCGGCTGCCCGCCAGCTCGCCGTCATATGGCCCGCGCGGGCGGCGATAGTCACGAGATCGAGCGACCCCGTTTGGGTCGCGAGGATCGCGAAGGCGAGCACGATCAACACAAAGCCGACCTCGCTGAGGGCCAGGAATAAAAAGGCTCCCTTTGCGACGCCCGGCCGGGTGTGATGGCGCAGAATCAGCAGATAGCAGGTGAGCGCCATTGATTCCCACGCGACCAGGAACGCGATGACGTTGCCGGCGATGAGGACCGCCAGCGAAGCAACGAGCGCGAGGCCATAGACCAGTAGGTAGACCGCGGTCCCCGGTGCGGGCTCGTGGTAGCGCGGCGCGTACAGCGCATTCGCAACAGCGACGACCCCGAGTAGAACGACGAACGGCGCTGCCAGCGGCGCGATGTGGAAGGTCGCCGCCCCAACTGGCCCTGAACCGAAGCGGAGCGTAGTCCCGGCGCCGTGCACCGCAAGCAGGATCCCCGCGAGCACTGCCGCGGCGCCGCCGATCGCTGATAGGAGTGCCGAGGCCCGTACGCCTAGCCGTCGCCCGGCGCCAAGGCCTGCCGCAGCGCCGCCGAGCCATGCGGCTGCTGCTGCGATCGTCAACGCTCCGATTGCGTGCGTCATTGCGATCTCGGAGTCGCATGCGAGCGACGTGTGTCGAGGTCGAGCGAGAGCCCCGCGACCCGATCTTCGAGGCGGCCGACCGCGACCAATAATCCTTGGAGCAGCGCAATCGGGCTCGGGGGGCACCCCGGGATGTACACGTCGACCGGCAGCACCCGGTCGACGGCGCCGTGGAGGAGCGCATCTTCGGTGTAGACGCCGCCGAGAGCGCACGCACCGACGGCGATCACCGCCTTCGGATCCGGCGTCGCGTCGTATGCCTTCAGCAGCGCGTTGTCTGCGGCCCGTACCGCTGGTCCGGTGACCATCAACAGGTCCGCGTGCCGTGGCGCGGGCGTGAAGAAGAAGCCGAGCCGATGCAAATCGTAGTGCGGCGCGGCGAGCAGCCTGAGCTCGGATTCGCATGCGGCGCATGAGCCGGTGTCGACCGTGCGGATATGGAGGCTGCGGCCGAACAGCGCGATCGCGCGACGTCGGAGCTGATCGCCGAGCTCGGTCTCCGGGAGCACGTCAATCATCGCTCCCACCGATCGGAACGCGCTTGATCAGCGCTGCTCGATTTGACGTGGCGAGCAGGAACGCGCCGCTGTTGACGACCGCGCCGCCGCCCAAGTCCACGCAGCGCCCGCATCCGGTGCAGCGTCCGAGATCCACGACCAGCTCAGCTTCTTCGCGCGCGAGCGCGCCGGCCGGGCATTGCTCGGCAAGCCGATCCGCTAGCGCCGTCGTCAGGCGGTGAGCGTGAAAGGCGGGGGCGGCGGGCAGGTCGCGCGTCCACGGGTCGATCGTCTTCGGGTAGCGCGTAGTCACGACGCCCCGTCGCAGCCCACGGAGGAACCAGGACGCCATCAGCGCGCGAACCCGGCTACGGTCAGCCAGAAGCTGGCCTCAATGATCGGGATATCGGTGAACACATTCTGGGAGCGCGCCGCATCGTCGAACGCCCGCCAGTTGCGTACCGACGCCGGACGCAGGCGCGCGTGGGCGATGCGCCCGTCGTCGTGGAGCGAAACCCACGCGAGGGCCTCTCCGCGAGCGGACTCGGCCCAGCCGAGGGCGCTGCCGGGGCCCGGGGTCCACTCGACGTGGCCCGGGCCTGCGGCGTCCAGCCTCGCGGCGATGCGTCGCTCGGCCTCGTCGATCTCGTCCACCATCACCTGCATGCGAGCAAGGACGTCGCCGGCCGACCGAACGGGAACTTCGCCGACGAATTCATCCCCCGCGTCGAGCGGATGATCGCGCCGTACGTCGATGTCCTGTCCGGACGCGCGCGCGACGGGACCGACGAGTGCCAGGCGTGCAGCGTCCTCAGATTCGACGACACCGGTCGCCTCGAGCCGGTCGACGTGGGAGTTAGTGCCCAACAGCGATCGCACGACGTACCGCAGCTCTTTCAGCGCGGGCGCGAGCAGGGAGCGAATGGCGAGCTTGTCGGGCGTGCGGCGCACGCCGCCCGGGCACACAATCCCGAACAGGTAGCGATGGCCGAAGACGGCGGCGTTACACCGGAGCAACTGCTCGAGCACGATCTCGCTTCGCGCCTGGCCGACCGACAGCCCGGTCGTCTGGCACAGCGCCGCGATCGCCGCCGCGTGGTTGTAGATCCGTTCCAGTTCGAGCGCCACCGCTCGAGTGTGCGCAGCAGCCTCCGGTACCGATGCGCCCGAGGCGCGCTCGACCGCGCGGCAGAACGCGATCGTGTCTCCGACGGACGAGAGCCCGTCGAGGCGCTCGACAAAGAACGTCGCACGGTCCGGGGTGAGACCGAGCAGCCGCTGCTCGACGCCGCGATGCTTGTGCCAGTGGAACAAGTACAGGTCGAGCACTTCCTCGCCGGTCGTGACCAGACCCATGTAGAGCGATTCCCAAGCGGCCACGCGAACCGGACCGAACGGGAATTCAATCGCGTCCCCCTCGACAACGTGCGGCTCGAGTCCGTCGCCCGGCCGCACCATGGCACCGGGACCCAAGCGGGGGAAGTCCTCGGCACGGTGCGGAGGCATGAGCACGCGATTGAGCCGTTTGCCGTTCGCGGGGCGGAGGCCGTGGCGTTCGTAGATCTCGCACTCCTCCACGAATGCTGCCGGATCGAGATCCGAAAGCGACGGCAGCCACTCGCCGTCGATCGGGCACTCGACCGTCACATAGCGGCGCTCGCGGTCAAGCGCG
>Ga0335074_10004950_pt1 | contig 18409 bp, 16 predicted proteins | sample Lox_Sample_23_FD_206715 | JGI IMG/M metagenome (GOLD analysis project Ga0335074, IMG submission 206715) | Soil microbial communities from Loxahatchee National Wildlife Refuge, Florida, United States - Lox_Sample_2.3 | ecosystem: Environmental > Terrestrial > Soil > Wetlands | place: USA... | reverse complement strand
CCCGAGATCCCGACACTCGAGAGCGCATCGCGTCGGATCGCTCGCGCTCATGCCGCGACCACGACGAATCGGCGGCGAATGTGACGCGGAGTTTCGAGCTCGTCCACGACGGCCACAGCGTAGTCCTCCGTGGAGATGCGACTTTCACCACGACCGTCGACGAGCAGCTGCTCGGCTCCGGCCCGATAGTGACCGGAGCGGGTGCCCGGCTCGACGATCGCCGCGGGCGAGATGACCGTCCACTCGATCTCGGGATCGGCGCGATAGATCTCGAGCGCGGCCCGGTGCGCTTCGGCGACCGGCTTTCCCTCGGGGGGAAACGACGGCGTGTCGAGCAACTGCACGCCCGGAGCGACTTCCAAACTCCCCGCGCCCCCGACCACGACGAGGCGAGAGACTCCCGCTTGATGTAATCCGTGGAGGAGTCCCCGCGCGGCGGCCGTGAGCACACTCGGTGGTTGCCCCTTTCGCGGGCCGATCGCGGAGATGACCGCGTCGGCCCCCCGCACCGCCTCGCTCACGCTCGACGGATTGGTGACCTCGGCGACCACCCCAATCAGCGGGGCCTTCGGCGGCGAGGCCGGAGCGCCGACCTGAGCGACGACCTTCACGGTGTGCCCACGGCGGACCAACTCTCGCGTGACACACCCGCCGATGGCGCCGCTCGCCCCGAAGACCACGACCCTCATCCGCGCTCGGCGGGGACGAGGTGAAGGCCCTTATTTGAGCCCGTCCCGAACGGCCTCCGTACCGCTCGTGCCATCGCATCGGTAGGGGTGGCCGGATTCATACACAGACGGGCCTTTGCGGAACCATGGACGCAGGCCCCCCTCCTCCGCCCTACACGGCTGGCGCCGCGAGCGAATCCGCCGTAGCGGCGGCGATCACGCATGCCGTCTACCTGACCGGCGGACTCGTGCTGCTCGCGATCGGCATGCTCGAAATCGCCGGATCCCTCGGCGAGATCCTCGCGTGCGTCGCCAATAATTCTGCCTGTTTTGGCGATCAAATCTATTACGAAGCCGGCCCGACGATTGCGGGCGGAGTGGTGCTCCTCGTCATCGCGGTGGTCCTCTTCGTGCTCGCGAGCCAGGCCCTCCGACGGAACCAGCGTCGAATGTAGCGCCCGACCGGTGGTCCCTACCCGGGCTTGAACGCCCCTCCCCGGGAACTCTTTGACCGTAGCTCGACACAGCGCTCTTATAGGCGGAGATGGTCGGAGCTGCTGCAGCTGCCCGCGCGTGCGCGCGCGGGTCCGGGTGATGGGGGCTGCGTACGCTGCGCCGAGACAGCCGATACCGTAGCCGCTTGGAGATCCTCCGCGACTTCTTGGAGGCGACTCGCGCCTCGGGGAAGAAGACCCGGATCATCGGCCTCGCGAACCTGAATCCGTCGTCGTTCCAGTTCTATCGGCAGTTCTGCTTGAGCCGCCAACTGATCGAAGAGGCGGCCGGGGGCTACCGCCTCACGAAACGAGCGGACCAGGCCCTCGCCGCCATCGACCGCGTGGTCGCCCGAGGGACCGAGCTCGATGCGGCGCTCACCGACTTACACAGGCATGTCGGTCGAACGCTGCCCGGACCGCCTCGTCCGGGCGAAGCGCTCCGATGGGTGTCTCGCGTGGCGTGGCAAGAGGTCGTCGGGGCGGCCGTCGAAGAGACCCGGCCCGAGGCGCCTCCTCCGAACCGCCCGCTCCTGGTCGAGTTCCCGACGTCGCCGAACCTCACGTGGCTCGAATCGACCTCAGGGGCTCGCGCCATCCGCCTTCCTCCTGCATTGCCCTCGTCCTCGGGGCCCCCGGGTCCGGCTCGGCGCCGGAATCCGGCGCGGGCGCTGAAGGACGGAGAGCCGTTGTGAGCGTGGCCCTCCGGCTCGGCGAGCGGCCGGCCCGCATCTGGTCTCGACCGGCCAATCCTCCCAGCGCCGTGATCTCGATCGGGATCGCCGTGTCCGCGGTCGCCGCCGCCCAGATCTATGCGAGGATCGTGGGACTCCTCTCGATCGACGGGAGCTACGTCGCGTTCGTCGCCTTCCAACTCGTCCTGCTGGCCCTCATGGTGCTCGGTGCCCAGCTCGAGCACCGATCGCTGCGAGACCTCGGCTTCTTCGCGCCCGAGTCGCTCGGAGTGACGGTGCTATTCGCGGCGCTCCTCGTGATGAGCTACGTCGCGCTTCGACTGGACCCCGGGTTCATCTTTGGATTCGGGAAGGAGCCGGCGCCCCTGGTCGGCGGGTTCGGATACCTGCTTCTGACGACCCCGCTCGCGGCCGTCGCGGAGCTGGGACTCTTCTTCGGGTACCTGGGTCGGACTCTGTCGCGTTCCGTGTCGCTCCGAACCTCGGTCCTGGTGTCGGCGGGCTTCTACGCCACCTTCTCAACGAACTTCGCGCTCTTCGGACTCCTGGATCCGAACGCGGCGGTGGAGTACCTGTTCTCGACCACGCTCGCCACCTTCGTGCTGGGTATCGTCCTCGCCCTCTACTTCTACAAGTCCCGTTGGTGCCTTCTCGGGCCGCTGGTCTTCCTCGCCGCCTCGGAGATCGCGCTATCCGTGGCGCCGGTGGGAGTGAACTTCCCGAGTTGGGAGGTGGCCTTTGCCTCCGGCCTCGTCGCGGTGGCGGTCCTTCTGATCTTGGTCGGGGTCGGGCTCCGGGAACCCCGTCTCCAAGCCCTGTTCTACCTCGGCGAGCGGATCGGTCCGAAGCGCTATCGATTCCGTAGCCGGCTTCGAGAGTCCCAGGAGACGAAGAGTCTGATCTACACGGCCGCGGTGGTCGGGGTCGTCGCGATCACCATCGTCTACGGTCTACCTCAGGTCATGGGCACGTCGCATCCGTTCCTCGCGATCGCCACGGGGAGCATGGTCCCGACGCTCGAACGGGGAACTCTCGTGGTGGTGGAGCACGTCGCTCCGACGGCCATCACGGTCGGCACGATCATCGCGTTCGACGTCTCCTGCCTTCCGGCCCCCACGGTCCATCGCGTGGTCCGGATCGTCTCCGAGGGTCCGAGTTGGGTCTTCCAGACCAAGGGCGATGCGAACCACGCGCAGGACCCGTGCACGGTACCGTATTCGGCGGTCCAGGGGGCGGTGGTCGCGATCGTTCCGTACGCCGGGCTGTTGATCCTCGACCCCCTGTTCGCCGCATCAGTCGTTATCCTCCTTCTGGTCATTCCGCTGCTCTGGCGAGGACCCCGACTGTGAGGCCCACTCTACGCACCCGGCGGATCGCGGCCGTCCTGGCAGTCGTGTTCCTGCTCACCGCGGTATGGGCGGCCTACTACCTGTATTCCGAGGTCAAGCCGCCGACGGCGGGAGGGAACGGGACGGCCGTGGTGTCCTACTCCGAGTCGTCGACCGGATCGTTCGTCGCGCAATTGGTGCCGAGCGTTCTCTACGACAATGCGACCGAGATCTCGGGCGGTAACATCACCCTCTTCAGCTCGATCACGAAAACGATCAACGTCTCGCTGAACTACACTCTGACGTTCAATCGTACCGTTGAGCTCTCGGTCGTCGAGATCTTCGGGGTGACACTGTCCACCCCGGCCTGGTCGAAGCCGCTCTTGAGCAACCTCACGGAGTCCGATCTCGGTGCCGTCACGAGCGCGCAACTCTCCTTCTCGTACGAGGTCAACGTGACCCAGCTGCTGGCCCTTGCCCAGTCGATCGACACGCAGGTCGCCTACAACGCGGCGTACTACACGCTCTCGCTCACGCCCGAGCTGAGCCCTCAGGTCAGCGTCGGTTCGCTCGTCCAGGTGATCTCGGGCGCCTTCCCGATGAACTTCACCTTCTCGGGCTCGACGATCGCGCCGGCGGGACTCTCGCACAGCGACACGGGAACGATCTACGGTCCCGCGGGAAGCGTCCGCCTCGACTCGCTCGCGGTGCTTCTCCCCGCAGCTCTCTTGGTCGGGTCCGTCGGAAGTCTCGGCGGCAGCACCTGGGTCGCGACCCGCCGCCCGGCGGAGGAGAGGACCCCGCCGCTCGCCGAATTGATCCAGCCCTACCAGGAAGTGATCGCGAACACGGCACGGCCGCCGAAGGAGGCGCTGGCCACACCCGTCGGCGAGTTCACGGATCTGGTCAAGATCGCCGACACCCTTGGCAAACCGATCCTCCGGCCGGTGGGGCCCGATCACGACACGTTCTACGTGCTGGACGGGCTCGTGGCGTACGAGTATCGATACCCCGGTGTTGCACCGCGGACTACGTCGTCCGCCGACTCCGCGGCGGAGCCGACGGCGACCGCGCCCGAAGTCTCGATCCTCTTGCGCCGGCTTCAGGAACAATCGGGCCGGGTGCGAGCGTTGCATCTCGACGCGGAGAAGGCGGGAGCCGCCTCCCAACAGATCCGCCACATCCTCGACCTGATCCAAGTGGGTTCCGTCGAGGAGGCCGCCCGCGAATTGGACGGACTGACCGATTCTGTTTCCGCGTGGGCCGCGGAGTCGGCTCGCCGGGGGGCCTAGAGAAGCGGGGCGACGCGGGATTTCGCGGTCTTGGTATTGCACCGGATTCTCCGAGTACAAATTCGACTATTCATAGCTACGAAAGTTGCAGTACGTTCCTCGGCAGTATAACCGACCCCGCGGTAAGACGGCTGGGTCTCGGGAGACCCACCGGGAAAGAAATGATGGCAAAGCGGTGGCTGATTGGCATGGTGGCAGTGGTCGCGGTCGTGGCGGTCGGAGGGATCGGCTTCTCCGCCTTCACGACTTCGGCGTTTGTGAACGGGAACGCGGCGGCAGGGACGTTCGGACCCTTGTACTGGACGCACCCGGCGGACGAGGACTCCCCGGGGGAGATCTGTTACTCCCACATCGGGACGATGTTCAACACGAGTGACACGCTCAACGTCTACGCGCAGAACCTCGCCCCGGGCGGGCGCTGCTCGTTCTACTCCGTTCTGAACAACGGTGGCTCGATCCCCGCGAACGTGTACGCCACGCTGACGTCGACTTCCGGCACCGGGTGCGGTGACTTCTGGTACGTGGACAGCTTCGCGAGCGGCGGCTACTCGACGGGCTCCCCCGGACCCTACGGCCCCATGTGGGTCGGCGCGTACGGTTCTCAGAACTACTGGGGCCAGATCGGGATGGAGCCCGGAGGGAACTCCGGGCAGGGTGCCTGGTGCGACTTCCAGATCACCTTGACGGCTTCCGTCGGGTCGAGCTGAACGAGGCCTCCGCGGTCGAGGCGACGACAAACCCCTTCCCATGCCCGCAATGGTGAGGACATGAGGTTCCCGCGCTGGGTAGCGGCGGCGCTCATCGGCGTGACGATCCTCGCGGCCGGAGGCACCGGCTTTGCCGCGTTCACCACGTCCGCGTTCGTGAATGGGTCCGCCTCGGCGGGAACCCTCGGCCCGCTCACCTGGGGGGACTCGCCGGTATCGAGCTGGTCAGCGAGCAATGATGTCTGCTCCGCCTCCGTGGGGACCACGGACTCTTCGGGAGACACCCTCATCCTGTCCGCGACGAACCTCGCCCCGGGCGATTACTGTGGGTTTGCGGACACGCTCTACAACGCGGGTTCGCTGCCCGCCGCCGCGACGGAGTCGATCACCTCGGCGTCCGGGGGACTCTGCTCGCAGGTCCAGTTCGGAGACGTGTTCTTCAGCCCGTCGGTCACGATCGGTGCCGGCGGCCAGACCGGAGCCCAGTCGAAGACCCTGCCCGCAGACTCCGCCATCATCTGGGAGGGGACGATCGCGCTCTCTTCGTCGGCCAGCAACGCGTTCGAAGACTCGTCGTGCTCGTTCCAGGCCACGCTCACCGGCACCGCCGGGAGTTAGGGCTAGATCGCTGATTTCCCTCGGCCGGCACGCGCGCGAGGGGCCGAGAGAAAGGTATCACCGCCACCGGTTGCGGGTGCGAGTTGGCTCGCACCTTAGCAGAGGATGCTCAACGAGGGTGTACGGATCGTGCTCGGCGGCGGCAGTCGACGCACCTTCAGTGCCCGGGCGGCTTCGCCCTGGTTTCTTGCACGGCGGTTTCGATTCTCCGGGTCGCTTGAACCTAAGCCGAGGTACGGTGCCAAAGGGCGCAAGCCTCTCGCCCTCCGTTGGGTCCGATCGGTACCTTGGCGAGGAGCTTGTCCGCTCCGCCTATTCCGAGTTCGTGGTCTCAATCCAAGCGGAGACCTCGCAGTAGACGGGCTGCCCAAGACTCCCAAGAGCGCACTGGATCGTGAGCTGTGTGATTGATGTTGCTTGGGGAGCGGGCTGCTCGAAAATCCCAACTATTTGCAACGGGAAGATGAAGTGGAATCTCCCGAAGTGCGAACTCGTCAGGTTGTCGAAACCTGTCGAGTCGACGACCTGACCCCAACCGGAGAAACCCCCGTCCGCTCCGCCTACGTCGTAGGCGCTCAGGTTCGTCGGCTCGCTGCCGGCGGGGCCACCGGGGGCGATTTCGACATTGATCGCGGGGGTCGTGTTGGTTTGCAGATTGCTCACATCAACGGAGACAGAGCTGGGTTGGATGTCCGTGCTGAAGTTTCCAGTGATCGCCACCAGGACTCCAAAGTCCACCTGATCTGCGCCGGCGACGTGATAACCGAAGAAATCGGCGTAAAGTTGAAGCTCGGACTCGTTGCCTGAATCGTTGTCGACGATCGTTGAAGTGAGTTGGAAGGTGCCGAGAGGGACCTCGGAATTGTTTGAAGGGAGAGTCCATCGGATCGTGGGAGAACGGGCGTCATTCTCGACTGTCAGATTGGGAAACCTCTCTGCCGGGGTTCTGGGCCAAACCACAACGACCAACGCGGCGACGACGATGGCCGCGATGGAAACCGATCCGACTATGAGGAGAAGTCTTCGGCGCCCTGGGGGAGCCGTTCGAGGTTCGGCGCCGCCCGAAGCGGGGCTGGGTCTCGAAGGGGTTTTCTCCTTGGCCGGCTCCGCTTCGCCCGTGTCGCCGTCATGGGTCCTCGACCCACGAGTCACGGCGGGGGTATAATCGGCTCATTATTACGATGGATGACGGGCCCGTAGCTTAGTTTGGCTGGAGCACCCGGCTGATAACCGGGAGGTCGTCGGTTCAAATCCGACCGGGCCCACTTCCCGTCAGAGAATCGCGCCATTTTCAAAATGCCGTTTGCCGTTGGGATGGGGAGGTAACGGTTTCCATGCCTTCCCGCATGTGGGTGTCGAAGACCGCGAACCCCTCGGTCATCTCCTCCTGCCCGACCCCGATGTAGTGCAGGGTCTGGTCGATGGAGACGTGGCCGAAGATCCGCTGGATAGTCGGAACCGGGACCCCCGCCTGGTAGGCGAGTCGCCCGAACGACCGGCGCAGGACGTGACCGGTCACCCTGGCGGAAGCGCCAGCGACCCTCCCCAACTCGGCCAGTTCCCCGTCCGCCACCGTGTGACCGACTGGGTAGAGTCCGTCGTCGGGCCCCATGTGGGCCACCCATTTCTCGAGGACCGCCCGGGTCATCGGGTCCATCGGGATCGTTCGGTACTTCCCGCCGAACCGCCCCTTCCCGTGGATCGTCAGGGACGGTCTGGGTAGGGTCAAGTCGAGGTCCCGGACCTTCAACCGCCGTACTTCGCACTCTCGGAGCCCGTTGAACCCCTGGAGCACGACCCGCACTCGCGTGCGTCCTTCCGCCTGCCGATACAGCGCGACCATCTCGTCGCGGTCGATCCAGCTCCGCCGGTCCGCGAAACCGGACGGAAGCCGCCACACGGGGTTCTTCCCGTCCGAGAGGGGATTGTCCGCCCACCTCAGGAACCCACGAAGTACGCTGAACTTCGTCTTCAACGTTCGGGGACCCCAGATGCCGGACCCTTTGACGGCCCGGATGTGCTCTCTTCTCACGTCGGTGGGGCCGAGCGGGGACGGCGCACCCGCTCGCTCGCAATCCTCTCGAAAGGCGATCAGGTACCGCCGGTTCCGCTTCAGATACCCATCGCTCAGCTCGCTCTCTTGTTTCAGCCATTCCACGTACCCCTCGGTCTTCTCAGTCCACCACCGCGCCGATGTCGGCACGGTGTCCTCCGAGCCAGCACGAGGATCGTTCGGGTTGAAGGAGTCTCCGTTCGTGCGGCAGAGGCGATCCAGGGGGCGCGCGAGCGATGGCGACCGCGAGGACTGAGTTCGGGCCAACGGTTTGGAGATGATTGCTCCCTGTGCCATCCCGGTCGCCGCCGCGGCCGCGGACGGGTTCCGTACCTAAGTAGCGGGTCTCGCGAGCGAACTTTGGAAGCTGGCTGCGTTCACTTTCCACGGCGGAGCGTTCGACAATCACCCTGGCGAGACGGTTTGGCCCCCATGGTCGACGGCCCCGTCCATCGCGAACTGCTGCTGCCACCGCCGTCCGAGAAACCACCCAAGACGGCTCCGCTGAACTGGGCCTGGTTCGCACCGTTCTCGTTCGAGATCCATCGGGAGACGACCGGTCGCATCCGATACGCGATCGGAACGGACACAGAAACCAACCTCGGGGCGATGATCGCGCGCCTTGAGAGTTCCCGCCCCCGCCTGCTGGCCGGCCCGCGGGTGCCCTGCGCCGCGGGGTGCGCTGTGCCCGGGGCGGTCCTGGCTCGCGCGGTACCTTACCAGAAGCATCACCACCTGCCCCTCGACCTCAGGGGCGAGCTGGACTCCGCCGGGCTGCTCGTTCGGACCCTTGGGTCGGCGCCCCTTCGCGACCACGACGCGGTCGTCCAGATTCTGTTCCGGAGAGTCCGAACCTGGGAAGCGGGAATATTCTCGCCGACCTTTGACTCGATTCGACAGCGGTACTCTCGGGAAGTGGGGGTCGCCATGGACGCACGCCGCGCGGAGGCGGCGTATCACGTCGAGTTGCGGACGCAGATCTGCGGCCCGCGGCCCTGGGACGCCCTGACCGCGCTTGAGCACTGGCTGGAGAACTGGACGACGTACGGCGGCAACCCCTGGAGGTGGTGGGATTGGATCGAGGACTGGTGGAGGCCCGAATTTGAAACGGCGCTCGCCAGCCACGATCCGACCCGCTTCGTGAGCAAGAAGGCGCGACGAGACGTCTCAGCCACGGAACTCGCCCATCTGATCGGCGTGCCCTGGGCGGTCCGACACGCGGAGTGCTCCTATGCGGGAGCTCCGTCCGCGCAACCCCGACCCGATCTAGTCGTGCCGCCACGGCGGGCTCCTTCGGTCGGGTCGGCATCGCCCGCAGACCAGCCGCGCTTGGAACTCGGGAACAGCGGTCCCCACCGCGTCGCTTTGCCGAAGGAATGGCACCACCTCGCGGTGCTCGGCCGGACGCAGTCAGGGAAATCGACCCTCACGCTCAATCTGGTCCTCCAGATCCTGTGGCAGAAGCCCCAGGCCACAGTGGTCGTGATCGAGCCCACGGGGCGGCTAGTAGAGGGTATCGTGTCGCGGCTTTCCCTGAAAGTTGCTGCGGACGCGATAGAGATCGATCCTGGGAACGCGACGTTCGAGAAGGACGGGACGACGATGGCCTCGGTGCCGCTCTCGCTCCTCGGCCGCCCGGGGGGTTTAAGACCAAGTCCGGCCGAGAAGGAGCGGTGGGCAGAGACTCTTGCCAGCGACCTTCTGACCGCGATACGGAACGCTTGGGGAGAGGAGAGCATCGGGGCGCGGGCGGAGCTGGTCCTCCGTGCGCTGGTCCAGGGGCTCTCCCAGATACCCCGCTCGAACCTCGTCGACGCCTACCATATTTTGTCGTCGAAGCAGGCGCTGCAGCGATTCGTCAAGTCGTGCCCCCCAGGGCCCCTCCGAAACTTCCTCGATAGCCACCTGCCCCGCTTCGGCTACGACTTCACGATGTCGTCGCTCGACAAGGTCGGCAAGATCGCGACGAACCCGCTCCTTCGGGCCGCGCTCTGCCAGCGAGCGCATCCGGTAGGATTCGACCAGTTACTGCGCCACCGCCTGGTACTCCTGAACCTCTCCAAGGGGGCAGTCGGAGCCGACGGCGCGAACTTCCTCGGCGCGGTCTACCTCACGCAGCTCTGGTCGGCCCTCCAGCGGACCGGTCGGCCCGATCGACCTGTTTACTTGGTGCTCGACGAGGTCCACAACTACGCGATCCCCGCGCTCGCGGACATGCTGAGCGAGGGAGCGAAGTTCGGTATCCACGTCGTGGCGATCACGCAGTTCCTGAACCGCGTGCCCGCGAGATTGCGCGCCGCCCTGGTCGGGAACGTAGACGGATGGCTCCTGTTCTCCCTCGGCGCGGAGGACATGGAGGATGCGTGGAAGCTCGTGAACGGCGGAACCCACGGCTGGCGCCCTGAGGATCTCGTCGAGGGGCTCCGCCCCCACGAGGTCGCGATGTCGGTGTCGGGGGACCTGCTCAAGCTCGTGAGTTGTGCGGCTCCCGCTCCCGACCCCCGTGCGGCCGAGAGGAGGGCGACCGTGCTTTCGAGTTCGCGACGATACGCCCAGCGGGAGGACTCGGAGGCGTCACCATGGCTGGTGGGGCAGGAGGAGGTCGAAGGATCGCTCCGGAGCCTCTCCGGTGGCCCCAGGACCCACGAGGAGCTGGAGACGACCACCTCGCTTCCCCGGGAGAGGCTGGACGCGACCCTGACCCGCGCGGCGGTCGCGGGGGACCTCGTCCAAGGGGCCGCGGACGGGAGGTTCCACCTCACGGCCCGTGGGAGCGTCCATCTCAAAGCCCTCCAGAACCGCATGAACGAGGGCGAGGAGCATGTCGAGACGCTCACCGAGCTGGCGATGTTCCTCGAGGCACGTGGGATCGCGCTGAGCGTTCCGAAGCAGGTCGCGGGGGTCCTGACCCCCGACGGCCAGTTCCAATGGGGCGACGCGATCTACAACGTCGAGGTCGAGTGCTCGACGCTCTCCAAAGCCGAGTCTCAGGTTATCCGGAACGTGAGGAAGGGGCTTGAGGCGGGGTGTCGCGTACTAATCGTGGTCCCTGAGTGGACTCCCGTGCCTAAGGTCGTCGCCCTAGTGGAGGGCGAGTTCACAGGGCTACGGCTCTGGATGAACGGTGTTGGGGTGGTCTGGAAGGAGGGGATGGCGGCGTTCCAGCCGTATCGCGCTCAAGGAACCCGGGTGTGGCCTTTCTTGGAGTCGAGAGCAACCTTCGAGTCACTCATGTGCGAGGAGGTGCGGAGGTCCCCCATCTCTGTTAGCGATACGGACCCGTTGCTCCCCCACGTCCGGGCAGTGATCAGGTCCTTCCTGCTTTCGGGGAGGACCGAGGCGACTCCGCAAGAGGTACTAGCCGCTCTACCTGCCACGGTGGGAAAGGACTGTAGCCAACAGCATGTGGGTATCGCGCTCACGACGCTCGGTCTGAAACGCCACCGGACCCGGATCGAAGGGGTGTGATTCCGAGTATACGACCTGCGACCCGCACAGACCAGGGAAGTCGAAGCCAGAGCGAGCGACAACGATGGCCCGGACGTCCCGCACGACGGTCATTTCGGACCGAACGCGAACAGTGCTGGGACAACAGGTTGAACCACCATTCCTCGGCCAGACATCGACGGTCCTGGCCCGACTGACCCGGCTGTCCCCGATGATTAGGATTGGGTAGGACTAGTGGTGCCTGTGAATCGGGACAAGGTCACTCGGAGCGCGCCTCAGAATTGGCCCAATACCCCCTCATCCCGTCGCCGCATGGGCTTCTCCGTGCAGCAACGCTGGGTGGGAGGACCTGCTTGGGATGGGAGTGAGCAGCTTTCTGTGCGAACAGCAACCCCTGGTCCGCTGCTATGCAATTCAAGAGGCTTGCCGATTCGCTATGACATGCACCGTCGCATTCGCAGGGGAAAGCCATCGGCTCGCACGACGAACTTGGTCTACAAGTCCGTGGTCATTCGCCTGCCCGAGAATCGCCTCAAACGCTTGCTTTGAAATAGCCGAATGAACGCCCTTAATCTTCAGGAAGTAAGGGGTGCGAACCGATAGCACTCTGGGGTCAACCCTGCTCAAATCGTGCAGCTCGACTTGGAGCCGTGGATCAGACCAGAGGATGTGCAAGGTGGTTCGACTGGGAACGTCCAGTGTCATGCCTTCAGCATTTACCAGCACGGACGACGCTCCAGGCCGCTTCCTGCGGATCCCCCACAAGAGTGCACCGGTGATAGCGAGCAGCCAAACGATTGCCACGACGAATACAAAGACGCCGAAAGCGGGCAGCTGCCCGCGCAATGCTCTGGATAAGTCGAGCCCCAAGAGCAGGGCTACAACTGCAAGGCAGAAGACCGCCGCTACCGCGGATACGGCATTGTCGCGCTGCTTCGCTCTGTTCAGAGCGAAATTGAGGTCGCTGACATCGAAGATACCGCTGCCCTTCTGCTCGAGCACAAGAGCCTACAGGTAACCGAATGACTTGAGATCGGCGAGCCCCGCGCCCAGGCCAAGACCGGCCAGTGCCACCGACGCGGCCGCGTACGGCTTCAACTCGGCGCTTTCATCGCTAATCAGGAATAGAGTTGCGATGGATAGCCCTAGCAGTCCCAGAAACAGGACTGTTCCAGCGAGGTATGGAGAACTCGCGAGGATGTTCCCAAGCGAAACCAGGAAAATCACCGAGTCAATCACCATGGTGGTAAGCATCGAGAAGGCGGCTACGCCGTCGACTGCACTCTTCGCCGAAACCGAAAGCATGGTCCACGCAAAGTCGGTGCTCGACGCGGCTAGTCCCACGCTTTCTGCGAGAGCCTTCCAATCCGTGCTCGAAATCGTGTTAGTAACTGAGTCCTCCACGCTGGTCACGGCTTGGGCCGTGAGTGAAGTAACAGTCGGGAGCCCGTGAACCAGATACAGGGACAGTTGCGGCAGAAGCGTGAGCAGAATCGAAATCAAAAAACCCGCTCCGAGTGAGAAAGGCAACAGTATTCCGAACACAATGGTGACGGCAATGGAAACTCCGGTACCCAAGTACGCGGCAGCATCGAACGCGTGAGCCCACGCAAGCGCATGTACAGGTGTGACATTCCCCCCGCCTGCCACGTCCTGCACGCTCGTGTTCGACGCAGAACTCAATGCTTGGTCAAACCCCCTAGCACCGCTCTCAACGGGCTCGACAACCGGGGCGAGATTGTCGCGACGCTCAAGGACGCGTACACCAACTCCGGCAGGTCGGAACCTGGCGTGAGGGGCGAGAAACTGATCGAGTACCGAGTCGCGGACCGAGCTGAACTTCTTGCGGCTGATTGGGTACCACTCCTTCCCGGAGAAGAACGAATAGCAGTTGAACTTCCACGCTCGCCAGCCTTCGTTTCGCTCTCAGAACTCGTCGGCGAGGACGGTATCATTCAGGGTATACGGTTTGAGGGCTCCAGCGACACAGTGAATGTCAAGAATACAATCGTGTCTCGAAAGAGGGACGTCGGATCGCGGCTGAACTGGCTTATCACCGGCGAGGATTCCGAATTCGTACTCGCTCAGAGCCAGACGACGGGTGCCGAGGTAAGGATCCCGATTGCGGCCGTTGAACCCGCAATGCGCACGCCGGCGGGCCAGACAAAAATGCTGATCTCACCCCCGCCTGACTACGCCGTGCGCAGTCGCTTTCCGGGAGACGAGTCCTTCTGGGACGACCCGGCGCCGGATGAAATCCTGCTTCGCCGGCTCGACCATCTCAGGAGCCGGGAGGGGCGGGTCCTGCTTGCCGGCAGAAACCACGTCAACTTCCTCAGCGAAGGCACTCATCACTTGGCATTCACGGCGGGAGGCCCAATCGTACCAACTTGGAGCTTTTGGTCGCTCAAGATCGAGGACCAGGATGTCGCGAACGCGTTGTGCCTGTGGTTGAATTCGAGTTTCGCGTTCACTCATCTTTTCGACAAGCGAATCATTGGAACAGGTGTCTATGTCGGATGGTTGAAGTCGGACTTGATCGATCTCCTGGTCCCCGATCTGAGAAACCTGGCGCCTGCCCAACGAACCCAGTTGCGTGCCCTCTTCGAAAAGTTGGCTGCCACGGATTGGGAACCCTTACTCGCCCAATACAAACTGCCTAGCGAAAGGCGGGTGGAACTCGACACTACCCTCGCAAAGATACTTGGGTTGAAGAAGTGGGAATCTCGGGAGAGTCTGTCTCCAGTCTATACGGCGATTGTGTCCAAACTGGAGACTCTCAGGGACGTGGAGAGCGGGTAGTCTCAACGGCTGTGCTAAGAATCCCCTAGAGAATGCGGGGGTCTGCGCACAACTCACGCTTTGACGCTCGGACGAGCTGCCTGTCGAAGACGCCACGCGAGAGCGGGGTGTCGAGCGAGCTTGCGTCTTCGTGCCGCTATCTTTTCCCCCGCGATGTCCGCGAATGCGCCCCTGTCACCTTTGAGCAGCTTTCCCCGAAGGGATTGCTCCTCGGTAGTGGCTGCGGTGAACGGGGGGTCAGACCCCCCGAGGGCGTCTCGAGCCACATCACGGATCTCGACTAGCGAGGGTGCGCGGTCGGTCCCCCTGAGGACTTCCTCGAGCAGTCTCGCGTTGTACGGGACCGCAAGGCGGACTGGGTAGTCCAGACGGTACCACTCGTGGTCTCTCAGGAATGAGTATGCAAGATACATTTGTCGGGCCCTCGCGCGCCGATGCCACCCGAATCGCAGCATCGCGTGCATATCGTACAGGTCGCGCGGGTGGGCGCGATAAGCCACCGCAACGAGCTTTTGCCCGAGCAGCTCGGCTTCGCCGACCACCGGGAATTCCAGGTCGTCCGCTAGGAAAAGTGAGGGTCCCTTCAACTTCTTGGACGGAAGCAGAGTCTGGCGATTGAGGACGTCTAGATCGAGTTTCAATTGGTCCATTCCACCGAGAGTGTTGCGATAACGGCAGTAGAGGGTGCAGGCCGCGGGGGTTTCGGCCTTGGTCACCGTGTAACCCATCCTACGGACGATATCCCCAGTCAACCTCACCACTCGACCGAGAGGACCTGTATCCTCGGCTGCGCCTGAGAAACCGGTCGCCATGAGGTCAATGTCCACGCTCAAGCGGGGGACCTCCGGCGAATGGAACACGTTGAGGGCCGTCCCGCCTTTTAGGACAAACCGTCCCCGGGTAGACCGGACCGACTGAATCTCCCGGAGAATCCCGAGTAAACGCAGAACCTTCTCGGCCGTTGCTTGGGGAAACCCCTCCCCCAAGGTATCCGCCAGCTCGGCAGGGTCGACTGTAACCAAGTCAAGTCACCCCCGGATACACGAGCTTGAATCTAGCGTCGAAGCGGTTCGACCGTGCGCCCGGGGCCGTAGCAAAGTACGACGGACTCCCGCCTGAGACCGATACTTGGATCGCGTTGAGCACCCCGGAAGTGGGCGGCGTGTCAGATCCACAGGCATGGAGGAGGTGCCCCACACGGGCCCGCGTTGAGCGGTTGGGCGCACTTCGGACCTCGCGCAGGAGATGTCGGGGGTCTACCTTTGGCAAAAGCGAGCGGAACGCGAGGAGGTCTTCCTCGTAGTCCTGTTCGGAATTTGGGAGGGCAGCGAGATCCACCAAGGTTCGCTCGGGGGTGGTGACCCGAAGCGTCAAGCCGCTCCGTCGAACCGTTGTAGTCGCCTCCTTCCATGTGTCCCGAGGGGAGCTGTGGACATGGACCAGGAGCCTCCCGACCAACCGGGTTCTAGGGCGCACACTTGGGGCGCTCACATGGACCGTCTTACGGACGGTTTGCTCAGCCCCGAGAAGGACCAAAGCACTCTGGTGGCTGAACGCGTAAGTCGGTCCCAGCGCCGTACTTGAGCTCAGGAACGGGTCGGGATGGAAGCTCTTGGGATCGGCGTCGAGTGGTACGCTTGCGTATACCCCTCTCTGAACCGCGGTTAGCAGGCCCCGCTTCCTGAGGTCAAAGGCTATCTTTGCCGCCTGAGGGTGCGATCGATGAAACGTTTCGGCGAGTTCCTCTGTAGTGAAGACCCGGCCTCGGGCTAGTTTACGGAGGTCCTCTCGGGTCACTTTACGATAATCCATACAGATTCCAATATTAGTAATCTACAGAGAGTATAATAAAGTATTACCTCAGAGAATTGCCTTTCTTCAACAACCGGACCATATCAGCCCAGGTACTGTGACAGAGGGGTACCCCTCTGTCACAGTACCCGCGGACCTACACTTGGCGTCGTTGTCGAACCCATTTTTCCCCTATCGGGGGAATGACGGTAGAGAGGGGGGTTTTAACCTACTACTGAATCAGTAAGAGGATGGCCCCGCAGAAGACGCGGATCAGGCTTGTCTCCAGCAGGGGGCACCTCTACGCTCAGGAGGTTCGATACGAGTGGGACCGAACAAGCCAACGAGGAATCACTCATGTGATCAGGACCCTCGGTCCTATGACTCCCCTTCGCAGGCCCGCCGTCGGAGGGCTCGATGCCGGGGAGATCTGGTTGAGACTGAAGCTTCAGAGAGAGGAACGGAGCCGGGCTCGACGCCCCCGGCTCCCCTTTCGGACAGAACATGTTGCCGTAGACGAAGCTCCTTCGGCCGAACGTGCCATCGCCTCAGATGAGCCTAGTCCGCGGATCACTTTGACACCGCCGGGAAGGCGCTCGCTCACTGGGAGCTTGGGTCTCGGGTCCTTTGATAACAGGGTCCTCCGCTGCGTTCGCCAGTTGGGCGGGCAGGGAACGCGATCAGGAGTTTTCGAAGCGGTCCAGACCGCAGGGATCCCTCGCCCGAACCATCGACAATCTCTCCGTAGACACGTGAGCTTTGCGCTTACCAGGCTCTTTCGGCAAAAGAAGGTCACCCGAGCCGGAAGTGGAGGCAGGGGGGATCCGTACCGATATAGTTCCCCCCCTTAACGGTCAAGCGTGTGCCGGGCCGGCGCGCGGATTATGGATAGTGGTCGTCCCACCAGACCCCCCCCTCCGGGTGGACCCGGCATTCTCACCTTCCCACAGAGAGGGGCGCCCCAGGTTTCCCTGGGGCGGAATGGGTTGACTAGCTATCTATCCGACCCGTTGGAGGAACGAGAGAGGGGATAGTCGCGAAGGCGCTCGGCGAAGGCTCGAAACGAACGACCGACCCATTCCGGGGCCGGCTCCTGAGGTAAAGCCACCGACTGAGCCATGGCGGCTGGCCGCGCCTCGCCTCGCGCCAACCTCCGTGAACAAAGAAGGGCGCCCCGGGGGTGCCCCCGGGGCGGAAAGGGTTAGACTAGCTGGTCCAGGTCATACTCGGTGGAGGACCGAGCGACCTCGAGGTACGCGGACTCGGCGAGCCAGGCGAACGAGCGTTCGAGAGCATCGAGCGGGGGGTCTTCCGGGTCCCAGATCGGGTAGACGGCTTCCGAACGGCAGATTCCCTGACGGACCGGCTGATAACCGGGAGGTCGTCGGTTCAAATCCGACCGGGCCCACTAACCGCGGCGGTGAGTGCTTGAGCTGACCAGCGTGCAGATTGGCGGGGACCGCGGTCGCCGCCCTCGAAGTCTACTGAGCCAACGACGCGCTAAGAGGGTAAAGGCCCATCCCGTAGTCTGGTCTCAGCGTCGCCCGAGTGAAGCGAGCAGGCGAGGTGCGTACGTGTCAGCTCGCCCAGAATCTCCAGTGGACCGCCGTAGTATTCCGAAACCGCGCAGCTCTAGGCGAGGAACCCTCGTCTCCGCCCTCGCGGGACTCGGAGATCCGCTCCTTCGCTCGCTGAACGCCTGAAAGCTCAATCTCAGGATGTGACGCTTTCACCGCTCACGGGCGCGGACTAGCGAGGGGCGGTTCTCGGAGGCCTCCTGTGCTGGCGCGAGACTTTTGCCGTCGAAGTAGCACCAGAGTCACGGCGGACGCGACGGCTACGCTTCCAACGGCTGCTGCCAATTCCCAAGCTGAGAAGCCTTGTAGGTTCCAGAGCAAGCCCCCAGATGTCCGAGGGAGATTGACACTGAGGGTGAGGTGAAACGAACTTCCAGCTGAATCGTTGACCCAAAGCTGCGCGGTGTAAACTCTGGCCGAATTGTACGAATGGGACGGGTCTGGCTGGTTCGACCACGTTCCGTCGCCAAACGACCATTCGAAGGAGTACGGAGGAAGGCCCCCTGTGACCGAAGATTGGAAGCCAATTGTTCGCCCCGCAAACAGGCCCCCTCCGGAATACCCAGCGGAGGCGCTTAGCGGGCTCGTGACGTTTAGTAGCCGGACCGCCGACCACGCGCCGTTCGCGGAGTCAGTAATGTAGACAGTGAATTTGAGCTGCCCAACACTTGAGGCGATGAACGAGAGCGTTCCGCCGGAGGCGGACCGCCCGTTCGGAAGCGCCCAGCTCACAGAGTACGGTGGCGTCCCCCCCTGGCCACTGGCGCTAAGATTGATCCTAGATCCGATGTCCACAGCCGGCGGGAGGAACGAGGCGCTGCCGCCAAGAGGTGGGCTCACGGAGATAGTGAACGGGATCGAGACGACGCTTCCGGTCTCGTCAGACACTTCAACCCCCAACTGAGCCGGGCCGACCGTGGAGAAGTTCGCGGCGGTG
>Ga0335074_10004949_pt1 | contig 18409 bp, 13 predicted proteins | sample Lox_Sample_23_FD_206715 | JGI IMG/M metagenome (GOLD analysis project Ga0335074, IMG submission 206715) | Soil microbial communities from Loxahatchee National Wildlife Refuge, Florida, United States - Lox_Sample_2.3 | ecosystem: Environmental > Terrestrial > Soil > Wetlands | place: USA... | reverse complement strand
TGCAGGGGTGCCCCCATTCTCGCAAGCGCCCGCAGGCGACGCTCGATCGATGGCACCGGGCTCAGCAGCGATTGCATCAGAGGTTTCGAAGCTTTACTTGGCAGAAGCGCTAGGTGGGCGGCAAAGGCGGGTACCACGGCTACAGCGTCGGTACCGAGGCGCAAATCCGCTGAAGCGTGCAAGGTCCCCGTTGTCCCCGCCTCTGCCGAGCCCACTTGGTTCGGCGCTCGGGTACGCTCGAGCGCCTCGACCACCAAATCTCGCTGCATGAGTAGCGCTTGCATCTGCTGTGCGAGGCGGGGATTACGCTGCAGCTCCTTTTTCTCCAGAAGTGCAGCGCCCGAGCGCTCGATGAGCTGCTGGGCCATCGCCCGCTCAGAGGGCCGCCGGGTGAAACGCGCGACCCAGCCATCCACCGTGGTAGGCCAGTCGCGCCCGAATCCGACACCTTCACTCGCGTGCAGCTCCCGAAAGTACTCGAGTGCTCCCGCCAGTGCTTCGGGATCACGTGTCAGTCGCACGGCCGTCGCATCCGCCATGAACGCGCGACGGCGCCATGCGAGCGCCAGCAGAGGTTTGAGCAAGAACTCGGCCGTGATGCCGGCGAAAAACTGCACTAGGACGGGTCCGGCCACCACAAGGAACAGCATGCTGGTGCGCTTGGAGGGGGCCGCCGCGGCCGCATCCGCGGGTTTCGCGGGCGCCTGCGCCCTCTCCCGGCGTGCCTCGAGCTCGCTCAGAAAGCCCGTCGCATCGATGTGGCCTGGGCGGATAGCGCAAAGCAGCAGCTGGCCGAATTCGCTAACGATGGCTCGGCCGCTCGTGAAGTTGCCGACCATCGCGAGCAGCACGGCATGAGTGGTCGTCCGCATGGCAACCGCCAGATCGCCGTCGGCAACGGATCCGATGACATGCGCAACGGCGCCCTGCAGTTGTTCGCGATTTAAGGCCTGCAGCAGAGGCCGCGTGATGACCAAGGAATACGCCTCAGCGCTTACGCCGATCGGCAAAGCGTTTGGCGCCGGGTAGTCGATGATGCGGATCTGGGGAGCGGGCAAAGCCGCTGCCAGCGACAGCTCGCTCACAACGTTTGCAAGCCGCTGCTCGGCCAGGACACGCGGGTCGGGCGGCAGGCCCGGCACCGAATGCCCTGCCATTACGCGGGACCCGCGCAGCGAACGGTGCAAAGCGGCGAGCGTCACTAGCATCAAGGCGAGGCCGGGTGCAGCCAGCAGCATCGCAAGGGCGATCCATGACGACCAGGGAAGCGCTGCCGTCCCGTGAGCGGTATCCCGGAAGTATGCAGCAAAGTACCGCACCGGATCTGGAAAGGGCTTGATGAGATTGACCAGATCGCTCCCGAGGATCACGATACCGCAGACCAGCGGCGCCATGAGGATGGCGACCACCACGGCGATGATCGCCGAGCAGCACGAAGGCGTCAGGCGGGTGGCAACGCCGGTATCGGGCCTGGGGCGTCCACGTCGATCGACGCACTGACGGCTCTCCAACGTTCCGCGTCCGCTGCTCTCCCTTGCTCGGCTTGCTGAGCCAGCTTTATCGCATCGCTGCCCAGCAGTATGTGCGGGGGCAAAGTTTCGGCATCGGCGATCTTGAGGACAACTTGCGCAACCTTGGCAGGATCACCGTTCTGGGCCAAGGCCGGGCCACAACTCAAGCGATGTTGCGCGTAGAGCGTGCGACAAGCTGCAACAGCTGCTGCGGGTCGACGGGCTTGGTCAAGTGCTCGTCGAATCCTGCCTCGCGCGTCTTGCGGCGAGCCTCCGCGTCGCCCCACCCGGTAATTGCGATCAGCTGCGCGCTGAGCCCCCACGGCTGACTACGAACACGGCGTGCGACTTCGTGTCCGGACAGATTGGGTAGGCCGATATCGAGGAGAATGACCGAAGGCCTCAGCAATTCGGCGATCTCGAGGGCCGATACGCCTTCGTATGCCACTTTGGTCTGATAGCCCGCCGAGTTCAGCACCTGCTCGAGCGCATCCGCCGCGTCGACATTGTCATCGACGATGAGCACGCGGATGCTCGAGGCGCCGAGCACCGTCACTTTCTCGGGCTCGGCCAGCGGCTCGGTGAGAGCGGGTACCTCCGCTGTGTAGGGCAGCTCGAGGGTAAAGCGGCTCCCGAGTCCCACGCCCGCGCTGCTCGCCTCCAGTCGTCCCTCGTGCAGCGCAATGATCTGATTCGCAACAGTCAGCCCGATACCGAGCCCACTCGCGCCGCGAGGGCTCGATGGCCCTCTGGTGAACAGATCAAAGATCCGCGGCAGCAGCTCCGGAGCGATGCCGATGCCATCGTCCTCGACGCGCACCCTGACACGGTCCTCCGCAGTTTCGGATACCACCAGAACGTGGCCGCCGGGGTCAGTATACTTGATCGCATTATTGAGCAAATTCGCGAGCACTTGGTTCAATCGTGCTGCATCCCCACGGACAGGCAGGGGGTAGGAGGGCTGGCGAAGCTCGAGCTCAACGTTGACAGCATCGGCGAGCGGCTTTGCGGTTTCGACCGCGCCCTCGACGATGGCGCGTAGATCGAGCGAGTCGCGACGGATTTCGATGGCATTGCGGGTGATGCGGGCAATGTCGAGGAGATCATCGAGCAATCTGGCCATGTGAGAGAGCTGACGGTCGATGATCCGACGAGCATTGGCCATGCCTTGAGGGGATGTGCTTTCTGCCGGGTCGAGCAGTCGCACGGCATAACGCGCAGGCGCGAGCGGATTGCGCAGCTCGTGTGCCAGGATCGCCAGGAACTCGTCCTTGCGCCGACTCTCCAGACGCAGCTGCTCCTCACTGCGACGCAGTGCCTCCTCGGTGCGGCGAATCTCGGTGACATCCATTGACGCGCCGACGAGGCCGACAACGCGACCCGCCTCATCTAGCACAGGGTCGATGTTCGACAAGTAATGGCGCAGCTCCCCTGCGTGCTCGAATGTGACGGGGAGTCGCTCGGCTCGAGCGGTCGCGAGCACTCGATCGACCGCCTCCGCATAGCCCGCATACTGCTCTCGAGCTACCACATCCCCGATGCGGCGGCCGATGAAATCCTCGGGCCGAAGGCCGGCGCCTTGGTTATAGACCCAGGTGTAGCGCTTGTCGGCATCGCATGCCCAGGCAATGATCGAGCTGCCACGAAGTGCAACCTGGAAGCGCGCTTCGGCGTTGCGGCTGTCCTCGATGGCCTGCTGCTTCTCGGTCAAAAGGCGACGGGCAAACGCCGCAAGAGTCAGCGCGATGCTGCCGCAGATGAGAAAGAGCACGAGCGCAATCCGATCACTGGACTGCTCGATGGCCAACGAACCGGCCGGCGGCATCCAGAGCACATCGGTAGCCACAGCAATGCCAAGGAGCGATACGGCTGCCGGCGCGGCGCCGCACAGAAAACCCACGGCCATGATCGCCGGATAGAAGGGCAGAAACAGGACCCGTCCTGCCGTAACCGGCTGAATCCACATGTTGGCCGCGATCACCGCGGTACAGATAAGCGCTGCGCTAAGCCAGCGAGCCGCAACGCCCCTCAAAGGCACCGGCGTCGTCCACCTGCGCTGCCTCACCACCGACTAAGCTCTGCAGCGCAGGCAGCGCGCAATCGGCAGCAACCGTTGCGAGCTCCCCACCGCACACGCCAGCCGAGATTCACATGACCTTGCGCCCAACGGTGGCACCCGCCCCCGCAGTGAGTTCTTGTTTTCCCCGGAAGTCGGTCGACCTTCCGAGGCCCTCTCCCTTCGGAGCTCGCGCTTACGGCGTCGAAGCCCCGACAGGCCAAGCAGTGTGCATATGTCCTGTTGCCGACACAATGCGCAAATGGCGTTCCTGCGCTAACTCACTGCGTGGTTGGGAAGTCAAGGTTCACCTCAGCACGCTCAAGACATGGGCAAGCGCTTCGTGAGCGAGCGGCATCGGCTCGCGCGCGGCGAGAAGCGAACGGTCAGGGCCAGGTGCTCATCGCAAGGCAACTGTAGGAGCAAGGTAACATTTGGCGTGGGGCGCAACCATTGGTTATTGTGGAGGCTAAGCCCTCGGAGTCGAGTGTAAGCGGCGTGAACAGTCCGCGCAGGCAGGCTTCTGCCGATACATGACTATACCGCAACCCGGCCCATCGGCACTAAACCCGAACAAAGTTCTATCATCGACTTCCATGGCTGATTACCTAATCAAGTGCGCGTGCGTCGGAATCGTCATGGGCTGCGTCAGCGCATGCTCTAAGGGGCTTGAGATAACTCTCTTCAATAACACCTCCGATCCCATTACGGTTCATTCGTTTACTCAGCATTTTGTACGAAGAGAACGGAAGATACGAATTGGCAGCCAAATGAGCGCTCGATTCAACTACCCCAGTCGGGAACTATTTATCTCCGTCGGGGGCTGCGAGGTCAGATATGCCCTCCCGTTGACTTTGCACGGTTACCCATTCCCGCGTGACACGTACAACATTCTCTTGCAAGCACAGCTACAGCCAGATCTGGCGATTTACTTGCTGCCACCCCGGGCGACTGCGGTCGTATCGGATGTTGGCGCGGCGTCTCTGCATGTGGATGGGTTTCCTTTGCGACCCGGCTCGCCTGCCTGCCGCCGGACACTGTGAATAAAGAATGCGAGTCGTTGCCGGATCAGTGCGGCCTCCCGACATGATCACGAAGTCATGCGAAGTAGATCGTGTCGTCACCTTTTCTTTCAGGGAAGGTCCGACTCAGCGCTGAATCATGCCACGGAACTCTTGATCATCAATAGAAAACGCAGGCAGGAGTCGTCCATCGCCCAGAATCGCCGCGGGCAGGCTCAAATGAAAAGTTGCACCTCGCCCAGGGAAACCGACGGCCCATAAGCGTCCACCATGCGACTCGATGATTGATCGGCAGATGCGAAGCCCCATGCCGATGCCATGGGGTTTGGTTGTAAAGAACGGTTCGAATATCTGTTCCGCCAATTGCGGCTGAAACCCTATGCCGGTATCACTGATCGAAACAAGAACCTGTTTGTTTGCAGCGCGCTGCGACTTGACGACCATCTCGCGTATTCCATCAACGTCCTTCATCGCTTCGATGCCGTTGAGAATTAGATTCATCGCGACCTGCTGCAATTGCACGCGATCGCCGATGATCTGAGGAACATCGGCTGCCAGCTCCGTCCGAACAGAAATATTGTATCGCACTGTCTCGTCGCGCAGCAGGGCGATGGTTTCTCGATTGATCGCGTTCACATCAATAACTTCTCGATTAGGGACGCTTTTCACAAATTGCGAGCGGATCCTGCCGATGATGTCCGCAGCACGTTGTGCATCTCTTGCAATTCTGATGACAACCATGCGCACTTCATCAAGATCGGGCTTATCTGCCCCGAGCTTTCGGACGCAGGTGTTGGCGTTGGTTATAGCACCACTAATCGGTTGACTGACCTCGTGAGCCAGTGACGCTGCCAATTCTCCCATCGTGGCTATCCGGTTGATGCGTGCGAGCTCGCCTAGCGCCCGGCGTAGCGCGTCTTCGGCACGCTTCTGGTCGTCGATGTCCGTGGTGGTACCAACGAATCTGAGGACTTTTCCTTCGGAGCCGCGCAATACGACAGCTTGATTGAGATGCCAGCGATAACTCCCGTCCCGAGCGCGGAGAGACCTGGTTTCGAACGCAAAACCCTGTCCCGAATGGACGCCCTCCCAAAAGCTCTTGGCTGCTATCTGCCGATCCTCAGGATGAACCGCGGTCATCCAGGCTTCAGGATGCGACCGCACGAAGTCAAGGGTCTGGCCGGAGAATTCAAGCCAAACCTGATTCACGAAATCCGGTGTTCCATCCGGCTTGAGCGTCCAGGCGGACACCGGAAGACGTTGCAGCAGCCCGACCTGGAGTTGTAGATCGGTGTAAAGGGCGGCATTCTCAAGCGAAATAGCCGCCTGCGAAGCCAGCAACTGCAGTACCGTAACCCGCTCCGGCGTGAAGGCGCCCGGTGTCAGGTCGTTCTCAAGATAGAGTGCGCCAACCAGCTTCTTCTGTTTTACGATTGGCAGGCACAGTACGGACTTCGAGCCCCTGCCTCTTACATATTCGTCCTTGCAATAGACATGGTCAATCGAAGCGTCATCCAGCACCACGGTCCCCTGTGTCCGGGTCACGTAGTGAAGTGCGGATTGAGGTAGATCGGACGGTGTGATTGCTGCATGCCGAATCGCAACCTCGATCCTGTCTCGGCTTGTGGTGGCTTCAGCTTCGATCCCCAGCTCACCGTTCCGAACCAGAATCAGCAAGCCCCGTTCGGCCCCCGCATGTTCAATGGCCGTCCGCATGAGTGTATCGATCAGCTTTTCTTGCTCGATCTCACCCGATACTGCCTCCGATACGCGAATGACCGTCGCTAGGTCGAGCTGCTCAACGGAGGCGAGAATGGTTTTGCTCTCAGATGCAGTCTTCTCTACCTTGATCTCTGGATGGCGTTCCTCGAGCTGTCGGGCCTTCGCCTCCGCGCCCCATCGCAGATAACACTCCCGAGCGTCTCGCAAATAGACGTGCGCAATTTTGCCAAGACCACGTGCTGAATAAAATTGCGCGGCACACTCGTTGGCGACGGCTTCACAATGCATTAGACCGCTATCGCGCGCCGCACGGATGGCCGCTTCGTACAGACGTTCAGCGTCGAGCAAACGGTCTTCGATGCGCGCGATTTCCGCGCTGACGAGCGCGGCCCTCGTTTCGAAATTCTCAGGACAATGCAGCGCCCATATCTCGAGCTGGCGGTGATGGTCGTTCAGAGCGACAAAATGATTCTGTCTCTCTTCGAAAGAGGCTGTGTTCCAGGCGGCAGCATTCGCCAGAGCGGCATAGAAGCGGAAATCACCCGTTTCCACCTGCGATGCCGCCGGCCACAGCAGCTGACGGGCTCTCCGAGACGCCTCGACAGCCGATGGGTAGCTTCCGGCGAAAAATCTGGCCTGCAGCTTTCGGGTCCAATAGAAGAATTCGGATAGAACCAGCAGCGGATTACTCCCAAGACGATGTTCGGTATCCGTTTCGCTGTAGTCGTTAACGTCGAAGCATCCAAAGGTCGGGGTCAGGCCGCGAAGTGTACGTATCAGACCCAGTTGCGCCTTGCAATTCTCAACCACCAGTCCAAAACCGGCCTTGGTCACGAAGTCGAGGCCCTTCTCCGCCTCGGATTGCACCTCCGAAAGAGGGTCCCCCACGGCCAGATAATTGGTAATCAACGAATGCCAGCTATAAGCGGAGAACGTGAGGTCCCCTGTTCGATATGCGACATCGAATGCACGGCGGATCAATTCACGTCCCTTCAAGGCGTGCTTTGCCCAAGGCGTAAGGGTGCCAAACGAAGTGTAGGTTCTCGCCTGGTAGCGAGTCAGGTTGCGCTTTTCGACAAGGTCGTAGCCCAGCTGGCCAAATCGGAATCCATCCGTGTAATTGTTGAAACGCGGCCCAGCGAACATCCCAAACCAGACAAAGGCGAAACACGATGCATCGCAGTTACCGTGCTCGAGGCACAGACTCACCATGCGAAAAACCACCAGCGTCGATAGGTTCTCATCGAAAAACATGGCGGGATGGACGATTTCACTGAACACATCGAGCATGTCGAGGACATCGGGATCAACGAGCTGCGGCAGGTCTATGAGGTCCTCGATCTCACGGTTGCCGACCAGCTGCAAGATCCGGTTGTACTCCCGGAGAACATCATCGCGCGACGGATGACTCGGCCACTCCGTGCCGTTAAGACGAAGGTAGGCGAGAAACACTTCGATGGCGCGGTCGCTGCGATCCAATGTCGTATAAAGGGTGACCTGTAATCGCGTCACAACCGCAAAGTCGTGGCGGCTCCTGGCACGCCGCGCCAACACGGTCAGGCGACCCTCGGCTGCGACCATGTCTGCAGTAAGCAGGTCGCACTCGGCTATCAGAGACTCAAGCACGAAGACAAGGTCGTAGTTATGCTCCCAAGTCTCCTCGCTCAACAGCGAGCGGCCAGCATGAAGGTATTTCAGTGCCGAGGCGTAAGCTGTGGACGCCTTTGCCCGCTTGCCCGCGATTAGGTTCAGGCCGGCTGCTCGCTCACGCTCAACGACATCGGTGATGAGACGTGAGCCGCGGTTGAGTTGATTGACGATGTCGAAGACCGTTTCTGGTAGCCGCTCCTGCGGGGTGCTCTGCGTGAGGATTCTGCCGATGCGCAGATGGGTCTTAGCTCGCTGTTGCTCCGGTATCAGAGAATAGGCTGCCTCCTGGACTCGGTCATGAAGGAAGCGATAGGAGGTTTCTGTGCGAACAATGAGGCCCGCGCAAACCACCTCCCAGAGTTGATCATGCATTTCTTCCTTCGAATTCTCGTACACCGTTTGCAGGAGTTCAAAATCAGCGCTGTTTCCCAAGCATGCGAGCTGCTTCAGGGATTCCTGCGTCGTGTTCGCCAATCGGCTCAACTTTCCCACCATAAGGTCCACCACGTTGGCCGTGTATCCCTTCGCGAGAATGCGATTAACGTCCCACTGCCAGGTCGCAGCGCTCGGCTCGACCCTCAGCAGGCACTCCTCTTCCAACTCCGTGAGGAACTGGATCGTGAAAAACGGATTGCCGCCCGTCTTCTCGTAAATCAGTTGCGTCAGGGGACCGACGGAGCTGCAGTCGCGATGCAGGGACTCGGCGACGAGCCGGCCGACATCCTCGAGGCTGAGGGGCGAAAGCACGATTTCCTGCGTCTTTGCTCCCGCCGCGCGGATCGCGGCCAGCGCCCGCATGAGCGGATGAGACGAACTGACTTCATTGTCGCGGAAGGCTCCGACCAACAGCACGTGTCGCACGTCCGGATCGGTCATTAGGCGCTCGAGTAGCTCCAGAGTTGCCGTGTCCAGCCATTGCAGATCGTCGAGGAACAACGCCAGCGGATGCTCCGGGCGGGCGAAGGTGCCGAGGAACCGCCGGAACACCAGCTGGAAACGGCCCCTTGCTTCTTGCGGTGGCAGTTCCGCCACGGGTGGTTGGTTGCCGATGACGAACTCGATTTCGGGGATGAGGTTGACGATCAATTGGCCATTTGGCCCCACTGCGTCCAGAATGGCGTGTCGCCACTGGTCCACCTCGGCTTCGCTCCTGACCAGGATCTGACGCACCAGCGTCTGGAATGCCTGCGCCAGCGTCGCGTACGGTACGTCGCGTTTGTATTGGTCAAACTTGCCTGCGGCGAAAAGCCCGCGCGGTGGAACCAGCACCTTGTGCAACTCATTCACAACGGAGGATTTGCCGACGCCCGAGTAACCTGAAACAAGCACCAGCTCGGCCGCGCCCTGCGCCACCATCCGATCGAACGCCGCAATCAGAGCTTCGACTTCGCGCTCCCTTCCATATAACTTCTCGGGTATGAGCAATCGGTCCGAGGAGTCGACCGCCCCCAAAGTAAATGGATCGATGCAGCCCTGTGATTGCCACTGCGTCAGGCACCGCCGGAGATCGGCTTCGAGACCCGCAGCGGTCTGGTAACGCTCCTCGGCACTCTTGGCAAGGAGCCTCATGATGATGGCCGACAGCGGCTCCGGGACTGCCCGACGATCGGTAGGCGGCGCTGGCCGACGTGCAATGTGGCAGTGGACCCATTCCAGAGGATCGTCCGCAGCGAATGGGAGCACGCCGGTCAGCATCTGATACAACGTGACGCCCAACGAGTAGAGATCGCTCCGGGAATCCATCGAGCGATTCATCCGACCGGTCTGCTCAGGGGCCATATAGGCTAGGGTGCCCGCGATGATCTCTGCCGGCACGGGTACCTGACGCTCGTGCCGCAGTTGGGATGCCATCCCAAAGCCGGTGAGCCACACGTGTCCGGAGTCGTCGACGAGGGCGTTCGCGGGCTTCACGTCCTTATGGACGAGGCCCTGCCGGTGGACTTGGCTGAGTGCGGCCGCCAGACCGATGGCAATGCGCAGGAAGCGAGTCAGATCGATCGCTTGTCCCTGGTGCAGCTCAATTACCCGATCTAAGGGTTCACCACCTGGATCTCTAAGAATGAGGACCGTTCGACCTTGATGACGAGTCAGCGCGAGCGGCTGAGCGGCCCATGCCGCATCGAGTTCCGCCGCTAGCGAGAATTCGTGTTCGAGCAGCCGCAAACTCCGAGGCGATGGCTGTTCAGCCGTGACCGACAGCGCCAAGATCTGGTTGCCGCGCTCTCGGCCGCGGTAGAGAGTGAAATCCGCCCCCTCGCGAAGCGGCTCCAATACGTACCCGGGATCCTCAGCCATCGAGCATACTCGTTGTCAGGCAAGCAGGCCGCTTCCATAGAGTGGACGAACGGGCTGGCGAAATTTCCCGATCGTGTGCGATGATAAATTTCAATGCGAGGCGTGAGTGCTCGCCAGCTCCTCCGCAGATGACCTCCAAGCCGTTAGCACTGTACAACATTCCATCCATTGAGGCGCCCGTGACCATCGACCTCTCTCCTGAGCGAGGCGGTCCGTGCGTCGCATGCAATTTCAATCAATCAATCCTTTGCGGTCGTAGCGGAACGTGCGTCCGGGCCAGGTGGAAGCTTGTGCATAGCAACAGATACCGACGCCTCGGTGGGCGTCCGGCCGCAGCCCTTCGCAGAGGCAAAGCTCGCATCGATGTGGCACTCTGACTCGTCCAGCGCACCTTGCATTCGCCAATTCCGTCAATGCGGCACGGACTACCTCCCTTTGGCACCGCTGCTGAAAGCGACGGTCCACCGTCTCGTAGTCGGGATAGAACTGTGGAAGCATGCGCCACTGAGCGCCGGTGTTGAGAATCGACAGCACCGCCTCAAGCACCTTGCGTGCTGGGATCGCCTTGCGGCCTGGACGCTCGTCGGGGTAGTGCTCCTCCGGAAAATGCTTCCAGATCAGCTCCCACTGCGCGTCCGTTATGCGTAGCACACATCGATTCTACGCGTGAATCGGCATGATTAAATGGTTTTGAGATCGGTTCTGGTCTCTTCGCGAGGATCTGCGGATCCCCCGCAACGGCAGGGCCTGCGCTCCGAACAAGTAGTTCGGTGTCTGTCCCCGCGCTGCGTCGCGCATCGGCAGACGACCGCGTACATCCAGTCACCCGGTTTAACCGATCTGGATACTGCGCTGGGAATCGGGTTCTCCCTCTTGCGCACGCGGAAGCAACGCTGGAACATTGCCGCGTGTCATCTACGCAATCCTCTCCCAAAGAGCAGCTGGAAGACTTCCTCGACAAATATGAGGCGGCGATAGCCGCGCGAGCCCGAGCCTGCATTGCACGCCTGCGCAGGCGCCTGTCCACGGCGACGGTAGTGGTCTACGACAACTACAACGCGCTTGTGATAGGCTTTGGGCCGAGCGAGCGAGCCTCCGAGGCGATCTTCTCCATCGCAGTGTACCCCCGCTGGGTCAGTCTGTTCTTCCTGCAGGGTGCAAACTTGCCGGATCCCGAGGGCCTCTTGCGCGGGGATGGCGCGAAAGTCCGGCACATCGTTCTGAACGATGCCAAGGAGTTGAAGACGCCGCCCATAGAGGCGCTGATCAGCGCGGGTCTCGCGGCCGCGACGAAAGCGCTTGATCCGAAGGCGAAGCGCTCGTTGGTGATCAAATCAGTGTCCGTGAAACAGCGGCCCCGCCGACCCACGCGATAGCAATTCTCGCGCGAGCCTTACCTGATGGTGGCGCCGGCACGACAGATACTGATTATAGTTTGTATCGGTCGCTGAAACCGAAGATCCAACTCCGTTTGTGGAATTTCGCTGATTCGCGCGGTCTCGTTGATCCTCGCTACGAGGCTGCCCGCGCGCATGCTGACACTCGATCTCTCCTCACGACGTTTCGCTTCGATGGCAATCGGCTGCCGATGCATGGTGCGCCTTGTGCCTTGCTCAAATCGATGTCGGGTCGTGTGCACCCGTGAATCCATGCTTGCCAGGACGCTCGCGCAGCTCATTCCTCGAGGACGATAGCCTTCCGCGCCGTGGGCAAGGTGATCTGGAAGATGGCCCCATGTGGCGCACGCTGGGTCGCCCATATCTTCCCACCATGCGCCTCGACGATGGCGCGACAGATCGACAGACCCATGCCCATGCCACCGGGCTTGGTGGTGTAGAATGCTTCGAAGACGCGTTCGAGCTGTGCGGGGTCAATGCCCGACCCTGAGTCCTGTACCGCAAGCAGGACGTCGCCGCTCGAGTCTGACCTCGTCGTGCTGATCAGCAACTGCCTCGGGCGATCGTCGGACGCGCTCATCGCTTCCACGGCATTCCCGACAAGGTTCAATATGACCTGCTGTAGCTGGACGCGGTCGCCCAGGACGGGGGGAAGGTCGTCTGCAAACTCTGCGCGCAGAATGATCCGGCTTCTCTGAAGTTCGGAGAGCGCGAGCGCGATCACCTCTCGCGTCGCCTCGTTCAGGTCCATCAACTCGGTTGGTCCGTCCTTCTTGGCAAAGAGGGTGCGCAATCGCCTGATCACCTCGGACGAACGCTTGGCGTCGCGAAGCATGCGCCGAATCATCTCACTCGCGCGATTGACGTTCGGCGGATCGCGGGCCAGCATCCGAAGAGCGGTATAGGCGTTCGTTATGATGCTCGACAGCGGCTGAGTAACTTCATGGACGATCGACGCCGACAGCTGCCCGATGACCGCGATCCGGTTCGCGTGGGCCATCTCGATCTGAATTTCGTGGTATCGCCGCTCGCTGTCGCGCGCTGCTCCCTCCACCCGTTTGCGCTCTGTCAGATCGACCACGAAGGCGGCGCTCTGGTCCATGCCAGTGCACAAGGGCGCAGCTCCGAGCAGGACAGGCACCCGGGTGCCGTCCTTGCGGAAGAATTCCTTCTCGCAGGCCTGAACGGCTCCGGCTTCTCTGATCTCGGCAAGTCTGCGCTCGTCCGCGTCACGCCAATCCTCTGGGGTCAGGTCGCTCCACCGCAGCAGGCCGGCGTCGAGTTCGGCTCGCTCGTGGCCTACCAGTCGCAGAAAGGCGTCGTTAGCTTCCTGAATCCGGCCATCGCGATCCAAGATGAAGATGCCGATGATGTTGGAGTTGATCAGACAGTGGATCTTGGCTTCGAGCCGCTCGGCCCATTGTCGCGCCTCTGCCTCGGCCGCTTTTCGCGCCGCGATCTCGCTTCTGAGGTCCTCGATTGACTGCACGGCCTGATACGCCGCCGATGCAAACAGACCGAGCCTTTGAAGCAATCGCAAATCTTCAGCATCGAATTTGCGCCGACCGGTATGCATGATCGCCCAAATCGTACCGACCGCTCTGCCCTTGACGTAAAAGGGTACGAGCAGTCCCTCGTCGGCGAGGGGCGTCGCGTCAGCCAGGTACGGGTAACGCAGCTCCCAATGTGTAAAGAGCATGGGAGCATTGCGGTCAAGCACGTCGCCGCACGGCCCGAAGTCGCGCGGCGTCCCACCACCGGTGTGCGATCGCCAAGCGCCGGAAATGGCCGCCCAGTAAAACCTCTTTTCATCTTTCTGCAGCAGACTGAGGCCAGCGGAGTCCGCCTGCAGCATTTCAAGAACCCGATCTGCAAGCGACTCTAAGATGGTGAGTGGCGAATCCGCCAACGCAGTTGAAAGCGCGACGAGGGCTTTGTTCTCGCTGGCGTAATCGGGAGGGCGTGATTGGCGACGGGCTAATTCGTCCGTGCAAACGATCTCTTCAAGAGAAACGCAGTCACGGGAAGGCGAGGTCGTCAACGAAACGTCGCCTGCCATGTTGGCCGATGAGGTCATGTTTGCCACCTCGAGAGCTATTTGAGCAGCGCGCTTAAGGAATACAGCAGCGCCTCGCTAGCGTCATCTCACCGAACGCCGAACGATGTCTCATCCAGTGCCGATCGAATATTCAGGTGCTGAAGCCGCCGCGCGGGCGCCCCGCCGATGGCCCGAAGGCGCTAAGCACCGAACGGCCGTCTTACGAACGGCGCCTCCGAGGCCTCACGTCTCGCCTTAGCCACGTGGCGAGCGTTAAACTGACTGGCATCGAGGAGGAATGCCATGCAAGTCCGGTTTTCAACGGACGACCTGCCGCCGCGTAACCGTGTACGGTTTTGGTGCGACTTTTTTGCGAATCACGCCCATAGCATCACGCCGATCGAGACCCCGGACCCCGACACCTTTCGCGCCGAAGCGAGCGGGTGGGTTGCGGGAAAATTCGTGCTCCTGAATGTCAGATCGGGACTCGAGAGGGTCCAACGCACCGCGGCCGACGTAGCCAAGGACAAGACCGAAGCGTTCTGCATCCGCCGATTCCGCCAACCGGCGATCTGGAGGTTCGCCCCGGACAGCACGCCGGTCGAACTCGTTCACGAGCCCGGTGATTTCTGCATGAGTTCCTCCGAATGGCGATTCGAGAGGCAAACGAAAGTCCCGGCCTCGTACGATATCCTCATCATCCCGCAGGCCGCGCTCTCGCCGCTTCTGGCAGGAGGCCGCTTGCGTCGGCCGTTTCGCCTGCCCTGCGCCTCCCCGCTCAGCTCGCTCCTGGGCGCTGCAATGGATGCCGCAATGGCGCAGGCGCCACACCTTGCGGAGGAGCTCGCCGAAGCGGTGCTGCGCAATTTGTGCGGCCTCGTGGCGCTGGCGTGTGCTACCTCTGACGAGGTTACGGAGCAGGGACAGGACTCGATGCGGTCCGCGCAGCTCGCAGCGGTCAAGCACCACGTCGATTTGTATCTCGCCGATCCCGGCCTGACTCCTGCCGGCACCGCAGCCGCGCTGGGCATCTCTGCACGCCAGCTGCACCGGCTGTTCGAGTCGAGCGGTAGTACTTTCGCTCGATATGTTTTGCGCCAGCGGCTGCTGCGATGCCGCGACACGATCGCCGGGGCGACCGGGACCGGCCGGTCGGTGATCGACATCGCGTTCGGCTGGGGTTTCAACAGTATGGCGACATTCTACCGCGCCTTCGCAAGCGAGTTCGGCGGCCCACCCACTGTGCTGCGGGGACCGTCGCGCAAAGACGCATGAGCGACTCCGCCGGACGGAGGAGGAGATTTCGTGAATGCAGCTCAGCAGGAACTTGTCAGGACGACCTTCGCGAAGCTGGCGGTCATGCCAGAGGTGTCCGGTGCGCTGTTCTATGAGCGGCTATTCACCGCCAACCCGGATTTCCGGCCACTATTCAAGAACGATATGCGGATTCAGGGTATCAAGCTGATGACCATGCTCGCCATGGTTGTCTACAATTTGCCTGAGCCGGGTCGCGTTCTGCCAGCGATCCGAGATCTTGCCGTCCGGCACGTCGGGTACGGCGTCAAGCTCGCCGATTATCAAGCGCTGAGGGAAGCGCTGCTTTGGACCCTCGAGCAGGCGCTGGGGGAAGACTTCACGCCCGCGGCCCAGGAGGCGTGGACGGTCTGCTACGACGAGCTCGCCGGTGAGATGAAGGCGGCGGTCGGCGTCTGACGAGCTTCCCTCAGGCGCTGAATGAGACGTCGCCTGGCGTCTAATGAGACGAAATCTCAGCCGTCTCTCTGCTATTTCTTCGCCGGCGCATCGAAAATTGCGCTCCAAGGGGACAAGCCGTTGTCTGTGGGTGCATAACGCCCTGCGCTCGCTGAGCCGCCGGCCTGCTGCGTGCGGGGCGAGCGCGCAAAGATGATTGAGCGGCCCGCTGGCGGAGGAGGAAACGTTGTGAATGCAGCGCAGCAAGAACTTGTCCGGACAACCTTCGCCAAGCTGGCAGTGATACCGGAGGTGTCCGGCGCGCTTTTCTACGAGCGGCTGTTCGCAGCCAATCCGGATTTCCGGCCGCTGTTCAAGAACGACATGCGGATTCAGAGCATCAAGCTGATGACCATGCTCGCCATGGTCGTCTACGATGTGCCTGAGGCGGGTCGAGTTCCGCCGGCGATCCGCGATCTTGCCGTCCGGCATACCGGGTACGGCGTCAGGCTCGCCGACTACGACGAGATGCGAGAAGCGCTGCTCTGGACCCTCGAACAGGCGCTAGGAGAAGACTTCACGCCCGCGGTTCTGCAAGCGTGGATGGTCTGCTACGACGAACTCGCCGCTGAGATGAAGATGGCGGCCAGTCTATGAGGACGATCCTGGACACCCCAGACCGTCTTGGTGCTTCAGCTCCTGTCCCCGGTGTATTCCTGACGGCCCTTTGAACGCCGGCGCCTTCGGTCGAGCATCGGATGGCTTGGCCTTCAGCAATAACACGTCCGGCCTCTGGGCACCGAACCGATACCAAAGTATCAATATGGGTGTCCCGAATCGGTGCTATCAAAGCAGCAGGGGGAAGGCAGGATGTCGCGGCTCGGTCCGGCGGTATGTCGGAGGTCGGTTGTCCCGTGCTCATGCTCCAGGGATACCTGATGCGCAATTACCCGCTAGTGGTGATCGTGGATGATGACGAATCAGTCCGGGAGTCGCTGCCGGATCTGGTCCGAGAACTCGGATGCGCAGCGCGAGCCTTCGCGTCAGCAGAGGAGTTTCTGGGCTCGGACGCGGTCTTGCACGCCAAGTGCTTGATTCTCGACATCGGCCTGCCGGGCATGTCTGGACCGGATTTGCAGCGCGAGCTAATTCGTCGCGGGTACACCACGCCGACGATATTCATCACCGGCCGCTCGGACCGGAGCATTCCACCGGGGCTCCTTCAAGAGGAGCGAATTGCACGCCTAATCAAGCCCTTCAGCGAGAAGGATCTGCAGGCAGCATTGGATGCCGCCCTGCGGGAGGATAGCTGACGAACCGGCGGTCGCCTTGCGCAGCGAGGACTCTCGGCTGTTCTCCTATGCCCGATTGATTCAGCGTATTCCCCTTCCGGACTCGCCGACTCGCCGGTATTCGCGCGGGTAGCTACGGGGCGCGGGACCACACGATCGACCTGCAGATCAGCCCCCAGAACGCACACCCGGAAGTGGTGAGGCTGTCACCTGCGAGTGTCATCTTGCCTTTGTACTCACGGCCGCTCGCTGGATCGAAGGCCCTGCCGTTCCAGCTATTGCCGCTATCGGCCACCATGTCATAGAAGACGCGCTCGCCTATTTTTCCCGGGCCGGCGGTGTTCTTGAGCCAGACGATGGTGCCGCAGAGATTCCTGCCGCAGGATGCAAAGCGTACCTTGGATTTTCCGTTCCCCTGCAGCCAGATGCCGCTCAGGTCGGCGGCAGGCGACGCGCCGGTCCAGGCGACCGACGCGACGATGATGATGGCTCGTGCAAATGCATTGCGAATGATCGCTCTCTCCTTGTCGGCGCGGCACATGATCCTATTCTCGAGTGCAGGAGCGGACTACGAACTCCATCTCGACCCCAGCGCCCTTGCGCAGGGCTCGCGCGGCCCCGGTCGCCGCGCGAGAAGGCCTTACACTTGAGGATAATCGTCAAGATAAATCTAGCAAAATCAATATTGTATATTATTTTGTTAAGAACTAGATCCAGCGCAGTTGTGCGACACGAGACAGCCCAAAGGCCTTCAATCTCGAGATCACGGCGGGTCGCGCATTGACGATGAAGGGATGTTCGGCTCCGGCCAGCAGGGGCGCGTCATCGTCGCTGTCGCTGTAGGCATACTTCCAAATGGCGCCATAGCCACTATCGCGGAGGGCTCGACACTTCTCCATTCCACGGCAGTGACGTGCCGCGACCCAGCCGCCCTGCCAGCGCCGCAGGCTCGAGCCAAGAACGGCGATATCGCCCCACGAGGCGAGAAGGCGCTCGCTAAGTACAGCGGGCGCCGCTGTGACGACGATCACGCGGTCGCCTGCGGCCATGTGCCCCTGCATGGCCCGCAGGCCGTCTTTGCGCCAGCGCAGCGAGGTTCGGCCGCCCTCGAAGTTTCCGACGAAGCGCTCGATGCTGCCCGCAAGGGCATCGCTGTCGTATCCGAAGGTTGCGATCCAAAGCAGGATGGAAGCTCCGAGCGCCCGGGAGGATCGGAAGTAAATGAGGGGAAGGCACACGGGTGAGGCTATCGCAGCGGCGAGAAGGCGCAGCGCGGAGGAAAGCAACTGCGTACGCAGCCAGGCCACCGTCGAATCTCCCGCGAGAAGCGTTCCGTCCAAGTCGAAAACAGCGATCTGCGCTGAGCTTGGGGCGTGTTCACTTCTGATCATCTTGGCGATCGTATACTTCACGTTGCGATGCATCTTGTACTTTTTCGAGCCTTGACCGAAGCCCGTCGCGGCGGGTGGGCAGGAGTGTGCCTGCTCTGCTGGTTGGCGGTGCTGCTGGGTCGTCCCGCCACGGCGTCGCCCGCGCCCCGCCAACCTATCATCGTCAACGCCGCCTTTTCCCGCGTCGATTACCAGACCGGTACGGCAAGCTTCCAGAACATCCTGCTTGTCCAGGGCGACACTCGATTGACCGCCAAGCAGGCACAGGTCACTGGATTGAGCTTCGAAAGCAGCCGCTGGACATTCGCTGGCAACGTGTCGATCGTGCAGCCGGGCGGCACGC
>Ga0335074_10004948_pt1 | contig 18410 bp, 11 predicted proteins | sample Lox_Sample_23_FD_206715 | JGI IMG/M metagenome (GOLD analysis project Ga0335074, IMG submission 206715) | Soil microbial communities from Loxahatchee National Wildlife Refuge, Florida, United States - Lox_Sample_2.3 | ecosystem: Environmental > Terrestrial > Soil > Wetlands | place: USA... | reverse complement strand
CGCGTCGAGAACAAGGGTTCGTTCGAAGAGCGCGCCCAGATCGTCACTGAAGTATTTGCGCGCAATTTCATCGGGCCGCGACCATCCCGGCCCCTTGGGACCGTCGGAGACAAACCGGAAAGTATCGGCAGTGGGTGCAGTGGCCGGTTGAGCAGGCGGCAGCGTTACAGCCTGCTGCGCGCAGGCGCTCGCAGTCCACAGGGCCAGTGCCAGCCAAACGGCCCATCTCATTCTTCCCTTCACATTGCGCATCGCCTCGATTATCCCGTCGGCAAGGCCGGTAGTGTCAAGCGGGATACGGCCGCTCGCATACCTGTATGGCGATTGCTTCGGCTCGCTGAGGCGCTGCAGCGATTTCGCAGTTCTTTCTGCCTCTTCCTCCGTTACCATTGCTTGGGGAGAAGCGCATGGCCTTCGCACCAGTGTCGCGCCGCAACTTTGTCAAATTTGCAACTGCGGGAGCGCTCGCCGCAGCTACGCCCACACCTTTCGCGCAGGAAACCGGAGCCAACCCGCTTGCTACCCAGAAGGACAAGCTCGCCTATCAGGAGGAATCGCGTGCGCGCCGCCTGGCATGGTGGCAGCGGGCACGATTCGGCATGTTCATCCACTACGGGCTCTACAGCATCATCGGCCAGCAGGAATGGGTGCTCGAGTCCGAGGGTATTCCCATTTCGGAGTACGAAATGCTGGCCCCGCACTTCATGCCCAAGGCCGGCTGCGCGCGCGAGTGGGCGCGGCTGGCCCGCCGCGCGGGTCAGAAATACATGGTTCTCACTGCCAAGCACCACGAAGGATTTTGCCTCTGGGACACAAAGCTCACCAACTACAACTCCGCACAGCAGGGCGCCGGGCGCGACGTGGTGCGTGAATTCGTCGAGGCCGCTCGCACTGAAGGGTTGCGTGTCGGCCTCTATTACTCGCTCATGGACTGGCATCACCCCGACGGCATTCGCTGCGCCACCGAAGAGGCAGCGCGCCGACGATTCATCGAATACACCTTCGGACTGCTGCGTGAGCTGCTGACGAACTACGGCAAAGTCGACATTCTCTGGTACGACGTCGACCAGCCGCTCACGCCCGAGCAGTGGGAAGCCGAGCGCATGAATCGCATGGTGTTCGAGCTCCAGCCCGAGATCATCGTCAATAATCGCAACGGACTCGATGGGGATTTCTCCACTCCCGAGCACAAAATTCAGGCTGACCAGCGCGCGTGGGAGTCTTGCGAAACCCTCAACCTCGGCTGGGGCTATCAGCGCGCCGATCACGAGTGGAAATCGCCGCGGATCATTCTCAACGATCTGGCCACGTGCGCCCAGCAGGGCGGCAATTTCCTGCTCAACATCGGCCCCGAGCCCGATGGCACGGTGCCGGCCGAGTCGGTGCGCATTTTGGAAGCCGTAGGCCGCTGGCTCGACATTAACGGTGAATCCATCTACGCAACCGACGGCGGCGCTTCCATCAGCTTCGGCAATTACACCAACTTCACGCGCAAGGGAAACACACTCTACATCCACGTTTATTTCTGGCCCGCCGGCACGCCAGCCGCGCAGTGGCTCAAGTTCTTTCAGGCACCAACTGTCGTCGCCGTGGGCGGATTGAATGCGAAAGTTATTTCCGCAAAGCTGCTTAGGACCGGCGCCGCAGTTCAATTCACGCAGGACGAACTTTCATTGCGCTTCCCCGCATTGCCCGAGCAGGCGCCCGACGATCCCGTCACTGTGATCGCTTGCGAATGTGACCGGCCTCCTGTGGTCGATCATCATCGCATCCGCGCGCTCTGGCCCCGTTACGGCATCGGCATCCCTGCATCCTGATCGTTCTGATGGCTGGGTGCATAAAAACCGAGCGGCTACGACAAAATCTCCCTCAGGGGATAAAGCCCTTGATTTTACCGGTCGCTTGCGGCAAGACTAAAGTCGTGCCCCGGCACAAAACTGATTCATGCAGCCAATTCCTTGCCCCCCGGCCCGCTGAGGACCTGACGCGGGAATCGCGCAGGAATTTCCTGAAATTGCCGCGCGGAAATCTCGTAAAATCCTATCGTCGCCGTACCTCAGGCGGCTCAAGGTGCGTCTCATGCTGAATTGGAAATTGAAGATCGTTCTCTCGCTCCTCTTCCTTTGTGCATGTACCGCGTGGTGCCAAAAGAAGCCGTTTATCGACTGGAAGAACCTGCACAATCCTGTTTTGTCCTATCCGAACTGGTCGGTGAAAGACGCCGCCATGGCTTACAGGAAGGGAACATTCTACATATTTTTCTCCTCGTTCTATCCCGACCGCGGCCAGGTGCGCTCGCACGTAATAGAGGTGAGCACAACCGATTTCAAGCAATATTCCGATCCGATCTTCAATATGGATGGCGAAGAGGATGGGTTTGTCGGCCTGTGCTCACCTGACGTGCAGCTTCTCTACGGGCAATATGTCATGACGTTCAACTCGTGGGGCGAAAAGCCGGGGAGACCTTATCAGCTTTTCTATGAGACCTCAAAAGACCTTATCCATTGGTCAGCGCGCAAAACACTGGCGCAGAATCTCACACAGATCGGCAACCAACGCGTGATTGATGTGTCTTTAGCGGAAGCGGACGGAGGCTATTACCTGGTGTACAAGGAACAGACTCCCGGCGTCCACGGCCGACCGAGAATTGCTTTTTCCAAATCGCTCGAAGGGCCATTCCACTATATGGGCGACGACGGCGTGGCGGCCTTGCTGATGAAGGACGGCAGGGACGATGGCTTTAATCATGAAAACTTCGAGTTCATGCACAGCGATGGCAACTGGTACTTGCTGGCCACCGATTTTCAACACAACAAAGAGAACCCAATTCACTATGACGTGCAGGCTCCTTACCTTTACGAGCTCGAACCAGGTTCGCAATGGCTCAAGTGGAGTCGGGGATATACCTTCGACCTTCCGCAAGAGAAATTCAATATGGAGAGCATCGCCAACGCCGCAGCGATCTACGACTGGCGGAAATATGACGGCTATTACTACCTGATCTATGCGGGAAGGAATGATGGAGTCGAGTACGCCCGGCGGGGATGGAATCAGCTTGGACTGGCTCGATCAAAAGACCTGATCCACTGGTCAGTGCCCGGCCAGGAATGAGTTCAGCAGTTTCCAGACCGCTGCGAGAGAAATCCCGTAAAATCGATGCGTGGCCCCGTAGCTCAGATGGATAGAGCAGCAGTTTCCTAAACTGCGTGTCGGCTGTTCGAATCAGCCCGGGGTCACCAGCCTTCGTCGTCTGCCTGTGCATTTCCCAGCTTTGACATCGCTTCCTGTTTCTCGCTATAAATGTTCATGTCATGGAAGTCACTTCCATGACATCACTGCGGCAGCCCTATGCTGCCGCACATTCACCACAGTAATCGCCAGGATGTCGGGAAGGCGGTGAAATTCCGCCACTGCCCCGCAACTGTGAGCGCGCCTGCCCTGTTTCGCGTCTTCCACATTCGCCACCAGGGGCGTTGGAACAGGCAGGAATTCAGCCCGGGCGCATCCGCATCGCGCGGATATGCTTGATGAGTCACTGGAGTTGAACGCAAATCGGTTCGGCTTTGGGAAGACGGCTGTTAGCGCAAGTCAGGAGACCGGTCCTTGTGCGTACCCAACCGCTTTCACGTTCCGAGGGGAACGAAGGAGCTATCATGCCGACTCTCCAATTTCCGCGCCGAGCTTCCCTGCTCATCCGTAGTCGCGTTCTGGCGCTCGCCGTATTGTTCCTTGCCCAATGCGCCACCCTCTGCCAAGCCGCGTCGATTCGCGGCGTGGTCACCGACGCCACCGGCGCCAAAGTCACGGGCGCCAGCATTTCTCTGGTAAGCAACGGAAAAGTGATTGCCTCAACGGTTTCCGGTTCTGACGGCAGCTTTCAGGTTACGACCGGAACCAGGGGCCGCTTCTTTCTTGTGGTTTCGGCCTCCAGTTTCAGGCAACTGCAGACGCCCGATTTCTACGCCGGCCAGTTCGACTCCATCGAGCGCAACCTGGTACTGGAGCCGGCCTGGGTGCGCGAGTCCATCGTCGTGACGGCGACCGGCGTGCCGACGCCCCAGCCGCAAACCAGCGCCGCAACCACGGTCCTCTCAAGCCTTGATCTGGCGTTGCGCGACGATTTCGTTAGCGCCCTCCGTCTCATGCCCGGCGCCCAGGTGGTACAAAGCGGCCAACGCGGCGCTCAGTCCTCGTTCTTCGTCCGCGGCGGCGACTCTGACGACAACAAAATTCTCCTGGACGGCGTTGATGTTGGGGATCTTGGCAATCAATTTGATTTCGGCCCGCTCTCCACAACTGCCGTCGAAAGCGCCGAGGTCTATCGCGGTCCCGACACCGATCTCTTTGGCGCGGGCGCTGAATCCAGCGTCGTCAGCCTAACCACGCCTCACGGCACCACCAGCTTCCCTTCCCTGCTCTTTCAAGGCAGCGCCGGAAACCTTTACTCCTCGCGCGAAGAACTTCAGGTTGCTGGCGCAGACAAGAAGCTCGACTACCTCGGCGCCTACAGCTGGATGCAAACCGCAAACGATTTGCCGATGGATGAGTTCCATGTGGGCACCGCCGCAGCCAATCTGGGCTGGGCGCTCAGCGGCACAACGCATGTTCGCGGCACTGTACACTACGGTGTTTCTGGTACGGGCGTGCCCAACGCATGGGACTTCTATCATGTCGCCGATGACGCTACCGAAAAGGATCAGGACATCTTTGCCTCCGGCTCGATCGACAATCAAACCGAGGCGAGTTTTCATCAATCTGCCACCTACGGCCTGACGCGCAAGCGCGAGCAGGAGACGAAGTGGCGGCCATCGGGAACTTATAACCCGGCCTTTAGTTTTTACTGTTATTCTGCTGCTTACTTCGGGAATACCATCACCATCATCGGCGCGAATGGGTATTCCGCTACCGGGCAGGCCGCGCTGGATTGCGCAGGCCAATATCCGAGCGGAAATCAGATTGTCTCCAATCGCGATCAGCTCGTCTACCGCGGCGACATAACGATTACTCCGCACCTCTACGGACTGGTCGGCTTCCAATACGAGGATGAACGCGGCGCCGAGCCGGGCAGCTCGTTCTATCCGCCCGTCGAACGAACAAACTACGACTATCAATTCGCGGTCCACGGCGACTTCAAGCAGCGCTTTTACTACACGCTGGGCGGCAGCGTGGAACACTATTCACTCTTCGGCACCGAGACCCCACCACGCGCCGGTGTGTCCTACTACATCAAGCGTCCGCGCTCCGGCGTATTGAGCGGCACGCGCATTCTCTTCAATTTTGGCGAGTCAGACCGCGAGCCCACGCTGCCCGAGCAGGATGAATCGCTGTACGCGTTTCTGCAGCTTTACAACCCATCGATGATCGGAGAATTGCACATCAACCAGATCGGCGCTCCTCAGGACCGCACTTACGAAGGCGGCGTTGAACAGACCTTCATCAGCAGTCACATCCTCTTCCGCGCCAGCTATTTTCATAACGAATTCGGAAAGCAGATCGAATACGTCGGCCTCGACCTCATTCCCGCGCTTCTGCCGAATCTGACGCCTGCCCAGCAGGCCGCCCTGGAGGCGACATTGCAGGCGAATTTAGCCTACGAGCTCACCATCAACTCTGAAGCGTTTCGCGCCCAGGGCATCGAATCGACTGTCGAGAGCGGCATCGGCAAGAACCTCTTTTTGCGCGGCGGCTACACCTACCTCGACGCCGTCGTGCAGCGCTCCTTCACGAATGATGACGAAATGCTGCTCGGCCCGATTCCAACGTTTGACGGCATCCCGGTCGGCCCCTATTCGCCACTCGAGGGCGCACGCCCCTTCCGGCGCGCTCCGCATATAGGATTTTTCACGGCGACCTATGCCGCCAAGCGCCTGACCGGCGTGTTTACTTCAGCTTTTGCGAGCCGCAGCGACGACTCAACCTATTTGGAGAATGCAGACTCGAACGTTGTAGACAGTTCCGGGGATATCGGCGGCAACAGCCTGCTGCTGCCCAATCGCAATTTGGATTACGGTTATGCCAAGCTTGACCTCGGGGGCAGCTTTCAGTTGCTCAATTGGATGGATATCACCGCCCAGGCCGAAAATCTGCTCGACGATCAGCACATCGCGCCTATCGGTTATCCCAGCCTGCCCTTCACACTGCAAACCGGCCTGCGCCTGCGCTGGGGCCCTGGCAGCGGCCATTGACGGCTCTCTTCCCCCGGCACCCGCGAACGGCCCTTTGACGTCTCGCAATCCGGCCCTCGCGGGCCGGTTCAAAAGCTCGTGAAGGCATCGGAATCTGTCCCGGCCTTTCTCTGGCAGCCTTTGGCGGCGCATTGGCGATTATCGGCCTGTTTTCCGCAACTTAGCCGTTCAATACCTCCGTTCGCCCCGACAACGACAGAGATTTTACATTTCCCTTTGAAATTCGGGGGTCGCTGTCCTAGAATAGACGTTCCTGAGAGAAAGCTGCCCCCTCAGACGTTGCTTCGAAACGCTACGTCGTGGGGTCTTCAGTCCGCGGCTTTTATGCGGATGAAGTAAAAAGTGGATGCAAACGCACATAGGCTATGGCGCAAGAATTCGATGAGGTGTTCGAAAAAATCCTTTTCGACGGCGCCGGCTGTTAGTTTGCGATCCAGGGCAATTGTGTTTCTTGCACTACATTGCATTTGCGTGAGGGCATGACAGCAAATCTACGCAACTGGCCACTTGGAAATCGATTTCCCCAATCGAATCGCCAGGCAGAACCGGTAAATCGCCGCAGTTCTTCGCATCAAGTCTCGCACCGTCGCGGCTTGGATCGCGGCTTCGCGGGTGGCGTGTTCTCTTCGCCCCTTTCATCGTATCTTCATCGAGGGTTTGTACGCTTGCTGGTTGAGGAAACGCCGCAATCTGAGTTTTCCCGCACGATACTTGCGGCCCTGGCCGCTTCGTTTTCGGGTGGTCTTTTGCTCGCGTCTCGCCCGCTCTGCGCTTCATCCAAGCGGCACCGCATATTTTTTTAACGGAATTTTCGGTTCAACGTAGGTCAACACTTTGGAGGGCAGTTTATGAAATTCGATCGAATTCGCCTGGCGGCTCGTTGCCTGGTGTTCTTCATCCTCGCTGCGTGCTTAGGTTCCATGGCGCTTAACGCGCAGTCAACCACGCAAGGCTCCATCGCGGGAACCGTCATGGATCCGTCGGGAGCCGTTATCGGCAACGCCAAAATCTCCATCAAGAGCCCGGCGACTGGTTTCTCCCTCGACGTGATGTCCGACGGCAGCGGCTACTATAAGGCGCCGCTGCTGGAACCGGGAACTTACACAGTTTCGGTTACAGCGCAAGGCTTCGCGGCCTACACCGCCAAAGATGTGATCGTCGTCGTTGGTCAGGTCACCACGGTCGAGCCGCATCTTGCGCTCGCCTCATCCCAATCGCAGGTTGTGGTCACCGAGCAGACGCCGGTTATGAACACGGAATCGCCCGACTTCACCGATACACTGAGCCCACAGGCGCTCTCCAATATCCCTATCAACAACCGCCGCTGGTCGGCACTGGCCATGACGACGCCAGGCGTCGTTGCCGACTCCACCGGTTTTGGACTGGTGAGCATTCGCGGCATAAGCATCTATCTCAACAACGTCGAGATCGACGGCGCCGACGACAACGAGGCTTACTTTTCCTCGGAGCGAGGCTACACCCGCGAAGCTTACTCTACTTCGGGCAGTGCGACCCGCGAATTTGCGGTGAACACCGGCGTCTACTCCGCTGAATATGGCCGTGCCGCCGGCGGCGTCATCACCTCCGTCACCAAGAGCGGAACCAACCAGATTCATGGCCAGGCGTATTTCTACGACCGCGAAAGCAACTGGAACGCCTACAACGATTACACAACGATCTATGTCGCCAATTCCAGCGGCGTGTATACGCTGCAACACGTGAAGCCCGAAGATCTGCGCAAAATCTACGGCTTCACTGTCGGCGGGCCGCTGAAAAAGGACAAGCTCTTCTGGATTTATACCTACGATCAGCATACCCACCTAAATCCTGGCGTTGCCATCCCTGAGAGCCCAAACACTTTCTACACATTGCCGACTCCCGCGGCCAGCCTTCCATCCAACTTGTCGACGAGCGATTGCAACTTGACGAACGGCTATTGGAACGCGAGTGCTACGTCAACCGCCAGCAATTACGATCCCAACTACACGATCGACAACGATGCCTGCACACTGGCAGCGCGTCAGGGCTATACCAACGGTGCAACCTCTGCGTACCAGCAAGGTGTGACCGCGTACGATACCTGGATCTCGAATCTTAACTCGGACCTTGGGATTGAGCCGCGGCGCGGGTACCAGGAGATCAACACGCCCAAGCTCGACTGGCAGATCAACCCCAAAGAGCATTGGAGCGTCCTCTACCATCGTCTGGGCTGGGTTGCGCCGGGCGACGTGCAGACCAATACATCCGCGGATTATGGGCTCGACACCTGGGGCAACGACTTCGTCAAGCTGAACTACGGCGTGACCAAACTCACCAGTCTGATCTCAGGGCACATGAGCAACGAGCTCCTCTACCAGTACAGCCGCGAGTTGCTCGATGAAACGCAGTTGCCGCTGACGGCGTATACCAAAGCTAACCTGATCGGCAATGGCCTGACTACAACCTCGGGCCTAGGCGCGGGAACGATTCCCGAGATCGCCTTGGACACGTCCGAGGGCATGAATATTGGGTCGCCGTACTATTCCTACCGCAAGGCCAACCCATTCGAGTTTAAGTGGCAGGTGGCCGATATCTTCTACTGGAACAGGGGCAATCACAGCTTTAAATTTGGCGTGGACGAGGTTCACAACTACGACTTCATCAATTCGGTCGGAGGCGACGGCAACGGTTATTACATTTACCAGTACGTCGGCAACTACATCAGCGATCAGATCAATGCGGACAAGTCAGCGCCGACGGTCGGCAACTGCAACAGCGGCGCCTCGCGCAACGGAACCTCCTCATCGAGCGGTCTTGGAACCTACCCGTGTTACGAAGAGTATGAGCAGACTTTCGGGACCCCTTCCTATGCAATCACCACGATGGACAGCGGAGTGTTTGGCCAGGATAACTGGAAGGTAAGCCCCCGCCTGACTCTGGAACTCGGCCTGCGCTGGGATTACGAGGCTCTGCCGCCAGCCAGCCCTGCTCTGACAACGGCGGTCGGCAGCTTCGTTCCTTACCCAGGCCTGACCAACAATCCCAGCGACAAAAAGAACTTCGGTCCTCGTGTCGGATTCTCCTACGACGTTTTTGGAGGGGGCAATACCATCGTGCGCGGCGGCTACGGCATCTACTTCGGCCGCGTCAACAACGGGGAGTTGCTCAATGTCCGGTTCAGCACTGGTAGCCCGAATGGCCAGTACACCACAATCTGGGAACCCTCGGCTACCGTCACAGGGTATCCAACGCTCCCGAACATCGTAACCGGCACCGGCGCGGCCACTGCGACGCCAAGCTCTAACTTCCTGGCTCCCAATCTTCGCGACCCCGAGGTTCAGGAGTTTGACATGCAGGTTCAACAAGCGGTCGGCAGAGGCACTTTCTTCTCCTTGAGCTATCTCGGCTCTCTGGGACGCCTACTGCCCAACTTTCTCGACGTCAACCTCAATCCAACAGAGACAGTCGACACCATCACCATCTCCGATGCCTCCGGGAAAGGCCCGCTGCCCAATGGGGCAACCTACATGGTTCCCCAATATACCGCGTATGGCAATACCAACCTGTTCGGCTCGGTGGCCACCAACTTCCAGGACATTACAGAGATGATCAGCAACGTCAATTCGAACTACAACGCGATGGTTGCCGAGATTCAGAACAGCACTATCCGCCACCTGCAATTCGACGCCAACTACACCTGGTCGCATGCGCTGGATTTCGGCCAGAACGCCAACGTAACCACCGTTTCGGGAAACTCCTGGTACGATCCCTACCAGAACTTCCGCGTCAACTACGGCAACTCGCAATGGAACATTCCCAACCGGTTTGTTGCCTACGCGCTCTATAGTTTCCCGAATCTTAACTCCGGCAACCCACTTAAATGGGTGGCCAACGACTGGAGCGTTGACACCAGTTTCCAAATGCAAGATGGACTGCCTTACACCGCGGGCTCCAGCGGCCATTTCACCGGCGGCAAAATAGCCGATTGGAATGGCGCTTCCGGTTCCACGTTAATTCCCATGATCGGAATCGACACGGAGCAGTACCCGCGCAAGATCGTCGACGATATGCGCTTACAGAAGGAGATTACATTCGAGGGCGGCCGCAGCATACAGCTCATTGGCAATGTATTCAATCTTGCGAATCACCAAAACATCGATGGCGTAGGCACCACAGCCTACCAGCTATCGGGGCTAACTGCCACGTACCAGGGCCAAGGCGCGGCAAACCCTTCTCTTAACACCTTCATGGTGCCAACAAGCTCCAACAATAGCGGCTTTCTTTACACGCCGCGTGAGGTCGAAATCGCTGCCCGCCTGATATTCTAGGCGGCGGCCTGCTGAAAGGCGCGGCGGCTTCGGCTGCCGCGCTTTTTTTTGCTCAATTCATGCCAGGCGAAAACTGCCGGCGCCTATGTTGCTGGATTCAGGACTCAAAACGCGTCTTTCATATAATGGAAATAATTTTCTATTGTGCAAAATCAATAATTACTTAATGGCGTAAACGCCTTTCTTCCTGTTGATTTCCTGTTGAAATTGTGGTGTGATTCACGTTACATTGAGTCTCCCCGCTCTGCGATTCATTTGGGAATCCGTGCTTACGGACCTCCCGAGGTGTTTTATGGTTTGTCCAAAGTGCCAATCTGCCGCTCTGTCCGTAGTTCCCGCAGAGGTCCGGCTTTTCCGCAACAGTCCACGCACGTTGAGCCATCCTCCCATGACGCCCTCCCCCGACATCAAGGTTTGCCTCGATTGCGGGTGGTCGGAATTCGTGATACCTCGCGCGTGGCTCTCGGCTGGCTGGCTTCGCTCCCTGCGTCCACAGCCCGCAGTGACTGAAGCGGTAATTGTGCCCGCGGCGGCAACCTCGGCAGTAATGTAGCGTTGGCCTCGGCCCATGACTGCAGCCGCCAGGCCGCGGGGCAATTGGCGCGTGCGTCATCGCCGCGCCGCAAGTCGTGATTGCATGCAAGAAAAGGCCTCCGCCAAAGCTGGGGGCCTTTTGCTTTAGGCGATTGCGGGCCTGATAAGAATTCATCAAAACCACATCCCGGCAGCGCGTTCAAAGCGGAACCCGATCCAACGAAGCGATGAACCCGATCCCGGGAACATTGAGACTTTGGAGGTGGGTGTCGTTTGTGATGAAGAGATCGACTCCAACATGGGCCGCGCATGCCAATTGAATCGCGTCTGCATTGCGAATCGTATGCGTAGCTCGCAGGGACGCGTATCGCCATGCAATGGATGCGTCAAAGCTGACCATTTGTGCAGTGGACCGAATGGCACGATCGTATTGCTCAACCAATGTGGTCTGCCCCAGCTTTGTCGGTTTTACCAGAACCTCGCCCAGCGTCATTGCTGACGTAACGATTCTGTCTCCTCTTTCAATCATCCTTTTTCGTATCGCGATTACGCGGCCGCAGTTAGGCTCGAGTCCCTCGAACAGATATATAAACAGGTTGGTATCAAAAAAAATCTTGCTCAAAGGTCTTCCCTCCGCAGGTTCTCAACGTATTCGTCTGCGTGCTCATCGGCCCAGATGTGGCTGCCAGAGCCGGAGAGTCGGATGAGCGGATCGTCGTCAAACGAGGACCTGGGGGCGGATTCGAGATTCGAGCCTGAGGATCCCGACCGACCTCCGGTCTGGCTCCAGCCCTCATACCAGTCCAGAAGGTGCCAGTACTTGGCTGGAATCTCTTCCTTGCGAGGCACCCATTTGGAGGGCTTTCGCGGCTGGATACGCCCTGGATGGGTTAGGTCGCCTGGGCGGAAGAGCCTTAACATCCCTGGCCTTGTCTCAAACAACATTCGGTATTTCCCCGATGAGGGCGGCACGTTTGCCACGCAGTGTTCCTTCAGATGAGCATTGATCGACCCTTCCTTCGTTCCTGCGTCAAGTCCCTCTTCACGAAGCTTTTGCCGGATTTGATCCTTGGTAAAGCTGTTCAGCGTGGACCCTGCTTGATGCAATAGCGCCGTCGCAACCCAAATTCGATCCGCGAGATACATTTCATTCGCTGTCGCGGTGTCCATAAGAAACCTCCGTGAAATCTGTATACATATAATACCATCTGTATTATCAATGTCAAGAAAAAGGCCCCCAGCTACAGCTGGAGGCCTTTCATTCCTGCACTTGCCGACCAACGGGAGGCGTCTGCCCCACCGCAGGTGGTTAGTACATGCCGTCCATGCCGCCGCCATGGCCGCCGGCCGGAGCCGCAGCCTTGGGCTCGGGCAGTTCAACCACCAGAGCCTCCGTCGTCAGCAGCAGTGCCGCGATCGAAGCTGCGTTTTGCAGCGCCGTCCGCGTCACCTTGGTCGGATCGATGACGCCCGCCTTTACCAGGTCCTCGAATTTCCCGGTCAAAGCGTTGTAGCCGTAGCTGGGCTCCTTTGACTCGAGCACCTTCGCTGCCACCACTGCGCCTTCTTCGCCGGCATTGGCAACAATCTGCCGCAGCGGCTCTTCCAGCGCCCGGAGCACGATCTGCGCGCCGGTTCTCTCGTCGCCTTCAAGGGTCTTGATCAGGGCTTCCACCGCCGGCATAACGCGTACCAGAGCTACGCCGCCGCCAGGGACAATACCTTCTTCCACGGCTGCGCGCGTCGCGTGCAGAGCATCTTCCACGCGAGCCTTCTTCTCCTTCAGCTCGGTTTCGGTCGCCGCGCCCACCTTGATGATGGCCACGCCGCCTACCAACTTGGCCAGCCGCTCCTGCAGCTTCTCCTTGTCGTAATCGGAGGTGGTCTTTTCAATCTGCGAGCGGATCTCCTTCACGCGGCCCTCGATGTCGCTGGTCTTTCCCGCGCCATCCACGATCGTGGTGTTGTCCTTGTCGATGGTTACGCGCTTGGCCTTGCCCAGGTCCTCGAGCTTCACGCCTTCCAGCTTGATGCCGAGGTCCTCGGTGATGGCTTTGCCGCCGGTCAGAATTGCGATGTCGCCCAGGATGGCCTTTCTGCGATCGCCGAATCCAGGAGCCTTCACCGCCGCCACGTTCAGCGTGCCGCGCAGCTTGTTCACCACCAGTGTTGCCAGCGCCTCGCCCTCCACGTCCTCGGCGATGATCAGCAACGGCTTGCCACCGCGCGCCACCTGCTCCAGCAACGGCAGCAGATCCTTCATCGCGCTGATCTTCTTTTCGTAGATCAGAATGTAGGGATCTTCGAGAACAACTTCCAGGCGCTCAGCGTCCGTGACAAAGTACGGGCTCAGATAGCCGCGGTCAAACTGCATGCCGTCGACCGTCTCGAGGCCGGTGTGCATGGTCTTCGACTCTTCGATGGTGATCACACCGTCCTTGCCCACCACCTTTACCGCCTCGGCAATGATTGCGCCGATCTCCTCGTCGCCGTTGGCCGAGATGGTGCCCACCTGGGCTACCGATCCCTCGTTCACCGGCTTCGACAGCTTGCCCAGCGCGCCGTCCTGCGCCCACTTGCCGTCCTTGTCGCGCGAGCCGATCACGGACGTCACGGCCTTCTCGATGCCGCGCTTGAGGGCCGTCGGGTTGGCGCCGGCCGCTACCGTCTTCACGCCTTCGCGGAAGATCGATTGCGCCAGAACCGTCGCAGTGGTCGTGCCATCGCCGGCAACGTCAGAGGTCTTTGAAGCAACCTCGCGCACCAGTTGCGCGCCCACGTTTTCCATCGGGTCCTTCAGGTCAATCTCTTTGGCCACCGTCACGCCGTCCTTAGTGATGGTGGGCGAACCAAACTTCTTCTCGATCACAACGTTCCGGCCCTTGGGCCCGAGCGTCGCCTTCACGGCGTCTGCCAGCGTGTTCACGCCGCGCAGAATCGCCTGACGGGATTCCTCACCGTGCAGAATTTGCTTTGCCATCTCTTCAACTCTCCTCAATACAGTTGTCAGTTGTCAGGTATCAGTCGTCCGGCACCGGTGCCAACGCGCGCAACGCAATCCGCCCGTCCGGCCAGGACTACTTCTTCAGAATTCCCAGGACTTCTTCCTCGCGCATGATCAGAAACTCTTCGCCGTCGATCTTGATCTCGGTGCCGGAGTATTTTCCGAACAGCACGCGGTCGCCCGCCTTAACATCCAGCGGAAATACCTTGCCTTCGTCGTTGGACTTGCCTTTGCCCACGGAGATGACCTCTCCCTCCTGGGGTTTTTCCTTGGCGCTGTCGGGGATGATGATGCCCCCGCGAACCGTTTCGCCCTCTTCCACCCGCCGGACCAGAATGCGGTCGTGGAGCGGAGTGAATGTCGTCGTCTTTGCTGCGGTTGCTGCCATTGCTTCGCTTCTCCTTCCCGCGCCGCCGGGCTTGCCCGGGCACGCGGGTTTCATTGTTGGTGAAAACTGTGGATTATGCGGAATGCGGGCCGCCAGCTTCCCCGGTTGAATGCTTTAGCGTGGGTATCGCTAGCACTCTCGCCTTCCAATTGCTAAAGATAGGAGACCGCGCATGCGTTTGTCAAGGGGTTTTGAGCCAAAATCTTAGTGTATTTGACTCACATTCTGTAATAATTGCGTGAAAATCGATGGCCGGAGGCGTGGAGTCACACTCTACCGCTCTCTCACTCGATAGATGGTGAGCGGCCCGTCTTCGAAGACCTTGTCGGCAAATGTGCTGATTTTGCCCTGGTCCGACTTATCGTAGTAGCACCAGATATAGTCGTAAGATTCCTCGATAATCTTCCAGTCGTCCGGTTGATCTTCGAAATCGTAATTATAGGGCTCATAAATGATGCGCATGGGCGTTTGCCCAGCTATATCGAACAGGTCGCCCGTTATGGCGCCGCGCCGGATCACCGCATAGTCCCAGTAATGCCCGAAGCCGTGGTCGTAAGGGTCCGGACCCTCATTATCATCGAGGACACCAAAGAGCCTGACATTACGCGGAATTTGGTCGATGCCACGATCCATAACTGCGTTCGCTTGCGCTTCGTTCCGGAATCCCGTAGCGACATCGAAAACCCGCAATGCGGTCAGCGCCACTGCGAGCACCGCAATCCAGTTTGCGCGGCGACCGATGCGCAACACGGCAAGCGAGACGAAATAGAGAGGAGGCAGCAAGCGCACGTTCACTAAATAGCTCGCTCCCACCACATGGGGTAAGAGCAGGAATAATCCCAGGATGCCGAGAGCAACCACTAACCAGCGCCAGTTGACCCGCAATTCGCGGTTGCCCGCTATCGCGACCAGCGGGCAGAGCGCCAGCCCGCCCAGGACACAGCGATCGAGATTCGTGTTGTATCCATAATTCAGATAAATACGCAACAAGCCCAGTCTCTCCATGATGGGTTGCCACACCATCGCGTCATGTCCTTCAAGACCCGGGTGCGCCCACACAGACAGCAGCAACTCCGGTGCGAGGAAGCATGCAAGCCGGAGCCAATCGCGCCAGTTGAAGCGAGTCAACTCGAACAGCACGAGGATAAGCACCGCGATTGCGAAGCCGAGCAGGTGTGTGAGATAGGTGGCGAAGGTAAGCACGAAAAATAGAACGGCACGCACCACGGTGGGCTTGCGGCGATACCAGAACCAGGTTCCCGCCATCAGAAATGAGAGCCCCATGCTGAGGTGAAAGGGTTCAAGACCCCACAGAAATAGTGGAGAATAGCTGAGCGCGCATGCCAGGAGAGAAAGTTTGACTTCGGTGCGATTTACCTGCCAAAGAAACCAGGCGACCGCGACCGGCAGCAGCGCCGTGGTCAGGATGAGGAGCAATTTCCCCGCTGCTTCCACGGGCAGGACATGTTGAAGCGCGACCATCAAAATATCCCAGAGAACGTAAGGATAGGGCTTCCAATCGGCCTGGTAGTACGCGGAGAACTTGTATGCGGGGTCGTGGAGGTGACTGAGGATGAAGGTGCGCGCCAGGTGGTTTGGATAATCCAGCAGAGGCGGATCATGCACCAACAGAAATGGAAGCGCCAACGACGATGCGGACAGGACGAACAGAGCTATCCAAAATGCGCTGCGCTTGTGGCCGGACTGCATTGACGAAGGGAATCTCCTTCCGAGACGCAACGCATAAGCCTGCACCTTTCCGCATGGGGTGGCGGGAAACGCACCAACCCTGCCGTTGGGCAGGAAGCCTCGGGAGCCAGGCGCTTGGGGTGGGTTAAATATACAGTAGTGAGGCCGGAAAAGGAAAACAAGTTTGCGCCCGGATGCGCGCGGGGAACCGAGTTGAGGGGAAGGGCGCATGGCAGCCGATTCCGTTTACAATGGTAGACATGTCGCGCCGCCTATTCCTCCGTCTGGGCATGATTCTGGCCTCCCTAGGCCTCGTCACCGCCTCAATCGCCCTGCGCGCCCAAAACGACAACTCTCATGGCCGCAAGTACAAGGCCCCGCCGCCCTCCGCGCACATAGAAGTCACGGTCCTCAAGGACTTCAACGGCAAGCCCATACAGGATGCTCATGTCATCTTTCATCCCATCGAGGGCGACAAGGACAAAGGCTCTTTGGAGCTGAAGACCAATGAGGATGGCAAGATCGTCATTGACGTCATTCCCATTGGCGACACTGTTCGCCTGCAGATCATAGCCAACGGCTACCAGACCTATGGGCATGACTACAAAATCGACAAGCCCGAACTCTCAATGGAGATCCGCATGAAGCGGCCCGGCGCGCAATACTCCATTTACAATGACACCGGCTCCAGCGGCAGCGGCGAGTCGAAATCCGGCGGCAGTGCCGGCTCAGGAAACGGCAGCGGCTCCGGATCAGACAAGCCATCGAGCTCATCTCCCAATGCGGCTCCGCCAGCATCGGGCAGCCAATCCTCCGAGCCCGCAAACAAGCCACAGCTCAATTAATAAGGGCGGCGCCGAGCACGAGTTCTCAGTTCGTAGTTCTCAGTTCGCTCGGCAGAAAAATTTGCGCCCCACGTGCCCCGCGCTTAGGGATGTGGTAAAGCGAGCCCGCTAAACTACTCTTGTGCCACCCACTGACTCTCTCGCCGGCAAATCGGCACTGGTCACCGGAGGAGCGCGGCGCATCGGCCGCGCAATTTCTCTCGCCCTGGCGCGCGCCGGCGCCGACGTCGCCATCACCTATCGCAGCTCCCAGATCGAGGCTGCGCAAACCGCCGCGGACGTTGCCTCCCTCGGCCGCCGCGTCCTCGCCATCCAATGCGACGTCCGCTCCGAATCTTCGGTCTGCGCCGCCATCAGCGAAGTTCTGAGCGCCTTCGGCCGTCTCGATTTGCTCGTGAACAATGCTGCTGTCTTCGCTTCCGCGGCGCTCGAAAGCCTTTCGCTCGATCAATGGGACGAGGTATTCGAAACCAATGCGCGGGGCCCGTTTCTCGTCGCCCGCGAGGCTTTGCCGCATCTGCGCGTCGCCCGGGGCCGAATCGTCAACATCGGGTCGCTTGGCGGGTTACATCCCTGGGCCGGTCATGCGCACTACTGCGCGTCAAAGGCGGCGCTGCACATGCTCACGCAAACCATGGCCAGAGCCTTCGCGCCTGAAGTCAGCGTGAACTGCGTGGCTCCGGGCTGGATCGATGCGGGCGACGCACCCTCCGCCGGCGCACCCAATCGCGATGAGTTGGCCGATGCTTCGACCGCAGCGACTGAAGCGGAGCGAAGGCTGGAATCGCAGGCTGCACGCTTCGCCGCCAAAACCCCCATGGGCCGCAACGGAGCTGCCGATGACGTTGCCCAGGCCGTTTTTTTCTTCGCCACTGGCCCGCACTTCATCACGGGACAAATACTCTCCGTCGATGGCGGCCTCGGCCTCGCCTGACATCAGCCCGACAAAGTCTTGCGGTGAATGAAGGCGCGCCTCTAGGAGCCGCTGACTTTCCGGCTACCGCCCGAAAATCCGGCTCCAAAATCCCTTTCGAGCTCCCGGGCTGTTGCCATTCTCGTCATCCCGCTCCGTTCGCCCCGCTCTCTTCCTTCCCGCCCATTCTTGTGGCGCAAACCGCAGCGGCTCTTGCTCGAGCAAGCCAATCGCCTCTGGCTGCTCCGGCCATGCTGCGCCCTCCACGGCCGCTTGCGGATTGGTCACACACAGCCGACGCGCCGTCTCTTCGCCGGCCCGGTTGGCCACATATTCGTACGCCTGTTTCAGGTGTGGCGGCCGCTTAAGCGGATTGTGCGCATCAGTGGCGAGAAAATGAATCCAATTTCGCTCCAGCAGCTCGTTCGCAAGCGCTTCTTCCGCCTTGCCGAACCGCCCATACAGCGATCCCGCCGTCACCTGAATCAGGCATCCGGCCCGCATCCAGCCGCCTATCATTTCCGGTTGCCGCAGCACCGCCGGAT
>Ga0335074_10004947_pt1 | contig 18411 bp, 18 predicted proteins | sample Lox_Sample_23_FD_206715 | JGI IMG/M metagenome (GOLD analysis project Ga0335074, IMG submission 206715) | Soil microbial communities from Loxahatchee National Wildlife Refuge, Florida, United States - Lox_Sample_2.3 | ecosystem: Environmental > Terrestrial > Soil > Wetlands | place: USA... | reverse complement strand
AATTCAACCAACCATTTGGTAAATTTTGGGTGTTGGGGTTGTCTGTTGTTTTCGCGGAGCGTGCGAGAGGAGCGGTGGGTGGATTTCAGTTTTAGTGATGAGGAGCAGGATTTCCGTCGTTCTGTTCGGGATTGGGTGAATTCGAAGTATCCGAAGTCGAGGGTGAATGAGCTGGAGCGGCTCGAGGATCACGATGGGAGCAACTTCCCGCAGGGGTATTTCGAGGATTTGGCGGAGGCTGGGTTTCTTGGGGTGGGTATTGATGAGAGGTTTGGTGGTCAGGGTGGTGGCGCGACGGAGCAGGCGATTTTGATGGATGAGCTGGCGCGCAACCTGGCGGGTTTGACGTGGGTGTGGGGGATCTCGTCGTTTTGTGCGAAGTCGATCGCGCGGTTCGGAAGTCCGGAGATCCGCGACGAGTTCGTGCCCGCGATGATCGCGGGGGAGAAGAAGGTGGCGATCGCTATCACCGAGCCCGGCGGCGGTACCGACCTGTTGGGCGCGATGATCACCCGCGCCAAGCGCGAGGACGGCGGCTTTCGCATCAGCGGCGCGAAGATCTGGTCGACGATGGCCCACGTGTCGGACTACCTGTTGCTGCTGGCCAAGACGTCAGACGGCGCGAAGTCCTCGCATGGGAAGACCCTGTTCCTGGTCCCGACCGACCAGGCCGGCGTGGTGGCGACACCGATCCCGAAGCTCGGAATGCGGTGCGTGGGCTCGTGCGAGGTCCAGCTCGACGATGCTTTCGTCGCCGAGTCGCACGTGATCGGTGAGGTGGACCGCGGCTGGTACCACATCCTGACCACGCTCAACAACGAGCGGATCCTGGTGGCGGCGCTGGCCACGGGCGTGCTGCGCGGGGTGCTCGAGGATGCGATCGCGTACGCCAAGGACCGGCGCGCCTTCGGGCACGCGATCGGCGACTTTCAGATCATCCAGCACTGGATCGCGGAGATCGCCATGAAGCTGGCCCAGGCCGAGCTGCTCACCTACAAGGCGGCCTGGCTGTACGACAACGGGCACGACGCGGCGGTCGAGTCCTCGATGGCCAAGGCCGTCGCCGCCGAGTACGCGACCTGGGCGGCGGATCGGGGGATTCAGATCCTCGGGGGGATGGGGTACGCCGCGGAGTTCGACATGCAGCGCTACTGGCGCGACGTGCGCCTGTATCAGATCGGCCCAGTCACCAACGAAATGGTGCGCAACATCATCGCCCAAAACCTCGGCCTCGAACGCAGCTTCTGAGACGGTGAACGGGACACACGACGTCGTCGTCCTGGGTAGCGGTGCGGCTGGTATGGTCGCGGCGATCGCCGCCGCGCAGGCGGGAGCGGACGTCGGCCTGTACGAGAAGGCCGACCAGCTGGGCGGCACCACCGCGGTGTCGGGCGGGATGATCTGGATTCCCGCCAACCCGCACGCGCGCGCTCTCGGCGTGCAGGACAGCGTCGAGGAGGGGGTCAGGTACCTGATGTCGCTCTCCCACGGGCTCACCGACGAATCGCTCGTGCGGGTCCTGGTGGAGACGGGCCCGAGCGTCGTCGCCTGGCTGCAGCGCGCGACACCCCTGCGCCTCCGGGTCATCGAGGGCTATCCGGACTACCAGCCCGAGCATCCCGGCGGCAAGCCTGACGGTGGCCGCTCGCTGGAGTGCCCGCTGTTTCCGTTCGCATCGCTCGGCGACTGGGCCGACCGCGTGCTCTCGCCGGCCCGTGAGGTCCACGTCGAGCTCCACGAGCTGCCGATGGGCGGCGGCAGCGGCGTGATCGAGCCCGCGGTGCTCGCCGAGCGCCGCGCCCGCGACCAGCGCGGAATCGGCCAGGGCGTCGTGGGCGCACTGCTCGCGGGGTGCCTGGCCCACGGCGTCGAGCCGGTCACGGGAGCGCGCGCGCTGGACCTGGTCTTCCGGGACGGGCGCGTCGCCGGTGTCGAGGTCGAGATCGACGGTCAACCAGCCCGCGTGCTGGCGCGCCGGGGCGTGGTGCTCGCCACCGGCGGTTTCGAGCGCGACCCCGATCTCGTGCGCAGCTTCCTGCGTGGGCCGATGACGGCGCCCGCCGGCGCCGAATCCAACTCCGGCGACGGCCTTCGCATGGCCATGCGTCACGGCGCCGGACTCGGCAACATGCGGGAGGCGTGGTGGGTTCCGGTGATGTACGCGCCGGACGGTCGCACCGAGGCGGGTCCGCTGCTAGTCAACCGCGAGCGCACGCTGCCGCGCTCGATCCTGGTCAACCGCGCCGGTGCGCGGTTCGTCAACGAGGCCGCGAACTACAACGCGCTCGGCGGCGCGTTCCACGCGTTCGACGCCGGCGCCTTCGACTACCCGAACCTGCCGTGCTGGCTCGTCTTCGACCACGAGTACCTGTGCCGCTACGGCGTCGGGCTCCAGCCGCCCACCGACGAGGCTCCGGATTGGGTGACGACCGCGCCATCGCTCGAAGAACTCGCCGGCCCGCTCGGCGTCGACCCCGCAGGCCTGGTCGCCACCGTGTCGGCCTTCAACGCCGATATCGCCGGCGGCCGGGACCACGCCTTCGGCCGCGGCGACAGCGCCTACGATCTGTGGGCGGGCGATCGCGGGCAGGAAGGGAGACGCCGCACGCTCGGGCCGCTCGAGGCGGCTCCGTTCCACGCCGTGCGGGTCCACCCGGGTTGCCTGGGCACCAACGGCGGCGCTCGCACCGACGCCTCCGCGCGCGTGCTCGACGTCGACGGCCGGCCGATGCCCGGTCTGTACGCCGCGGGCAACGTGATGGCGGGGGTAACCGGCATGGCGTACGGGGGAGCGGGCGGGACGCTCGGACCGGCGATCGTGTTCGGCTATCTGGCGGGCCGGAGCAGCGCGATCGCTGAGGCCTGAACGGTCCGCGGCAAAAATCGCGCCAGGTCAATTCGTCGACGACGGACTCGTCGACGATCCGTGCGCAAGGGCGGAGCCATATTCACGTCAGCCTTCCGCTCTCAGTCTTCGCGTCCCAGGTTCAGGCCCGGCCATGGGCGGAGGCCTGACCGTCGATGTCTCGACTTAGCGAAGCCAGGAACTGGCTCAGGTTGGCCGTGAAGACGTCATTGTCATCGCCCGCGACCATGTGTCCCGCTGCGCGCACGTCGCACGTCGTCGCGTGGGGGATGAGTCGCTTCATGTCCTCGATGGCGTCGTCGCTGACGACGTCGGATTGGGCGCCGCGAACGATCATCACCGGCACGGTCAGCCGCCCCGCGGCGGCCTCGAGGCGGGTCGGATCGAAGCGCCGCTGCGGTTCGTCCTCGACCCGCATGAACGCCGGGTCCCAGTGCCAGTACCAGCGGCCGTCGGCCCGCTGGCGAACGTTCTTGCGCAGGCCGTCGAGGTTGCGCGGCCGCTTGCGCACGGGGTTGTACGTGGCGATCGCGTTCGCCACCTCCTCGAGCGTCGCGAACCCGTCTTGGTGGGCGGTCATGAAGTTCGTGATGCGTGCGACGCCCGTCGGCTCCGGATTGACGACGATATCCACCAGGACCACCGCGCTGGCCACGCCGGGGTGCTCGCCCGCGGCGACTAGCGCCGTGGTGCCGCCTAGGGACGCGCCGACCAGGACGGGCGTACGGTCGAGCGTGTTCACGAAGTTGACGAGATCGCCGACGAAGCCGTCGAGCGAGTAGTCCTCGTCCGGATGCCAGTCGCTGTCGCCGTGACCGCGCGCGTCGAGCGCGATCGTCGTGATGCCCCCGCTGGCCAGGCGCGCCGCGGTGCGCTGCCACGAGTGGCGTGTCTGGCCGCCGCCGTGCAGCAGCAGCACGGGATCGTTCCTGGGATCACCCTGCCAGCGCTCACCGGCCAGGCGAAGCCCGTCGGTATCGAGATCGAACACTTCGCCGGACGGAGCCATCCCGATGAGTCTATTTCTGGGAGCGCTCCGCGTCCTCGAGAGCGCGCTCCGCGCGCTCGCGTCCGTAGGCCAGCGGCGGCAACCCCGGCGCCACCGATTCGATCGACGAGCGCCGCTCGGCGAAGCGCCAGCGGCCGTCAGGGTCGCGACGCAGATGATCCGTATAGCGCCCGAACACGCGGACGGTCGGCCGGCCGTCGTGCTCGACTAGGACGACGAAGTACGACGTGACGTCGGCCTGCTCGCCGTCGACGTCGATCAGCGGCTCGATCACCAGGTGCTTGTGCCACAGGCCCGGTGGACGCGTGTGCTGCTCGTGGAAGTCCGTGAGCGCGGCGCGTCCCTCGACGTGGAACGGGGGATAGCCGGGCCGCTCTGAGCTGGCGGCGAAGACGCCGTCCTCGGTGAAGCAGTCGATCCAGCCCTGGGTGTCGCCACGGTCGATCGCGTGCCCGTAGCTGTACATGGTGCGGAGGATGTCGCGCTCGGCCTCGAGCGCGGCCACGCGGGCGAGCAGTTCATCGCTCATGCTGGAGCCCCCTCATGCCGGGACCTCACGGCCTCGGCCAGTTCGCGGGTCAACTGTTCCTGGAGGCGGAACTTCTGGATCTTGGTGGCCGACATTGGCCACCGGTCGATGAAGCGGACGTGGCGCGGAACCTTGAACCGGGCCAGTCCCCTCCGGCAGAACTCGACGATCTCGTCCTCGGTGACGCGGTGCCCGGGTCGAAGCTCGATGAACGCGGCCGGCACCTCCATGTATTTCGCGTCGGGCACGCCGACGACCGCGACGATGCTCACGCCCGGATGCGTGGCGATGAACGACTCGATCTCGATCGCCGCCACGTTCTCGCCGCCGACCTTGAGCATGTCCTTGGTGCGTCCGAGGTAGCTAATGCGCCCGTCGGCGGTCAGCGCGCCGATGTCGCCGGTGTGGAACCAGCCGTCGTCGTCGACGGCTTCGGCGGTGCGCTCGGGGTCCTTGTGGTATCGGTCGAACACGCAGTAGCCGCGTACGACGATCTCGCCCGGGACGGCCGGCGGCGCCGGCTCACCGCTCACCAGGTCGCGCACCTCGACCTCGATCCCGTCGAACGGGATTCCGCTCGAAGTGCAGCGCTGCTCGAGGGTGTCCTCGGGATCGTTGAAGGCCACCACCCCGCCACATTCGGTCAGCCCGTAGGAGCTGATTTGGACTGTGTGCGGCATACGGCTCTGCATGTCGCGCAGCGTGTCCGGCGGCGCGACGTTGTTGATGATGCGAATCCCGCGCCACCGGTCGGGGTGATAGTCGGGATGGTTCAGAAGCGCCTGGGTGATGGCCGGGAAGGTCGCGAAGCTGATCGTCGTGCGCTCGTCATCGAGCATTTGCAGGGCGCTCCCGGCCTCGAAGTGGGTCATCGACAAGAATGTGCCACCGCCGTCGAACACGCCGATGATCGGGAGGATCGCGCTCATGTGGAACATCGGAAGCGGATCCCAGAACCGGTCGGCGGAGGTGATGCGGAACTTCGTGCGGCCCGCCACGACGGCGGTGCGGACCAGCGCCTCGTGCGAGAGGACACATCCCTTGGGCATCGCGGTGGTGCCCGACGTGTACATCATCAGCGCCGCGCTGCGTACGGACGTGCGCCGGTGGCGGACCAGGATGTCCTCCTCGGATGCCCGCTCGACCAGTCCCGCGAACCAGTTGCCGGTCGCCATTCCCGCCACCTCGCGGGCGCCGAGCAGGACGACCCGGCGCAGCCTCGGGGCCTGGAGCAGGTCAAGCTCCACGTTGGCGGGGTGTTCGCCGAGGTCCGGCAGCGCCTCATGCAGACGCTCGACGTAGTCGACGTGCTCGATGACCACGTCGCTGGTGAACATCACCTCGAGATCGCCGTTCTCGATCACGTACGCGAGCTCACGAGGCGCGAACCGGGCGTTAATCGGGACCATCACGCCGCCCACGAGCGAGATCCCGAACAGCAGCTCGACGAACTCGAGACAGTTGGGCATGAGGATCCCGACGCGGCTCTGGGGACCGATGCCGAGCGCCAGTAGGGACCGGGCAACCGCGAACGCGCGTTGCTCGAGCTCGCGATAGGTCAGGCGGGCGCCCGGGAAGACGAGGGCCTCGTGCTCCGGGTCGCGCTCGGCCGCGCGGAGCAAGAGGTCACCGAAGCGCACGGTTTCCTGCCAGCGCTGGCTGCCCGTGCTGGCGACGCTCATCGCCCGGGTCCCGTCTCGAGCATCACGCCGAGCCCGATCTGGCGGCGCGGCCATCTCGCCGGTGGCTGGCGCAGCGGATGGCGGTCGCGCTCCTGCCCAAACCACAGCAGGTGCTCGCGAGTGGCGAACACCCAGCGCCGGTCGCGGCGGACGTAGTGGTCGCGATAGAGGATCGTCTGATCGACGAACTGGTGACCGAGGTCGACCTGCCCGAGGCAGTGAACGCTTCCCCGAGCATTTTGATCGTCGTCGAAATCGATCAGGTGATTGGTCACGTGCAGGAGGACCGTACCGAGCGTCTCCCACCACCGGTCGAGATCGCGGCGCAGCCGATGAATGTCCAGTGCGGGGAGCGGAACGGGGGTCTCGGTCTCGGCCCAGAGCGACAGCATCAGCTCGCGATCACGTAGCGCGAACGCGTGGGCATACCCGTAAGCGAGCTGCTGGATCCGGTGTACCGCCCACAGGCGCTCCGCCTCGGCCCGTTTCATCACGGGTTCCATGGTGGGGCCGGCGGCGACAGCGAGGCGGTGGGCTCGGCGACGAAGGCGAGGCCGCCGAGACGGAGGGCGACATGCCGCGCGAGTAACTCCTCGTCGCTCCAGACCGACACGATGAGCTGCTCACCGCCGCCCGGCGGCGGGCGCAGCAGGCGCAACGTTTCGACGCGACCATCGAGGATCATCGGGTCGAGCGCCCCGAGCGAGGCACCGAAGCCGAGCGCCCGGAACCGTCCGGTCGGGCCGGGGCGGACGGTCTGCACCTCGAGCACCGGTGAGCTCCAGGCCTCCTCGCGGCCGAACATCCTCGCCTCGTCGACCGCGATCCCCTGGGTGTACCAGTCGCTCGCGTAGGCGGCGCGCTCGGTTTCTCGATCGGAGAACCAGGTCTCCGAGCAGGCCAGGTAGGGAAGGTGAATCCACCATTCCCGGCGCGGACGATCCTGCACGTAGCCGACGAGCCCCGGGATCTGGAGCATCATCGCCTCATGATGCGAGCGCCAGTGAGCCTGCGCCTCGGCCCACGAGACCCCGGGTCGGCAGGGCGCGAGGAAGATCCGGTGCTGCACGGGTGGCTCACTCCGCGAGCAGGCGCCGCGTCGCCGCAATCGTGTGCTCGGCGCGCTCGAGGGCGCTCAGATGCGCCGCGGCGGCGACCGGAGTCTCGACGCTGAGCGGCGCGCCGGCGGGCATCGCCTCGACCAGCTCGCGCAGCGGGAGCTCCCCGTCTCCGGGGGCCAGCCGGTTCTCGACCGCCTCGGCGTAGAGAGCCCGACCACGTCCGTCCGGCGCGCTCAGCGGAGCGTCACACAGCTGGACGTAGGGATAGCGGTCGGGGTTGGCGGCCACCAGGGTCGCGACATCCGCCGGCGAGCCGCCCGACCGTCGCAGGTGGAGTGGGTCGACCAGGACTCCGCCGGCCTGATGACCCGCGCTGGCGACGATGCGGTCCGCCTGCTCCACGGTCTTGGTCGCGGTGAACACCATGAACTCGAGGACGGCCCGGAGCCCGAACGCCTCGGCTTCCCCGCAGATGCCGGCGAACCTCTCGCTCGCGCGTCCCTGGTTGGCGTCGAGGTTGATCACCAGGACGTGGCGAGCACCGAGCTGGCGGGCGCTGTCCAGCATCGGTCGCAGCAGTTTCGGATCGGTGTCTTCGCGCATCCGCACGACCTCGACGTCGAGCACGCCCAGGCCGTGGTGGCGGAGTCGAGCGATCGTCTCGCGCCGCGTCTCGGTATCGCCCGCGAGCGGGTTCGCCTCAGCGACGTTCGCGTCGGCGAGTCTCAGCGTCACCGAGTCGAACCCGGCGGCCGCGGCCACGTCGACGATCTCGGGCGGCGGCGCATCCAGCACGGTCAGCGTCGCCAACGCGATCTCGCGCCCGGCGATCACCGGCCGTCCATCTCCCACAGCCGTTCGAGGACCGGGTTCAGCCGATGCAGCTGGACCCGCGGGCGCACCTGGGTGCCCAGCGCCGCGGCCTCGGCGGAGCCTCCACCGACGACCGCCCAGTCCTGTCCGAACGCCTCGCGTCCGGCGCGCAGGCGAGTGACCAGCGAGTCGGCATCGCTCAGCGTCTCCCGGCGCGCCCGCGGCGCGCCGATCGCGGCGGGACCGAGCGCCTCGGCGGCACGCTCGTGAGCCAGGCCGAGCTCACCCGGGTCGGCATCCGCGTCGGCGAGGTAGCCCAGGCCGCGCTGAAGCGCCGCGCTTCGACCCGACCCGGAGCCCCAGATCTCCGGGCGCACCTGCGCCGGTGCGGGCGTCAGCCGGACGTGCGTCTCGAGGTTGTGCACGTTCTCGGGCAGTTCCGCGGGCACACGCCAGCGAGAACCATCGAACCGGAAGGGGCGTGCGGTCAGCGCCGTGCGCAGAAGGTCGAGCGCTTCTCCGTACTCCTGCTCGGCTCCGGGCGCCGGATGCGCGACGAGTACAAGCCGCCCCGCGATGGCCAGGTCGACGACCGCGACCTCCTCGGCGAGCTCGAACGGGTGGCGGTCACCCACGTCCACCTCGACGGCAAGCAGCAGATCCTCGACCCGGCCGGCCAACGCCGCCGCCACGATCAGCGGCACCGGCACCGAGCGCGTCTGGCGAAGCATGATCCCGTCCAGGCCGGCGGCGTGGGCGGCCTGAGCTTGCCGCGTGAGCGCGTCGAGGTCGGTGTCGGGCTCAGGTTCGAGCAGGAGGCGCATCAGCCCCCGACTCCCAACGGAGAGATTACGTCGGCCAGCCTCGGCGGAAGCTCGCTCGCGACCCGGTGCATTTGCTCGCGCAACTCGGAGCGGGACGCGAGGTCGAAGTTGATCCGGAGGCAGAGAAAATGGGCGCCGGCCTCGAGCAAAGCCCGGAGACCTTCGGCGACCTCGTCGGGCGTACCCATCAGCGAGGCATCAGCGACCCGCGCCATCTGGCGCTCGAGCGCGTCCGGCGCCTCGTACGCGGGCTTGCCCTTCAGGATCCACCACCCAGCTTCCTCGCGGAAGTTGTTCACGAAGCGGGAGTGGATCGATCGCGCGCGCTGCGGGTCGTTCTCTATCCAGACGTCGCGAAGCACGCCCACCGTCCCGTTCCAGTCTCCATGCGAGTGGAGCGTGTCGATACAGCGGCGGACCTCGTGTGGCCGCAAGGTTTGCGGCAGGATCACGTTGCAGCCCTTAGTAGCGGCGCGTTCGAGCGCGCGCGGGGCCATCCCGCCCATCCAGATGGCGGGTCCAGGATCTACGGGAGGATCGCCGTGCTCTCCCGCCCACACCGCGGGCAGCACCTCGAGTGCCTCGTCCATCCGCCGCCCTCGCTGATCGCGCCGCAATCCCAGGGTGTCGAACTCGACGTCGCGGTGTCCGAGTCCGATACCGAGATCGACCCGTCCGCCGGAGCACCGATCGAGCACCGCCGCTGTCCGCGCCAGGGTGAAAGGATCGTGCTGGGTGGCCAGGAGGACCGCAGTCCCCATCCGCAGTCGGCTCGTCACCCCGGCGACGAGAGCCTGGGCGTGGAGCGGCGCCGGGCACCACCCGTCGTACCAGACGCGATGCTCGGCCGACCAGATCGAGTGAAAGCCCAGTTGCTCAGCCAGGACGGCGTCCTCGCCGAGCGCGCGGTAGTCGGCGACGCGGTTGCGGGGGTGAAGCGCCATCGAGCGCATCGTCCAGAGTCCAAGACCGATGCGATCCAGCACCCTCGGCGCCGTGGTATCGTCCGCCATGGCCATGGGATTCTACCGAATGGTTGGTGGAAACGCCAATACCGCATTTAGTTTGCCTACCGACTGTCGGACTGGCTAGAGTTGGACCGTGGCGCCCGCCCTTGACCACGTCCCGGTTTCGTTCGAGGAATGGCTGGCTGCGTACGGGCTCAACCCCGAGCGCGACGTCCCTTTCAGGACAATGTCGGGCGTGCCGATCGACCCGCTGTACACCGAGCGCGACTTCCCGGCTGAGCGAGACCAGGGCATCGGCCTGCCGGGGCAGTTTCCCTTCACCCGTGGGGTGTATCCGTCGATGTATCGCGGCCGGTTGTGGACGATGCGCCAGTTCGCCGGTTTCGGCACCGCCGATGAGACCAACAAGCGCTTTCGGTACCTGCTCGAACATGGGCAGACCGGGCTGTCGACGGCGTTCGACATGCCGTCGCTGATGGGTCTCGACTCAGACCACCAGCGATCGCTCGGCGAAGTCGGGCGAGAAGGGGTCGCGATTGACACGGTTACCGACATGGAGACGCTATTCGGCGGGATCCCGCTCGACGAGGTGACCGTGTCGATGACGATCAACGCGCCGGCGGCGATCATGCTCGCCTTCTACGTCGTGGCGGCCGAGCGCCGAGGTCTGGGCAGGGAGCGGCTCGGAGGAACGATTCAGACCGACATCCTCAAGGAGTACATCGCCCAGAAGGAGTGGTGCTTCCCGGTCGACCCCGCGATGCGACTGGTCACCGACATGATCGAGTGGTGCTCTGAGCACATGCCGCGGTGGCACCCGGTGAGCATCAGCGGTTACCACATTCGCGAGGCGGGCGCGACCGCGGCCCAGGAGCTCGCGTTCACGCTCAAGGACGGGCTCACCTACGTCGAGCACGCGATCGCCCGGGGCGTGGATGTCGACGACTTCGCGCCCCGGCTGTCGTTCTTCTTCAACGCTCAGATCGACTTCTTCGAGGAGATCGCCAAGTACCGAGCGGCGCGTCGCATCTGGGCGCGCGAACTCCGTGACACGTTCGGCGCCAAGAAGCCCGAGTCATGGCGGATGCGCTTCCACACCCAGACGGCGGGTGTGTCGCTCACCGCGCAGCAGCCGCTCAACAACGTCGTCCGGACGGCGATCGAGGCCCTGGCCGGGGTCCTCGGCGGCACCCAATCGCTTCACACCAACTCGTTTGACGAGGCGCTTGCGCTCCCGACCGAGGACGCCGTCCGGATCGCGCTGCGCACGCAGCAGATCATCGCGCACGAGACAGGCGTGGTGAACACGATCGACCCACTCGGCGGCGCCTATTTCGTTGAGTCGCTGACCGATCGGATGGAGGAGCTCTGCTACGAGTACTTCGACCGGATCGACCAGATCGGCGGGATGGTCGAGGCGGTCAAGACGGGCTTCCCGCAACGGGAGATCGCCGACGCGGCTTTTGAGCTCCAGCGCGAGATCGAGTCCGGCCAGAGGATCGTAGTCGGCGTTAACGCGTTCACCGAAGGCGATGATGGGGCCACCCCGGTGCTGTGGATCGATCCGGCGCTCGAGCGCAAACAGATCGAGCGACTGCGCGCAGCCAAGGCCGATCGAGACAGCGCCGCGCTCGAGCAAGCGTTTGCCGCCCTGAAGGCTGCGGCGGCCGGCCTGCAGAACATAATGCCGGCGCTGCTCGAGGCGGCCCGCGCCCACGCGTCCGAGGGCGAAATCGTCGCCGCCCTCCAGGAGGTGTGGGGCGATTACCGTGAGCAGCCGGTGTTCTGATGAGCGCCGCGGGCCGCAGGCTCCGAGTCGTCGTCGCCAAGCCAGGCCTGGATGGCCACGACCGGGGAGCGAAAATCATCGCGCGCGCTCTCCGCGACGCCGGCATGGAGGTCATCTACACCGGGCTTCATCAGACTCCCGACCAGATCGTTGAGACGGTCATCCAGGAGGATGCCGACGCGGTGGGGCTGTCGATCCTCTCGGGCGCGCACATGACGCTGGTACCGCGCGTCGTCGAGCTGCTGCGCGAGCACGACGTCGACGACGTCGTCGTGACCGTCGGCGGCACGATCCCCAACGAGGACGTCGCTGCGCTCAAGCAGCTCGGAGTCGCCGAGGTGTTCACCCCCGGAGCCTCGACCGAGGCGATCGTCGACTTCCTCGAGGACTCGTGCGGCCGGCGAGCGAGAATGCCGGTATGACGCAGGCGAAGATCTGCTGCCTGTGCGGAGGGTTCGGCGGGGCCCGGTTCGCGCCGGGCCTGGTTGAGAGCGTCGGCGCTCGGGACGTCGTGCTCGTGACCAACCCGGGCGACGACGTCCGCTTCACCGCGCTCGAGGTCTGGCCCGACTTCGACACCGTGCTCTACGGCGTGGCGGGCGAGTTCGACGAGGAACTGGGCTGGGGCCGGCGCGGGGACACGACGGCCTGCGTCGAGGCGCTCGGGGACGAGGGGTGGTTCCGCATGGGCGATCGCGATATCGCGATCAGCCTGCTCCGGACCGCCTGGCTGGCCGCCGGCCTCGACCGTGGTGAGGTCGCACGCCGCTGCTGCCAGGCGCTCGGCGTCGAGGCGACGATTGTGCCCGCGGGCGCGCAGCCGCACCGGACGCGGATCGAGACCGCGGACGGCTGGCATTCGCTTCAGGACTACCTTGTGCGCCGGCGCGCGTCGGCGGCTCCGCTCGCAGTGAGGGTTGAGCCGCGGGCTGTGTCCGCGACGCCGGAAGCGCTCGCCGGGCTCGCTGGGGCGGGGCTGGTCGTGCTCGGACCATCGAATCCCGTCGTCAGCCTGATGCCGATCCTGGCGGTTCCGGGCCTGGTGGACGCCGTGAGCGAGGCGCCCCGCGTCGTCGCGGTCAGCCCGGTCGTCGAAGCAGTTGCACCCCGAACGCCTCCGGAGGCCGGGCGTCACAGCGTACGGGGCAGGCTGATGGAGATGCTCGGGCTGCCGCACACCGCGGATGCGGTCGCCGGGCTGTGGGCCGGGCTGATCGACGGATTCGTCGTCGACACGCGCGACGGCGATGCCGCGCGTCGGGTTGAGGAGACTTTCGGGATCCCGGTGCTCCGCACCCATCTACTGCCACCGGAGGAGAAGCAGCGGACGGAGTTGGCGGCTCGCGTGGTCGGGTTCGGGCTCGGTCTACCGGCGCGGCGCGAGCGGCGCGAGCCCAGGCTGTGGTGGGCGGCAGGAGCCGCTTCAGGGTCAGCCTCCAGACGCGCGGTCCCCGCGGGCGACCGGGCCGCATAGGACGCATTCCGCGGTCCATCCGAAGGGCAGGACCTGTACCCGGAGCTTGCGCCCGCACTGGGTGCAGAAGCGTGGAGGGTCGAATGCGCGCCGTCGCTCGCGGCAGCGCCCGTGTCCGCCCTCGGCGTTCGGGCGGCCGCATCCGTCGCAATACAGGGGCGGTTCGGTCAGCGGGTCTGCGCGAGAGGCTTGACTGGCATCGAGAGCTCCTCGAGCAGATCGAGGTCGTGCTCCGCCGAGCGGCCGAGGGTCGTGAGGTAGTTTCCGACGATCATCGCGTTGATCCCGCCGAGCATGCCCTGGCGAGTGCCGTCGTCGCCGAGGGTCAGCTCGCGTCCGCCGGCGAAGCGCAGCACGCTCCGCGGCAGCGCGAGCCGGAACGCCGCGATCGCACGCAGCGCGTCGTGCTCGTCCAGGACAGGTAACGCGGCGAACGGCGTGCCGGGACGCGCATCGAGGAAGTTCAGCGGAACCTCGTCTGGGGCGAGTGTGGCCAGCTGGCTGGCGAACTCCGCGCGCTGGGCGATCGACTCTCCCATCCCAATGATCCCGCCGCAGCACACTTCCATACCCAGCTCGCGCACGAGCTCTAGCGTCTCCATCCGCTCCTCCCACGTGTGGCTGGTGACCACCTCGGGGAAGTAGGAGCGGGCCGTCTCGAGGTTGTGGTTGTAGCGGTGGACTCCGAGCGCGGCGAGCTCCTCTCCCTGTGCCCGGGTGAGGATTCCCAGCGAGCAAGCGATGTTGATCTCGACCTCGGCGTTGATCGCAGCGATCGCGTCGCGTACCTGTGCCATCAGTCGCTCGTCCGGCCCGCGGACCGCCGCTACCAGGCAGAACTCGGTCGCGCCGCTCTCCGCTGTCTGGTGCGCGGCCTGCACGAGCGCGGGAATGTCGAGCTTGACGGCGCGCACGGGCGTCTCGAACCGACCCGACTGCGAGCAGAAGTGACAGTCCTCTGGGCAACCGCCGGTCTTGATCGAGATGATCCCCTCGACCTCGACGGCCGGCCCGCACCACCGCATCCGGACCTCGTGCGCGAGCGCCAGCGCGTCGCCCACGCGAGTGTCGGGGAGCCGAAGCACCGCGGTGACCTGGGCCTCATCGAGTGGCACACCGCGCTCCAGCACCTGCTCGCGGGCCAGCGCCATGATGTCATCTCCCATCGCCGTCCTCCTTCGCCCGCCGGCCGTCGGTACCGACGAAGTCGCCGGCGCTAACCCGGAGGCTCGTGAGCTTGTCGCTGATCACGTCGAGGTCGCGGTGCGGTACCGGGGCGGTGCCGAACTCCGCCTGATTGAGTACACGAGTCGCCTTCTTAGCGACCTCGCGGCCGCGAGGCGTGATCGTTCCGAGCGTGGTGCGGCGGTCGGTCGGATGAGGCGAGCGCTCCGCGAACCTCTCGCGCTCGAGACCGTCCATCAGATTTGTCACGCTCGTGCGGTGAACCTGTAGCCGGTCGCTCATCTTGCCGAGCGGCAGCGAGCCCGTCCGGCTGTAATAGAGCAACATCAGCGCCTCGTAGCGCGGAAACGTCAGGTCGAACGGCGCGAGCGCCTCGTTCAGGCGGCCGATCAGGATCTGGTGGGCGCGCGTTATCGAGGTGACTGCGCGCATCGGCGGGGTCGTGTCCGGGCCCCAGTGCTTAGTCCATTGACGGGAGGCTTCGGCGATCGGGTCGAACGGGAGAGGTGCCGACATTAGGATGTGCTTCATAGTATCGGTGGTTCACCCATTTTCGGGCAGGCCCCGTCAGGGCAGCTGGGCAAAGAGTCGGCGCGCTATTGCGCCATCGCGCGCGCGATCACGACCCGCTGGATCTCGTTCGTGCCCTCGTAGATCTGGGTGATCTTCGCGTCGCGCATCATGCGCTCGAGCGGATACTCGTTGACGTAGCCATAGCCACCAAGCACCTGCACAGCCTCGACGGTGACGCGCATCGCGTTGTCAGAGGCGAACAGCTTGGCCATCGAGGTGTGCTTGCCGACGCCGGGCACGCCACGATCCACCAGGGCGCAGGCCTTGTAGAGGAGCTCGCGCGCGGCCGCCGTGCCGGTCTCCATGTCGGCCAGCTTGAACTGGATGGCCTGGAGCTGGTTGATCGGCTGGCCGAACGCGATCCGCTCCTTGGCGTACGCGTTCGCATAATCGGTGGCGCCCTGAGCGATCCCGACGGCCTGAGCGGCTGCGCCGAGCCGGGTGCGCTCGAGCGTCGCGAGCGCGATGCCGAGACCCTTGCCCTCCTGTCCGATGAGATTGCCGCTTGGCACGTGAACGTCCTCGAGCACGGGCGAGCCGGTCGGCGACCCCTTGATCCCAAGCTTGTGCTCGACGTTGCCGATTGAGAACCCTGGGCGGTCGGCCTCGACCAAGAACGCCGAGCTTCGGCCGGCCTCCAGGTCCGTCTTCGCGAACACGACATACACGTCGGCAATACCGGCATTGCTGATCCAGTTTTTGGTGCCATTGAGGATCCACCCGTCGCCGTCGCGGACCGCGGTGGTCCGCATTGCCGCCGGGTCCGAGCCCGCCTCCGGCTCGCTGAGCGCGAATGCCGGCGCGACCTCGCCGGTGGCAAAGCGCGGAAGCCACTTGTCCTTCAATTCCTGGGAACCGAAGAGCGAGATCGGGAGCGAACCGAGCTCCTGAAGCATCAAGATCAATGCGCTCGACGCACACACTTTCGCGATCTCCTCGACCGCCATCTGCAACATCAGAGCGCCGGTGCTGGTGCCGCCGTACTCGGTCCCGAACGGCAGCGCCAGCACGTCCTGCTCGGCCAACAGGCGGCGGACGTCCCACGGGTACTTGGCGGTGCGGTCGATCTCGGCCGCGCGGGGCGCGATCTGCTCTTGGGCCAGCCGGCGGATCAGGTCGCGAAGGTCCAGGAAGTTCTGGGGTATGTCGTAGAGATCGGTGTGGCTCATAGCCGAAGTCTAGCTGATGCGTGGAACACCGACTATCGGAACCTAGCATACATAAGATGTGACCGATCGTTATTCGGTCGGTGAGGTCCTCGGTTCAAATCCGGGCGCCCCGCTTAGAGGCCTGCAAGATCTGGGCTTTCTCGAGTCACCAAGGCACTCGTCCTGGTCCGCCGGCGGATGGGCAACCGCGCAACGTGCCACCGCGGGCCGGATCGGGATCGCTCGCGGCACCAGGGTACTGCTCGGCCCGCGCACCATGGAGCGCCTCGACGACGCGTTCGCCGGCGCGGAGATCAAGCTATCGGACCGCTATGACCGTACGTAGGTCGCAATGAAAGCGTCGGGCAGGGTGGGATCGAGAGCGGGCAACGTGGCCTCAACCGCATCCCGGACCGCTGCCATCGCCGTGACGCCGAATCGCGCTGCCCAGTCAGACTCGACTTCTCGCACCAGCGTGGCGTACCGGTCGCGGACTCGCTGTCCCCTCTGGGTGAGCTGGACGACCTTGATCGGCCGTTCGCCGGCAACTGGCTGGACAGAGACCAAGCCATGGCGTTCGAGGCCCGAGGTGCCGCTGCCGTTGATCCCGAGAACGCTCGGTACTTCTTCGGTGGGCACGGTGTTCTTCGTGCCGAAGCCGTGAACCAAGCCCTCTGCTACCACCAGGGCCCCGCCGCGCGCATCCGCGTAGTCCACCATGAATGCCACCAGCAGTTGCGAGAACAGCGCGGTCAACGTCAGCATCGACACCGTGTCGCCGTCGCCTCGTAGGACCGGGGCCCAGTCCTGGCCGTGCGCTGGAACGCGCGGTCGTCCGCTCTGGGCGGGCCGGAAACGGCCACCGGTCACGCTGAAGTCGGCCGAGCCATAGCTGATCGGATAATGGGGCAACTCGAGCTCGAGCTGCCCGACCACGGTCCCGAGGACCCGTCGCATGTATTCCGGGTCGACTCCCACCCGCTCGAACCAGCGACCCTCGACGCCCTCAGTCATCGCCGCCCAGCGGGCCGCCACATTCCGCCCCGAACCAGTGAGCCTGACCGCGCCTTGGGCGCCGGCGGCGCCTGTGCCTTCGATCCACCCTGACCGGGTCGCCGCCCTGGCCAGCTGGCGAACGGCGCGCTTTGACAGCCGTGTGCGCTCCGGCAATTCCCGCTGACCCACGTCATCGCTCAGGGGCACGGCGCGAAGCAGGCCGAACCACATCGCCGGCGACGGCATCCCTGGCCGCCCAGCCCCAGCGCCAACGAACTCATCGCTCAGATCGCCCAGCGCCCGGGCCAGCAGACCTGACAGCGGAACCTCCCGCATCGGTCGAACCCTACGAGATGCACGCTGCTCGCCGATAGCACTTGATCGACGAGCGGCATGGAATGCGTCTCCGCGGAAACACAACCCTACGGTTGCGCGACGCCGACTTGCGACCCGCTGCCTCAGCTCCGTCAGACCGTGGAAAGCGCTCGGACTTGGGTGAGCCGGATCGAGTTACCGGAGGGGTCGCGGAAGCCGGAGTCGATCCCGTAGGGACGCTCGGAGGGCGCTTCGGTGAACTCGACACCGCGAGCGGTGAGCTGCTCGTAGTCTGCGCGGCAGTCGTCGGTCGTGAGAAAGACGGTGCCGGCGAAGCCCTTCGCCATCAGCCCACGCACCTGCTCAGCGGTGTCGGGGTCCATGATCGGCGGCCCGGGGATCGCCATCAGGACGATCGCGACGTCCGGCTGACCGGCGGGCCCGACCGTGAGCCAGCGGAAGTTGCCCATCTCGGGCATGGTGGCGTCGGTGCGCACCTCCATGCCGAGCTTCTGGGTGTAGAACGCGAGCGCCTCGTCCTGGTCGTGTACCCACAGATGGGCGTTGGCGATTTTGACCATCGGGTCCTCCTGAGTCGCGGTGGCGGGATGCGAGCGATGCTAAGTGCGCCCCGCGCCGCTGTCTTCTCGAAATGTGCTGTGCTGCGGGCGCCCGTAGAAACGCAGCACGCACTCCGGCACGAGCGCGCGCGTCGCCGCCGGCGGATACGTCGCGCGGTACGCCGTCGGCGAACGGCCGAACGTGCGCGTGAAGCTCGTCGTGAACGAGCCCACGCTGTGTAGGCCCACGGAGAAGCAGATGTCGGCCACCGAACGATCGGTGTCGCGCAGCAGCGCCGCCGCGCGCTCCAGACGCCGCGTGAGAAGGTACGCGTGCGGCGACTCGCCATACGCGCGGCGAAACTCGCGGCTGAAGTGCGCGCGTGAGAGACCGGCCGCGCGCGCCATCTCGGTGACGCCGATCGGCTCGAAGTAGCGCGCGTCGGCGAGATCCTTGGCGCGCAGCAGGTGGCGCGCGGGCGGAGCGAAGGCCATGGCGCGAATTATCGCGGTGCGATGGCCTTGTGACAGGGTGTGCCGGGCGATGGCATCGAGTCGATATTTCGAGCCGCTGAAGTACCGCAACTTCGCGCTGCTCTGGTCTGGGCAGGCCGTCTCT
>Ga0335074_10004945_pt1 | contig 18413 bp, 15 predicted proteins | sample Lox_Sample_23_FD_206715 | JGI IMG/M metagenome (GOLD analysis project Ga0335074, IMG submission 206715) | Soil microbial communities from Loxahatchee National Wildlife Refuge, Florida, United States - Lox_Sample_2.3 | ecosystem: Environmental > Terrestrial > Soil > Wetlands | place: USA... | reverse complement strand
ACCTCTTGTTCCACCCCCCACCGCCCCCCACGCCGGCCAACCCGGGCGGGGGCGGGCCCGGGCCCCGCCCACGGCCTGGCCGGTTACGTCGCCGTTACGGCGCCTACCTCGCCGTCACTTCGCCGGCTTGAGGTGCAGCATCATCTGGCCCCAGTCCGGGTAGTTGTAGGCGGCCGGCTGGGCGTACGGGTTGCTCTGGGTAACCCAGCCGGTGAACGCGCCGGTGTCGTACTGGTACCAGTCGACCTCCTCGGTGATCGGGATCAGCGGGACGTCGGTCAGCATGACCTTCTCGAGCTGATCGACGATCGAGTGCTGCGTCGTCGGGTCGGTGGTGGTGGCGTACTCGTTGATCAGCGCGTCGGTCGCCGGGTTGCTGTAGCGCTCGAAGTTGGACCCGGCCGCCGTGCCGATCGGTGCCGCGTTGGCCGAGTACAGCCACTGCCGCAGCTCGTAATAGGGGGACGGCCCGCCGGTTTCGGCGTAGTAACCGAGATCGAACTTGCCGGTGTAGATGTCGGTGTCGAAGGTGGTCGCGGCCAGGTTCTCCGGGGTGATCTGGATACCGACCGCCTTGAGGCTCTGCTGGATGGTCTGCACCGCCGCCACCCAGTCCGAGAACCCGCCGTTGTTGACGATGTTGAACGACAGCGGCTGGCCGGACGGGCTCTGGAAGATCCCGTTCGCTCCGCGCTTGAACCCGGCCGCCTCCAGGATGGAGATCGCCTTCTGCGGGTTGTAGGCGTAGTTGTTGCCGTACGTGGCGGCCTGGGAGGAGTCCAGCCAGCTCGAGAACGTCGGGGTGACGATCCCGGTCTGGTTCGACGGCGGCTCGTAGCCGTACTCGCCGATCGTGGACGCCTTCTGCCGGTTGATCGCGTACGCCATGGCCTGGCGCACCGCCACGTTCTTCAGCAGCGGGTTGGTCAGGTTGATGAACAAGCTGACGTTCACCACGGGCGGGAACCAGTAGTGGTAGTCCGGGTTCTTGGCCGTGTAGAACTTCTGGATGCTCGGGATGAACTGGCTGCCCCACTGGGCCTGGCCGTTGGCCAGGTAGGTGTTGGCCGTGTCGTTGGTCAGGAACGCGGGGTAGTTGACCGTGCCGACCTTCGGCTCGCCCTTCTGCCAGTAATGCGGGTTGGCCGTGTACTTGATGTTCTGCGGCGTGCAGGTCTTGCTGCCGGTCGTGAACGCGCCGGTGCCGACCGGGTTCTTGTCCAGGTAGGTCACCGGGTTGCTGACCTTGGACCAGACCTTCTGGTCGACGATGCCGACCTGGTCGGCCACGTAGTAGAAGTACGGCACCGCGGCGGTCTTGAACGTCATCAGCACCTGGTTGGACCCCTGCTGCACGACGCTGGACAGCACCGACCAGACCGAGTTGATGTCCATGGTCGGGTGCTGCTTGAGCAGGTTGAACGTGTAGACCACGTCGGCGGCCGTCATCGGGTCGCCGTTGGAGAACTTGACCCCGCTGCGCATGGTGAACGTCAGGGTCTTGTTCCCCGCGCCCCAGGTGTAGCTGCTGGCCAGCCAGGGCGTGGCCTTGCCGCTCTGCAGCGTGTCGACGAACACCAGCGGCTCGTAGACCGGGCCCAGGGAGTAGGAAACGTAGCTCAGGTTGAACGGGTTGAAGTCGCAGGTCCAGGTCCCGCCGCTCTCATTGTCGATCGTCAGCACGCCACTGGGGCCCGACGAGGATGATGACGACGACGATGGTCCTGAGCTGCCGCAGGCGGCCGCCAGCACGCCCGCCGCGATGAGGACCCCGATTGCCTTAAGGCGTCTCATTGCTTAGCCCTCCGAGGATTGTTCCGTGCACCGGGAAGCTGGCGGCCACTGGCCGGCCAGATGCGCATGGTCGGTGAATGAAGATGGCCGACGGGATCCGTCTGGTGTCGCCGGCCGGGATGACACCCAGAGTCGCGGTGTCATGACAGCGTGCTCGTGTTGATCGGGTGCTGATGGATGATGTTCTGGCTGCTCTGGCTGTCCGCGCTGGCCTCGCCGGGCGGGACCGGCTGTTCCCGGCCGTCCTGATCCGGCCGGGCCCGGCCCTGCGCCCCCTGGGCCGCGTCCACCGCCATCGCCACCGCCCCGAGCAGCGGCGCGTCGTCGGGGAAGTGCGCGACCACGAGCTCGGGCGGGAACGGAGCCCCGGATTCCAGTGCGTGCTGCAGCGGCGACCTGATCCGCTCCCAGGAACGGGCGATCCCGCCGCCGACCGCGATCCGCGCCGGGTTGACCAGGATGGCCAGGTTCACCAGGTGAAACGCGAGCTCCCCGACGAAGTCGTCGATCAGGTCGTCAAGCTCGCGGTCCGTGGCGGCCGTGGCGAAGACGTCCGCCGCCGTAAGCTGCCGGTCGGCGCCCGCCGCCCGCTCGGCCAGCGCCTGGCCGCTGACCATCTGCTCGAGCAGCTGACGCTGGTCGAAGGTTCGGCCCACGTCGGCCGTCGAGCGCAGGTTGTAGCCGATCTCGCCGGCCGCTCCGTTGACCCCGTTGACGACCTGGCCGTCGACCACGACGGCCGCGGCCAGCCCGGTGCCGAGGTTCAGGTAGACGGCCGGGTCGCAGCCGGCCAGCGCGCCCCAGCGGACCTCGGCCTGGGCCGCGGCCTTGGCGTCGGTGGCCATCCGGATCTGCGCGGCGGGGAACGCGCGGCGCAGTTCCTGCCCCATCGCCAGCCGGTCCCAGCCGGCGATGGCCGGCGCGAGCTCCACCCGGTCCTCGAACGGGATCCCGAACGTGGCCACCCCCACGGCGATGAGCTCGCCGCCCGGCGCGGCCGTGTCCAGCAGATCGCGGGCGAGCCCGACCCCGCGGCCGAAGCTGGCCTGGGCGCCGAGCGCGCCGTCGCTGCCCACGGTCTGTGACGCCAGCCGGTTCCCGGCGAGGTCGCACACGGCGGCAGCGATCTTCGTGCCGCCGAAGTCGAGCCCGAGCACGACCGGGGGAGTTACCACTATGACCCGCCAGTTTCGCCGAGGCGCCAGGTCGCCTGCCAGCAAGATAGTTAGGACAGTATCCTAACTATTCCGGGAGTCCCAGACCCGTAGCCGAACTGTGACCAGGGCGGGCGACGGTGCCGGGCCGGGTGACCTGGGCGGCGGTGCGCGGCAGGATGGGAGGCGGCTGGCCGCAGCGGCTCGCCCCATTTTGCCCCGCGCCGGCCACCAGCGCCGCCCGCCACCGCCCGCACACCCCGCGGGCGGAACGGGCGGGTGATCGCCGCGGCGCGACGCGCGAGCGGCCACGGCGTGGCGGACGGATCGGCAGGACGGGGTCGGCGGCTTCACGGAACGGGCCGGCGGCCAGGCAGGCGGCAGGGCGGGAGGACGGCTGGCTTTGGACATGATCTCGTTTGGCTCGGTCTTCCTCGAGCTGGTCTTCGGCCATGTGCCCAAGCTCCCGCTGCCGGGCGAAGAGGTGTTCACCGACGAGTTCGCGGTCTCCTGCGGCGGGGCGGTCAACAGCGCCAGTGCCGCGGCGGGCGCGGGCGCCCGCGCCGGCCTGTGCACGGTGCTCGGTGATGACCTGGGCTCACGCGTCGTGATGGAACATTGCTCCCGGCGCGGCGTGGACGTGTCGGCGTCGATCCGGGTGCGCAGCCGGGCGGCCGGGATCACCGTCGTGCTGAACTTCGACGGCGACCGCGCCTTTGTCACGCACGTTCCGGCGCAGGCCAGGCGCGGGCCGGCGGAGGTCGAGCGCTGGCGCTCGGTGCTCCGGCGCGCGCGGCCCCGCTGGTGCTACCTGCACGCGGGCCCGGGCGTCCCGGCCTTGCTGCGCGATGCCAGGGACCAGGGAACCAAGATCGCTCTCGATGTGTCGCTCGGCGACGAACAGCACCGGGACGTGGTCATCGAGTGCGTTCGCCTGGCCGACGTTTTCCTCCCCAACGAGGCCGAGTTGCAGCGGCTGACCGGGGTCGATGACACCGGCGCCGCGGTGGCGGCCGCAATCCCCTGGGGCACGCCGCTGGTGGTGACGCGCGGCGCGGCCGGCGCTCTGATCGCCAGCCCCGACGGCACGACCGAGGTGACCGACGGCGTCAGGAAGGTCAAGGTCCGGGACCTGACCGGGGCGGGCGACGCCTTCGCCGGGGCGCTGATCGCCGCGCTGCTGCGCGGGGTGCCGCTCACCGAGGCCGTGGTCGCGGCGAACGCCGCGGGCTCGGAGGCCGTCGGCCGGCTTGGCGCCGTGGGCGAGGTCGAGGTGGCCGGCATCAGCACGGCCGGCCAGACGCTCGGCGCCCGGTTCATCGACCAGGTGGCCGCGGCGGCGGACTCCGGCGGGGTGGCGGCCGCGGACATCGGTCACGCGATCGCGAAGGCGCTGGATCCGGGCCACGCGGCCGCGGTCACCGGCGAGGGCATCGAGGTAGCCGCCAACGCGGCGGAAGCGGAAACGGAGCACGATCGGTGAAGCTCGCGATTCTCGGCGGCGGCGGCGTCCGGATGCCGGCCTTCGTCCGTGCCGTGCTGGCCAGCAGGCCCGGCATGTTCGATGAGATCTGCCTGTTCGAGCCGGCCCAGGAACGGCGGAACACGATCTGCAGGCTGGCCGCCGGGATCGCGGACGCCCTCGGCCATCCGGGCGTGGTCACGGTGACGCCCGACGCCGTCCAGGCCTTCACCGGCGCCGACTACGTGTTCTCCGCGATCCGGGTCGGCGGCGACCGCGGCCGGGTCATCGACGAGGAGGTCGCGCTGACGCGGGGGATCGTGGGCCAGGAGACCACCGGGCCGGGCGGCTGCGCCATGGCGCTGCGCACGATCCCGGTCGTGCTCGGCTACTGCGACCTGCTCAGCCGCTGCGCGCCTGACGCGGTCCTGATCAACTTCACCAACCCGGCCGGCCTGATCACCCAGGCCATCTCGGCGCAGGGCAGGGTGCGGGCGGTGGGCGTCTGCGACACCCCGGGCGGCACGGTCGAGCGCCTGGGCGCGTTCCTGGGCCACGGCGGGCCCGGCGACGGCGAGGTCGCGGCCTCGTACGCCGGGCTGAACCATCTCGGCTGGGTGAGCTCGGTCCGGATCGGCGGCCAGGAACGCGTCGGCGAACTGCTGGCCAGGTTCGCGGAGTTGCAGGGGTTCGACCACCGGTTCGCCGCCTTTGACCCGGCGATGGTGCGCCGGGTCGGCGCGATACCAACCGAGTACGTCTACTACTTCTACGACGCCCGGCGCTATCTCGACGGCGTGGCCCGGGCGGGCTCGAGCCGGGGCCAGGACGTGCTACGCCTGAACAACGAGCTGCTCGCGGCGCTGTCCAAGGCGTTCGGCAGCGACGGTGTGGACGCGGCCTGGGCGGCCTACGACATGCTCCTGGGCGTGCGCCGCGACACCTACATGCACACCGACATGCAGGGCGACAGCGGCCAGGGCGCGGCCCGCGCCCGGCGGGCCGCGCGGCCCGAGCCGGGCCTGGCCGATGCGCAGGTCGGCGGCTACGAGGGCCTGGCGCTGCGCGTCATCGACGGCCTGTCCGGCCGCGAGCCGCGGGAACTGATCGTCAACACCCGCAACGGCGGTGGTACCGACGCGCCGGCCCGGCTGAGCCGAACCGCTGGCTCCGACGGGCCACTCAGGCAGACCCCCGCGCCGGGCCGCGCTGACGAGCGACTCGGCCGAGTCCCGGCACCGGCTGGCGTTGAGGGGCGACTCGGCCAAGTCCCGGCGCCGGCGGGCGCTGACGGGCGAGTGAGCCTGTCGTTCCTCGGCCCGGACGACGTGGTGGAGGTGCCGGCGCTGGTCGGCCCGGGCGGCGTGGCTCCGCGGCCGGCCCCCGGGCTGCCCGCCTCGGGCCAGGCGCTCGTCATGCAGGTAAAGGAGTACGAGCGGGGCGTGGTCGAGGCCGCGATGACCGGCGACGCGGGCCTGGCGGGCGTGGCCCTGGCGCTGCACCCGCTGGTGCCCGGCATTACCGCGGCCCGCGAGCTGATCGCGGAGTACCGGGCGGCGCACGGCGAGCACCTGGCCTACCTCCGCTAGCCGCAGCCACCCCACCCCGCCGCCCGCTGGTCTCGCCGGCCCGCTGGTCCCGCCCGCCCGCCGGCTGGTCCCGCCCGCCCGCCGGCTGGTCCCGCCCGCCCGCCGGCTGGTCCCGCCCGCCCGCCGGCTGGTCCCGCCCATCGGTACAGCCATGCCGCGTTCACGCTCGCGGGCGCAGGCCGTGCCGGTGCGCACGAGACGGGCTGGGCTGATGCGGAGAGCGGGCCTGATGTGATGGAGCTTGGGGAGCCGCGCCCGTTAAGCCGTCGGTGCCGGGCCGCGGGAGCTGCGCATGGTTGAACCGATAGGCGCCCGCTGGGGTGCCCGCCGGTGCAACCATGCCCGCGTTCAGGTTGGCTGACGGCCGGTGGGCGGTGTGCGCGTGACGCGCTGGGCTGGTGTGAAGGGCGGGGCTGGCGTGTGCCCGCGAGGGAGGCACATGTGCGTGTCTACGCCCGGAGTTGGCTGCGGCCGGGGTGTGCGCGAAGAGCAGGGATCACAGCTTGCGCTCGGGAGCCGGCAATGTGGTCGGTGTCGCGCGGGGAGCCGGGGAGCCGGGCCCGTCACGTTGGAAGCGGTCCGGCGGGCCGCCGCCCCGACAGCTGGGCCGGGCGGCCGGCTGATGTCATAGTTAGGACAGTATCCTAACTATTTGAGGGCAGATCTTCGCTGGATATTTGTTGGTGGCGGCGGCCTGCGGTGCGAGAAAATGACCGAGGAGGTGGTCGTGACTAGTACCTCACCTGGTGCGGCCAAGACCGCCGAGCCACCAGGCACCGAGTTCTCCGGTGCCGAGCTTCCCGGCACCGAATTCCCCGCGTTGCCGGCCGGAACCGGGCAGCTCAACGGGCAGGCGGCCCGGCCGCAGCTCATCCGCGCGCTGAACGAGCAGCTGCTGCTCGGCCATATCCGCCAGCTCGGGCCGTGTTCGCGGGCCGACCTGGCCCGCCTGTCCGGGCTGTCCAAGCCCACGGTCTCGCTGGCGCTGGCCAACGTGGAGCGGTCGGGACTGGTCAGGATCGCCGGGCAGCGCACCGGGATGCCCGGGCGTTCGGCCCGGCTGTATGAGATCCGGCCCGACGCCGGGTTCGTCCTGGGCCTGGACATCGGGCACCACTACCTCCGCGGCGCCCTGGCCGACCTGGCCGGCGACATACGCGCGCAGCACTCGGAGCGGACCAGGGCCACCAGCGTGCGGGGCCGGCTGACCGACCTGATCGGCCTGGCCGACACGCTATGCGCCGAGGCGGGTGTGGCCAGGAGTTCGGTGACGCAGACCGTGATCGGCAGTCCCGGCGTCTACGACCCGCGGCGCAAGGCCATGGCGCTGACCGGCGGCCTGGCCGGGCTGAGCCGGCCCGCCGCCCTGAACAGCCTGCGGGAGGAGTTCGGGGAGGACCTGGTCGTCGAGAACGACGTGGATGCCGCGGCGCTCGCCGAGCGGGCGCACGGCCACGGCCGGGAGTTCGCGACCTTCGCGTTCGTGTGGATCGGCACCGGGATCGGCATGGGCCTGGTCCTGGACGGCCGGCTGCATCGCGGGGCGCACGGCGCGGCCGGCGAGATCGCCTACATGCCGATCTCGGAGGGCGAGGGGGTCGACGAGGATGACGCCCGCCGCCGGGGCGTGCTCGAGGCCGCGGGCTCCGCGCCGGCCGTGGTCCGGGCCGCGCGGCGGGCAGGCCTGCGAGGACCGGTCTCCGCGCGCAGTGTCTTCGCCGCGGCGGCGCGGGGAGATGAGCGCGCCGCGGCCGTCGTGGCCGCGGAGGCGCGGCTGGTGGCCAAGGCGGTCAGCACGGTGGTGACGGTGGTCGACCCGGAACTGGTGGTGCTCGGCGGCGGCATCGGGCAGGCGCCGGGGTTCGCGGCCGCGGTCACGGCCGAGTTGCGCGCCTTGGCGCCGGTGCTGCCCGAGGTACGGGTCAGCGCGCTGGGCACCGACGCGGTCGTGGACGGCTGCCTCGCCTCGGGCGCCGAGCTGGCCTGGGCCCGGCTGGTCGGGCTTAGCGGCTGAGACGGCTGAGACGGCTGGGCTTGCCGCAGCGCTACTGGGCGGGCCGGCTGAAGTAGGCGCCGGACTCGCGCCGCCAGAGCATGATCACCGCGCCGAGGCCCGCGAGCCAGACCAGGAGACTGAACACCAGCCCGACGCCGATGTGCGGTCGGGCCAGGCCAACCAGCAGGAACAGCGTATTCAGGCCGAAGAACACGGTGCCGGTGATCCTGGCATAGTTGTGCCCGCTGGCGCTGGCCCGGGCCATCCAGAGCCACAGGCCGATCGCGATCACCCCGACGATGACGGCGACGACGATGTCCGCCACCTCCAGCCGGTGGACCTGGGCGGAGCTGTAGTGGGGGTACGCCTTCTGAATGGCGCGCCGCACGGAACCGATGGTGGCCAGGCCCACAACCAGCTCGATGAAGCTGAGCGCCGCGCCGGCGTACATCAGCTTGACCGCCGTCTGCACCGAGTTGGGCGCAGCCGGCCGCTGCTGCGGATCCTGGGATGGCCCCGAGGTCGGGTACGACTGGTACATCGGCACTCCTTAACGCTATACCGCGTCGTCACCAGGCTGACGGCCGTCCGATGGCAGTGAGCGTACCTCGGGGCGGGACCGTATCCGACCCGGCGCGGCCGTGGGCGTGGCGGGGGTGGCCCGGGGACCGCCGCAGAGGGGTTGGCGCGAACGCCGTGGGCGCGGCGGGGTGGCCTGGGGCCGCGCCGCCGTAAAAGGGGCGGTGTGAGCGACGGCGGCGTGCCGCGCATGGGCGTACCCGTTCGTGGGCACAGTCTTGCTGGGCACGGGTAGGATCACCCGAGCTAGGTGTACCGGCATGTCTGGGTGGTGCAGAATCCGGACATGCAGGCCAGCCCGGTTGCGCCCCGCCTTGGCTCCCGGTTTGGCCGGCCACGGATAAGGGCCGGCAGTCCGGATGTGACGCGCGTGGTGGACGTTTTGTGCTTTCATTGCCGGATTCATGCGACGTTAGCGCGAGAGGTTGAGGCGAGTGGAAACAGCGCGTTCTCAGGACGCGGCCAGGGACGACGCGGATCAGCTCCTCGGAGACCGGCAGATTCAGTGTGACGTCCTGGTGGCGCTGGCGGAATGCCAGAATCACCGGAAATGGTTCGCGAGCTTCGCCAAGCCCTACCTGGGCGAGCACCCGATCGAGATCGGCAGCGGGCTGGGTGATTACGCGCTGGAGTGGATCCCCTCGGTCGAGAAGTACACCGCGACCGACGCCGACCCGAAGCTGCTGGACGGGCTGAAGAAGAACATGGCCCGGTACCCCAGCGTCACGGTCCGGCAGATCCTGCTGCCGACCGAGGACCGCGCCGACCACTCCTGCCTGGTCTCCTACAACGTGCTCGAGCACATCGAGGACCACGTGGGGGCGCTGCAGAGCATGGCCAGGCTGGTCAGGCCCGAGGGGTACATCGTGCTGGTGACCCCGGCCTTCCCGTTCGCGATGAGCCCGGTTGACATCGCCACCGGGCACGTGCGCCGCTACACCAAGCGGACGATGCGCAAGGCCCTGACCGACGCGGGCCTGGAGGTCGTCGAGGTTCGCTACGCGAACTCTCTCGGCCTGATCTGCTACTACGGCTTCACCAGCCTGCTGAAGAAGCAGCCGTCCACGGGCGGGACGATGACCTTCTACGACCGCCTGGTGGTCCCGGTGGTGCGGCTGCTGGAGCGCATGGTCGGCGACCGCCCGCCGTTCGGCCAGTCGGTGGTCGCCGTGGCCCGCGTCAAGGAAGAGAGCGACCCGGCCGAGTAGGCCGGCCTCCGCTACTTACCGTCCGGCCGGTACACCGAGACGTGATCGGCCCGGTAGTCGAAGACGAACCCGGCGCCGGTCAGGTACCGGACCACCCGGCCGGGTGTCCCGCTCCAGACCAGCACCCAGCCGATGTTCATCTTCCGGACGTCGCTGCGGGCGACGGCCAGCTGGGCGGCTGACACGGTGCGGCCGTTCTGCGCCTTCACCAGCCAGACGTAGAACGGGTGCCGCTTGAACCAGGCCTCGGTCGGCCGGGGCACCCAGGAGGTGTAGGAGATGGCCCGCGGGTGGCCGTCGTCGGTGGCCAGCACCAGCGCGGGCCTGGCCGTCGCCGACCCGTAGAGCGGGAGCCCGCCGCGCAGGCCGAACGGGATGTCCAGGACGATCGAGCCGGAGTGGTCGGCGGCGATGGGGCCGTCCAGGGCGGGCATGGCGGTTGGCATCAGGCCCCGGGACGGAGCCCCGGTCCAGCCCGCCTCCAGCAGGGCAAGCACGCCGACCACGACGATCGCGAGCCGGGCCCGGCGGGCCAGCCAGTCCACCGCGGCACCGGCCAGGATGGCCGCCCCGACCAGGCCGAGCAGGGCGAACCGGTCGGCCTCGCGCAGCGCGGACAGCCCCGGCAGGTGCACCAGCCAGGTGTACGGCATGATCAGCGAGACCCGGGTGCCGTGCCAGTTCTGCGCGAGCGGCACGTAGGACCGGGTTCCGATGACCAGCGTGGCCCCGAGCGCCAGCGCGGCGCCGCCCACCCACAGCAGGGCGAGAAGCCAGGCGCTGCGGCGCCGCCAGGACGCGGCCAGGCCGCACAGCGCCAGCGCGCTCAGCACCACGCCGAAGGTCTCCACCGACTCGGTCGGGATCCGGTACTGGTAAAGCGCGGACAGCCCGTGCAGCCCGTACCTGGCCACCTGGGGCGAGGGCGCGAACAGGCCGTTCAGCGAGGCGCCGAACGTGTCGTAGCTGATCGCCAGCTTGGTCGGGGCCTCGCTCGCCCCGCCGCCGGTGACGGCTTGCTGGATCATGGCGATGAGCTGGGGGCTGGCCACCACGACCGCGGTGACCGCGCCGGCGGCCAGGGCGCGCAGCGCGGGCAACCGGGCGCCGGAGCGGCGGCCGGCCAGCCAGGGCAGCAGCGCCGCGGCGCCCAGCAGCACGGCCATGACCGCCGACTCCTGGTTGATCAGCACGCTGCCGCCCAGCACCACGCCCAGGATCACGCCCTGGCGCAGCCCGGGCTTGCGGCGCAGCCGGATCGCGGCCTCCAGGGTCATCGGCAAGAACAGCGATCCCAGCGCGATGTTGAGGTGGTACCAGTCCTGCCAGGCCAGCATGGACGACAGGCCGTACAGAGCGCCGGCGGCGATGGCGCCGGTCGGCTGCAGCCAGAGCCGGGCGGCGCGGTACATCACGTAGCACAACAGCCCGGGCAGCACGATCGTCAGCAGCGTGAACGAGGCGCTCGGGCCGAAGGCCAGGGTGATCGGGGTCATGATCAGCCCGGCCAGGGGCATGGTGGTGTCGAAAGCGAGCTGGATGCCGACCGGCGCGGCCATGTGGCCGGTGAACCAGGGGTTGCCCAGGTGCACGACCTGGTGCGCGGTCCACCACAGATCCCACACGTAGCCCGATGTGTCCCGGGTCTCCGGCAGCAGGTGCCGCGGCAGGTAGGTGGCCCGGGGCCAGGTCGCCGCGATCCCGGCGGCCAGGTAGATGGCGAGCAACGCCACCTGCCGCAGCACGGGGTGCGAGACCGCGGTCGCGGCACCGGTCGCCGCGGTCCCGGCCGGCGCGCCGGCCCCCGGAGGGGAGGCGGCACCGCCGGCGACGTCCGGGTCGGCACCGGGTCCCGACGGGTCAGCTGGCCGGACGGCGGCAGGGTCCCGCGACTCCAGCATGCTGGCCTCGTCAGGTCCGGCGGTTTCCAGCCGCCCGGACCTGCTGCGGCCTGCAGGGTTCATGCGTTCACCTGTCCAGCGTCTGTCCAGTCATCTTTTCCGGCAGATCGTCGCCGTGATGATGGTCATGACGTTACGGCGCACTCCCAACCTGGGACGCGATCCGGGCAAGGGCTAAGGCCACCAGCACTGCGGAGTTGCCCATGATATCGGCTGAACCCGAGCGGCGGACCGGCCGGAACTTTTACCCGCGCTGAGTAATCGGTGAGGCTCATGTCGCGACAGTATGCGTAACCAGATCCGGAACTGGTGATACTTCCCCTCGTAGGCGCGTGGGGGCGCGCCGAAATGCGGGGTGAATTAGTGAGCCACGTGCACGGCGCCGATAGTGAGGTCGGCCGGCTCCGGACCGTTCTTGTCCACCGTCCCGGCTCGGAGCTGAGGAGGATCACGCCGCGCCGCGCGGGCCGCCTGCTGTTTGACACGCTGCCCTGGGTCGGCCGGGCCCAGCAGGAGCACGACATCCTGGCTAGCGTGCTCCGTGATCAGGGGGTCGAGGTCCTCTACGTAACGGAGATGCTGCAGGACGCGCTCGAGTACCGGCCCGCGCGCGCCGAGGCGATCGGCTCGGTGCTGGCGAGCGCCGCGCTGGGCGACGAGCTGACCGCCGTGGTCCGCGGGCACCTCGACGGGCTGGACCCGGAGGCGCTGGCCCAGGTCTTGATCGCCGGGCTCACCCCGGATGAGCTGACGACCGGCCGCGGTGTGGTCTTCGAACTGCTCGACCGGCACGACTTCATCGTCGATCCGCTGCCGAACCTGACGTTCAGCCGGGATTCCAGCGTCTGGATAAGCGACCGGGTCGCGGTCACCAGCCTGGCTGCCGGACGGCGCCGGGAGTCGGAGCTGATCGGGGTGATCTACGGCTACCACCCGAGGTTCGCCGGCACGAAGTACCTGTACGACCCGGAGCTCGAGCACGTCGAGGGCGGGGACGTGCTGCTGCTCGCGCCGAGTGTGGTCGCGGTCGGCGTGGGCGAGCGGACCAGCTCGGCCGGCGTCGAACGGCTCGCCCGGCGGCTGTTCGACGCCGGCCTGGCCCACACGGTGCTGGCGGTGCCCCTGGACCGGGTGGGGTCCGTTGCGCACCTGGACACCGTGTGCACCGTGGTCGACGTGGACACCGTCGTCATGTACCCGAGGCTGGCGTTCACGCTGACCGCCCACACCATCACGCCGCGGGCGGACGGGATGCGTGTCTCGCGGCCGCAGCCCTTCCTGGAGGCGGCGGCGCAGGCGATGGGCATCGACCGGCTGAAGGTCATCGACACCGGGGTAGACCCGCTGCTGGTGCCGAGGCAGCAGTGGGATGACGGCGGCAACGCGCTGGCGATCGACCGGAGGGTCGTCGTCTGTCATGAGCGCAACATTGAGACCAACGCGCGCCTCGAGGCGGCCGGGGTGCAGGTGATCAGGGTGCCTGCCAGCGAACTGGGCAGCGCCCGTGGCGGCCCGCGCTGCATGACCTGCCCGGTAGCGAGGGACCCGGCGGCATCGCCCGATGCGGGCGAGACGGCGGCCGAGCCCGCGAGATCGCCACGGATGCTGCGGGTCGCGGCGGTCGCCGTGACCGAGCCGCAGCCGCCGGTCCGGCAGCCACTCGGCCCGGCGGTGCCGCCGGAACCGCCCCGGCCGTTGACCCGGTTCGGCTAGGCGCGGCGGCCAGGCGCGGCGGCTAGGCGCGGCGGCCGCGCCGCCGGCCGCTCCAGCGTCCGATCTTGAACATCGCGAACGCGGCCACCACGATCAGCGCGATGAAGAACGCGTAGAAGAAGATCACGTGGATGACCGCGAGCACCAGCATGATCACGATGAACGCGGCGACGAGGCCCAGGATGCCCAGAAGGAGTCTGCCCATACATCCAAGGTACGTCCACTGCGGCACCGTTGGTTAGCTGGGCGGTTTGTTGGCCTGGTCACGGTCAGGTCGGCGCTGCGCCCCCGGGCAATTCTGTGTCTCCGGATAGTTCTGTGTCCCCGGCCAGTACCTCGTCCAGGATCCGGAATGTCGGGCATGGCCACCGCCACATGCAGCTGCGGCACCGCTGGAAGTGGGCGGCCGGATCGCTGCTGATCGCGCTGGCCTCGAGCGGCTGGTGCAGTTCGGCCAGGCGAAGCCCCAGGTCGGCAAAACGCAGCAGCTCCTCGCGGGCATCCGCCAGAAACGCGAGGTCCTCGGCGCTGAACTTGGCCCGGACCGGGACCACCCCGTCGCGGTTGATCAACTTCGCGTAGTGCTGGCTCGTCGTGAGCCAGGAGGCGGCCCCGCCCGCCCTCCGCCGCACCGCCTCCAGGTACCGCCGCAGCGTCTCGGCGCGCCCGTCAGAAACCGGTTCCGGCTGCGGTTCCGCGTGCCATCCGGCCGCGATCCGCCTTCCGCCGCCGCGGCGAGGCTCACCTGGCTGGGAGTGCATCCGAGGGCTCCGGCTTCGTGCGCTGAGGTTGCGGAACGTGCCGAACCAGCTTCCCGCACAACGGCAGGGCCGAAAAGCGAGTTGGCGATCTGCGCCGCTACCACCATCTGGTCCGTGGCGTCCGGGACGGGTAAGGTGCGGCACGTGGAGCTAAAGGTCTCGACCCGGTCTCAGGGCGGTCGCACTGTTATGTCGCTGGGCGGCGAGATCGACCTCTATACGGCGCCACGGCTGCATGGCGAGCTGGTTACCGTCTTGTCCGGCGAGACACCGGTGCAGATCGTGGTGGACATGTCCGGAGTCGAGTTCTGCGATTCGACCGGAATGAACGTGCTGCTCGCCGCGCATCGGAGAGCGCGTGAGCAGGGCGGCGACCTGGAACTGGCCGCCCCGCGTCCGGCGATACGGAAGATCCTTCAGGTGACCGGGCTGGAAAGCGTCTTCACCGTGGTCGACGATCCAGCCGCGGTACCCGGCAACTAGCGAACCGCCGAGGCGGCCCGCGGCCGGGCCGCCCTCATTAAGATCGCACCCATGCTGCGGCCGAGCGGCGACGTCGCCGTCGTCATCCCCGCTTGGAACGAGTCCGACCGGATCGGCGCGACGGTGCGGGGGGCGGCCGGGCTCGACGGCGTGGACATCGTCGTCGTCGTGGACGACGGATCCGGTGACGCAACGGCGGCCGCCGCCGAGGCCGCGGGCGCATCGGTGGTGCGGCACGGCCGCAACCGGGGCAAGGCGGCGGCGATGCAAACCGGGGCCGACGCGGTCCGGCGGCTGGAGGCCGGGCAAAATCGGCCTGGCCCGCATCATCTGCTGTTCCTCGACGGCGACCTGGGTGAGACCGCGGCCGCGGCCGGGCCGCTGGCCGGCCCGGTCCGGGCCGGCCAGGCGGACATGACGATCGCGGTGTTCAGCAACCGGGTGAGACAGGGCGGCCACGGCTTCGTGGTGGCGCTGTCCGGGTCCGGGATCATGCGGGCGACCGGGTGGCGGCCCGCTCAGCCGCTGAACGGGCAGCGCTGCCTGACCCGGGCGGCGTTTGAGGCGGCGCGGCCGCTCGCGCCAGGGTTCGGCGTGGAGACCGGGCTCACCATCGACCTGCTGCGCCGGGGCATGCGGATCACGGAGGTCGAGGTTCCGCTCGCGCACCGCGCCACCGGCCGCGACTGGCGGTCCCAGGTGCACCGGGGTCGTCAGTTCCTGGATGTCGGCCGGGCCCTGGTGGCCAGGCGGGCCGGGCCGCGCGGGCGGGCTCCCGCCGGCGGCCGAGCCGCCCGCTAGCGCCGGAGCCCGCGGCTACAGGTACGGCCCCGCGCCGCGCGGTGACTGCTGGGAGTCGTCCTGCTGCCCGGGCATCTGCCCCGGCATCTGTCCCGGCGGGATCATGCCGGGCGGCAGGGCCCGCCGCATCTGCTCGAGCTGGGCCCGCGCCGCCATCTGCTGCGCGAACAGGGTGGTCTGGATCCCGTGGAACAGGCCCTCCAGCCAGCCGACCAGCTGGGCCTGGGCCACCCGGAGCTCGGCCTCGCTCGGCACCTCATCCTCGGCGAACGGCAGCGAGAGCCGCTCGAGTTCCTCCACCAGCTCGGGCGCGAGACCGTCCTCGAGTTCCTTGATCGAGCTCTTGTGGATCTCCTTGAGCCGAGCCCGGCTCTTCTCATCCAGCGGCGCCGCCCTGACCTCTTCGAGCAGCTGCCTGATCATGCTGCCCACCCGCATCACCTTGGCGGGCTGCTCAACCATCTCGGTTACCGGCCGCTCACCGGAGGCGTCGGCGGCGTCGGTCTCCATGGCCACGCCATCGGGGCCGACCACGACCACCCTGGAGCGCTGTTCGGGTTCGGGGTTTGTCTGGTCGCTCATGTCCCTAGTCTGTCCGAGGTGCGCCCGCGGCCGCACCCCAGGGCCGGCCGGGTCAGGTTGCGAGCAGGATTTTGCCGACGTGCGCGCTGGCCTCGACCAGCCGGTGCGCCTCCGCCGCCTCGGCCAGCGGCAGGATCCGGTCGATTACCGGGTTCACCTTCCCGGCCTCGACCAGCGGCCAGACGTGCTCACGGACCTCGGCCACGATCGCTGCCTTCTCCGCGGGCGGGCGGGCCCGGATCGACGCGGACTGAACGCTGGCCCGCTTCCGCATCAGCAGGCCCAGGTCGAGTTCGCCGCGGCCGCCGCCGAGCGTCCCGATCACCTCCAGGCGGCCGCCGGTGGCCAGCGCGGCGAGGTTCCGCGGCAGGTAGCTGGCGCCCATGATGTCCAGGATGACATCCGCTCCGCTGCCGCCGGTAAAGTCGAGAACGGCCTCGACGAAGTCATCGCTGGCATAGTTGATGGCCAGGTCAGCGCCCAGCTCGCGGCACCGTTCGAGCTTGCCGGGCGTGCCCGCGGTGCAGGCCACCCGCACGCCGTGTGCCCGGGCGAGCTGAATGGCCATGGTGCCGATGCCGCTCGCGCCGCCATGTACCAGCAGGGTCTCGCCGGGCGCCAGCCCGGCGCGGTCGAAAATGTTCGCGTGGACGGTGCAGGCCACCTCGGGCAGGCCCGCCGCGTCGGTCAGCGTCACCCCGGCGGGCCGGGGCAGCAGCTGCCCGGCCGGTACCGCGACCTTCTCGGCGTACCCGCCGCCGCCGAGCAGCGCGCACACCTCGTCGCCGAGCTGCCAGCCATCCACGTCCGCGCCGAGTGCGGCGATCCGGCCCGAGCATTCGAGCCCGGGATACGGCGGTGCCCCCGGCGGCGGAGGATAAAGTCCCTGCCGCTGCATCAGGTCGGCCCGGTTGACTCCAGCCCCCGCGATCTCGACCAGTACCTCGCCTGGCCCGGCGACCGGGTCGGGAACGTCGGCCAGCTGCAGGACTTCTGGCCCGCCCGGTTCGGAAACGACGACCGCTTGCATCTCGGCTCCTCGCTGCTCGCTTCCCCCGGCTGTCCAGCCACGATCATCTCTTACCGGGACGGCCGGATGCACCAGGCCGGTCCTGGGTTCCGATTCACGGACATAGAACATCAGTCCCTTGCCACCCACCGTGTGTCTGCGCAAAAGGCGGGGAATCGCACGGTGAATCGCCCTCATCGGGACGACGATCATGCTTGGGCCAGGCCTGCCGGGCGGCATGTTGGCTGTGCGGCTTCCCGGAGGCCGGGCAAATTCGACTTCTGGCACCCTTCGGCCGCAGCTGTTTCATGATCTCGGTCGATTAGCACCCGAATACGCGGTCTTAGCTACCGAGATCATGGAAACGACCGGTACAAATCGGGCAAAGCCGACAGCGCCGCCCGGACGCGGCGGCGCCAGGGGCTCGCCATGCGCCGCCAAACCCGGTAGACCGGACATTCGGGCGACGTGAGCCGGACAAATTGGGCACGTCCTCCGTCAGGCTGCGCCGAGCGGGCGGCGGAGGCCAGGCTGGCGGGCGGTAGACGGTGCCCCGTTCTGCGTGGAAAGATCGAGTTCGGAGCGTGTCTAGCCGTGTGTCCATACTTGGCAGGGAAGGCACCGCCGGGTGGCGGGCCAGAGGGCCTGCCCTTGGTCGCAGGGAGCGTCTGCGCAGTTACCGGCTCGTTGGCCATGCCCTGCGGTTCTGGTGATCATGAAGGGGACGGTCGCAGCGTGGCGCACACGAGGTAGACGCCGGGTGCGACCTTCCTGACGGAAGGTAAGGGGAACGATCGTGGCCAGCGACGATCGAGACGACGCGGCAAGGACCGAGAACCAGGGGCCCGGCGGTGGCGAACATGTCGAGGCGGACGCCCCGGGCCCGGCCGCGGATCCGGGCGCCGCCGCGCCGTCGCCGACGGACAATCCCGTCGGCCCACGCCAGGCCGCGGATCCGGCGGCCGACGGCCCGGACCAGGCGAACGCCGGGGGCGCGACGTTAAGGCCGGTGCCGCCCGGCGTGCCGGGTAACGCGCCTGTCGGCCCCCGTCCCGCCGATGCACCGCACAACCCGTACGGCCCTCCCGACGACCCCGGCGGGCCGAATCCATACGGCCAGCTTCGCTACGACCCGGTCGGCCGGTATGGCGCGGCCAACGATGGCGCGGACGACCCGTACAGCACGCTCGGGGCGGTCGGCCGGTACGGTACGTCGACCCAGGCTGCGCCGGGCCAGGATGCTTCCGTTCAGGGCGCGCCCGGCGAAGGTACTCCCAGCCAGGGTGCGTCGGCCCAGGGTGGGCCGGGCCATGGTGCGCCGGGCCCGGGTGCCTCGGCGCGAGGTGGGCCCGGCCAGAACGGGCCAGCAACCGCCGCGACC
>Ga0335074_10004944_pt1 | contig 18414 bp, 15 predicted proteins | sample Lox_Sample_23_FD_206715 | JGI IMG/M metagenome (GOLD analysis project Ga0335074, IMG submission 206715) | Soil microbial communities from Loxahatchee National Wildlife Refuge, Florida, United States - Lox_Sample_2.3 | ecosystem: Environmental > Terrestrial > Soil > Wetlands | place: USA... | reverse complement strand
GGTCGGCCTTGGAAGAATGGGCGCCAACATGGCGCGGAGACTTTTGCGCGGCGGTCACGACTGCGTGGTTTTCGATATGTCGGCGAAGGCCGTGGAGGAGCTGACTCACGAGAAGGCGACCGGGGCGGCGAGCCTGGCGGACCTGGTGAAGAAGCTGCACACGCCGCGGGCGGTGTGGCTGATGGTGCCGGCGGGCGTCGTCGATCAAACGATCGCCAGCCTTCAGCCGTTACTCGAAGCCGGTGACACCATCATCGACGGCGGGAACTCCTATTACATTGACGACATCCGGCGGGCGAAGGAACTTTCAGAGAAAGGCATCCACTACGTTGACGTCGGGACCAGCGGCGGAGTGTGGGGCCTGGAGCGCGGTTATTGCATGATGATCGGCGGCGAAGGTCAAGTGGTCAAAAGCCTCGATCCGGTTTTCCGGCGGCTGGCGCCAGGAGTGGGGGACATTTCACGAACGCCGGGACGGGAAAAGATCGAAGGCACGGCGGAGTCCGGCTACCTGCACTGCGGGCCAAACGGCGCGGGTCACTTCGTCAAGATGGTCCACAACGGAGTCGAATACGGGTTGATGGCGGCTTATGCGGAAGGGCTGGCCATTCTGCGCCAGGCCAACGCCGGCAAGCGGCAGACTGCCGTGGATGCGGAGACGACGCCGCTACGCGATCCCGAACGTTACCAATACGAGCTGAACCTGCGTGACATCGCTGAAGTGTGGCGGCGCGGCAGCGTCGTGGCGTCGTGGCTGCTCGATCTGACGGCGGCTTCGCTCGTGGAAGATCCCGCGCTCTCGAAATTCGCGGGACGGGTTTCAGATTCCGGGGAAGGCCGCTGGACCATCACCGCGGCCATCGACGAAGGCGTGCCGGCGCACGTTCTGTCCGCGGCGCTCTATGAACGATTCAGCTCGCGCGGTGAGGCGGACTATGCGGATAAGCTGCTCTCGGCCATGCGCTACCAGTTCGGCGGCCACCTGGAAAAGGTCCAGGAGAAACCGGCCGCGTAAGGAAGGAAACGCCATGAATAACCTCCATTCGGACGCCTTCGTTTTCTTCGGCGCGACCGGCGACCTCGCGTACAAGAAGATTTTTCCGTCGCTGCATGCGATGGTGAAACGCGGCAATCTCAATGTGCCGGTGATCGGCGTGGCAAAACAGGGCTGGAACCTCGATCAGCTCCGCGCGCGGGCCCTCGACAGCATCGAGAAGCACGGCGGCGTGGATCGTGCCGCTTTCGATAAGCTGTGCGGTCTGCTGCGCTACGTCGACGGCGACTATCAGGAGCCGGCCACCTTCCGCGCAATCCGCCAGGAGCTCGGCGCTGCCTCGCGTCCGGCCCACTATCTGGCCATTCCGCCGGTGCTGTTCGGACTGGTGGTGGAGCAACTCGGCAAGGCCGGCGCGGCGAAGGGCGCGCGGGTGATCGTGGAAAAGCCGTTCGGAACCGACCTCGGCTCGGCGCGCACGCTGAATCGCATTCTGCTGGGGACTTTCGATGAAAAATCCATCTTTCGCATCGACCACTACCTCGGTAAACGGCCGGTGAACAACATGTTTTATGCGCGGTTCGCCAACTCCTTTCTCGACCCGCTGTTGAACCGCACCCACGTTGAAGATGTGCAGATCACCATGGCGGAAAATTTCGGAATTCAAGGCCGCGGGGCTTTTTATGACCAGACCGGCACCATCCGCGACGTCGTGCAGAACCACCTGTTTCAGGTGCTGGCGAACCTGGCGATGGAGCCGCCGGTCAGGACCGACAGCGAGTCGATCCGGGATGAGAAGGTGAAGGTCCTGAAGGCGATCGAGCCGCTGCGCGCCGGCGATGTGGTGCGCGGGCAGTTTCGAGGCTATCGAGCGGAGCAGGGCGTCGCGGCGGAGTCCCAAACGGAGACTTTCGTGGCGCTCCGGCTGGGGATCAACTCGTGGCGCTGGAAAGGCGTTCCGTTTTACATCCGGGCCGGGAAATGCATGCCTGTCACGTGCACCGAGATGATGATCCGGCTGCGGCGCCCGCCCGACATCTTCGGCGGCGCCGGCGGCATCCAGCCGAATCATTTTCGCTTCCGGATCAATCCCGACGTAACCATTGCGCACGGCGTGATGGTGAAATCGCCCGAGGGTGCGTTGTCCGGCGAGCCGGTCGAGCTGGTCGCGCTCGATCACGGGAGTGCGAACGAAATGGACGCCTACGAGCGCGTGCTCGGCGACGCCATGGCGGGAGATGCCACCCTGTTCGCGCGCGAGGACTACGTCGAAGAAGCGTGGCGCATCGTCGATCCGGTGCTGCAAGCCGGCACTCCGGTGTATGAATATGAGCCCGGCGCGTGGGGTCCGGCGGAGGTGCAGCAAAAAATCGCGCCGGCGGACGGCTGGAATGATCCCGTGGTGAAACCGGCGGCGGCGGTTCCGGAGGTGCGCGCCGCATGACGTGCGAATTGAGCATGGAGGTGCTGGAGAACGCCGGCGCGGTGGCGAACAGAGCGGCGCAGGCGATTGCAGCCCTTGCTAGAGAAGCTATAAAAGCTCGCGGCAGATTTCTGTTCGCCGTCAGCGGCGGCCATACTCCATGGATGATGCTGCGTGCGCTGGCCGCGGAGCAGATTCGGTGGCCGGCCGTGAGGGTGTTTCAGGTCGACGAGCGTGTCGCGCCCGCCGGGCACGCCGACCGGAACCTGACGCATCTCCAGCAAAGTCTGCTGGAACATGTGCCGATGCGTCCCGAGCAGATATTGGCGATGCCGGTCGAAGCGGAGGATCTCGGCCGCGCCGCGGCTGAGTACGCGCAAACGCTCCAGCGCGAATGCGGCTCTCCGGCGGTGCTCGATCTGGTTCATCTCGGTCTTGGTCCCGATGGCCACACGGCTTCCCTGGTGCCGGGCGATCCGGTGCTGAATGTGTCCGACAAGGACGTCGCGGTGACCGGACCTTATCAGGGCAGACGCCGCATGACGCTGACGTATCCGGCGATCAACCGCGCCCGTCACGTCCTGTGGGTTGTGACCGGCGCGGAAAAAGTGCAAATGCTGCCTCGGCTGCTTCATTGCGACGCGGATCTTCCGGCGGGCCGCGTTCGCGGCGAGAGGGCGCTGGTGCTCGCGGATAACGCGGCGGCCGGTGGAAGCAAAAAGGGAGCTTGAAAATGCGTGTGGGAATAGCAACCGATCATGGCGGGTTTGAGTTGAAGGAAGACTTGAAGTCCTATCTGCGCGGCGCGGGGCACGTGGTCGTCGATATCGGGGCGCGAGAGCTCAATCCCGGCGACGATTATCCCGATTTCGTCATACCGCTGGCGCGGGCTGTGGCGGCTGGGTTGGTGGAGCGCGGCGTCGCCGTGTGCGGAAGCGGCGTCGGGGCCTCGGTCTGCGCGAATAAGATTCCAGGCGTGCGCGCGGGTCTGGTGCAGGACCACTACTCCGCTCACCAGGGTGTCGAACACGACGATATGAACATCCTGTGCATGGGCGGGCGGGTGGTCGGTGCGCTTGTCGCGCGGGATCTGGTCGACGCGTTTCTCGCCGCCAGGTTCACCGGTGAGGAGCGGCACGTACGCAGGCTTGCGAAAGTGGCTGCGCTCGAGCCTGCCCGAAAACCTGCGGAAGAAACGCAGGCGATCAGCTCGTGACCGGGCGGGGCCAGAGCTACCCGCCCGGAGCGAAAATCGGCGAGAACGGGACGAATTTCAGCCTTTATTCGCGCGCCGCGGCCAGGGTTGAATTGCTGCTGTTCGATCACGAGGATGACGCCATCCCGGCTCGGATCGTCGATCTCGACGCCGCGTCGAACCGCTCCTATCACTACTGGCACGTCTTCGTGCCGGGTATCAAGGCCGGCCAATTGTACGGATATCGCGTCCATGGGCCGTGGGATCCGGCGAATGGACAGCGGTTCGATGCGACCCGCGTTTTGCTGGACCCCTACGCGCGCGCCGTGGCGGTTCCTTTGGACTATAGCCGGGCCGCGAGTGCGCCGGCCGCGCCCAGCGTGACAATGAAGAGCGTCACCATCGATTCCGGTGATTATGACTGGGAAGGCGACCGGCCTTTGCAACGGCCCGCCTCCCACACCGTGATTTACGAAATGCACGTGCGCGGTTTTACGCGGCATCCGAATTCCGGCGTCGCGGAGAACCTGCGCGGCACCTACCGCGGGGTGATCGAAAAAATTCCCTACCTTCAGCAGCTCGGCATCACGGCGGTTGAGTTGCTTCCGGTGTTCCAGTTCGATTCTCACGACGCTCCGGCGGGGCTCAAGAACTATTGGGGTTACGCGCCGGTTTCGTTCTTCGCCCCGCACCGGGCTTACAGCTCGCGCCAGGATGCGGCCGGCCCGGTCCACGAATTTCGGGACATGGTGAAAGCGCTGCATCGCGCGGGCATCGAGGTGATCCTCGACGTGGTCTTCAACCACACCGCCGAGGGAGACCACACCGGGCCAACTTTCAATTTCCGTGGAATCGACAACAGCACTTACTACATGCTCGATTCCGACCGTTCCCGTTACGCCAATTACAGCGGGACCGGAAACACGGTGAACGCGAATCACCCGGTAGTGCGGCGCATGATCGTCGACAGCCTGCGCTACTGGGTGCAGGAGATGCACGTCGACGGGTTCCGCTTCGATCTGGCCTCGATTCTGGATCGCGACGCGTCCGGCCGGCCGATGCTCGATCCGCCGGTTTTATGGGACATCGAGTCGGACCCCGCACTGGCGGGAACCAAGCTGATCGCAGAGGCCTGGGATGCGGCCGGACTCTATCAGGTGGGAACTTTCGCGGGGGATAGCTGGCGCGAGTGGAACGGGCAGTTCCGTGACGACCTGCGGAGTTTTTTCCGCGGCGACGATGGATCCGTGGCGCGCGTCGCGGACCGATTGCTGGGCAGTCCGCAAATCTACGGGCGCAAGGAGCGCGAGCCGGAGGTCAGCGTCAACTTCGTCACCTGCCACGACGGATTTACGCTGAACGATCTGGTCTCCTACGGCCTGAAGCATAACCAGGCGAACGGGGAATCGAACCGCGACGGCACGGACGATAATCGCAGCTGGAACTGCGGGGCAGAGGGGCCAAGCGGCGATGCCGCGGTGGAGGCGCTGCGGGAGCGGCAAATCCGGAATCTGCTAGCTTGCACCATGATTTCGCTGGGCATGCCGATGATCACGATGGGTGATGAGGTCCGTCGAACGCAAGGCGGCAACAACAACCCATATTGCCAGGACAACGAGACGAGCTGGTTCGACTGGTCGCTGGTTTCAAAGCACGCCGGCCTGTTGCGTTTCGTCCGGCTATTGATCGAGCGCCGTCTCGCGCGCGATATGGCCGAGGAGCCCGGCGTGGAATCGCTGATCCAGCTGCTCCGCGAATCCAACAAGTCCTGGCACGGCGTCAAACTGAATCAACCCGACTGGAGCCATTCCTCGCACAGCATCGCGCTCACGGCCGAGATCCTGAAGAACCGGGTCTTCATTCACTGGATCCTCAACGCCTGGCGGGAGCCGCTCGATTTCGAATTGCCGAAGGAATGCGGGCAGTGGAACCGCTGCATCGATACCAGCCTCGAGCCTCCGGAGGACATCGTTAAATGGGAGGAAGCGCCGCCTGTCCTCGAGGGGTCCTATCGGGCTGCTCCTCATTCGGTGGTGGTGTTGTTTTCATCAATCTCCCAACAGACGGCTCCCTAGCAGGGTGCCTGCTAGCGCGGCCGGGGGCGAGATGAACAAAGTGAGAGAACCACGCGAACGCGGGGCCGCTGACGGGGCCAGCCGGCGCCGGGCAACCTGATAAATCGGGTCAGGTCGCTTTTTCGGGAACGTTCCCGGAATCAACTCCTTGCGACTTCGGATTGGCGAAATCGACGCGTTAAAAAAGGCTTGGCCATAGGTAGGGTGCGGAAAATCGCGAAGTCGCGCCTACGAGCGTCCCAGGCCCCGCCACGCGGATTTTCTAAGGGTGCGGTCGGAATCAGCGGGAAGTCCAAAGGGATTCCGCGCGACTGTTTCACACCAAAAATCGATTTCCGGTTACTTATTCCAGGTCAACTCCGCGGCTCTGCCGTTCACTGTCGGATTTTGTCCTGTCGGCCAATGGTCTCCGTCACAGCCGCAACTAACGGAACGTTCTATTGAGTCATCGTAAGCGCCTGTTGCCGCTCAGTATGCGCATTCGCCGGACTCGATCGCGTGATGGGTTCCCGAAATGCACCTGGTCAGGGCGATGAGCGAACGAAACACTTCCGGCGTTCTGAGTAGCTTCCGGGTGCGGATCTGCGGAACGCTCAGATGCGGCTTCAGGGAAAATTTCACGAATGGAGTGTCTGCCTCTAAATGATCTGGCCATTACTCGTGTATTTCGTGTTTGTGGTTGTCCTGGTGGCCGCCATTCTGGTTGTCTCTTACCTGTTGGGGCCAAGACATTCCGAGCCTGCTACCGGTGAACCCTATGAAGGCGGCATCATTTCGGAAGGCTCGGCGCGCGTGCGCTTTTCCGTGCGCTACTACCTGGTAGCGATGTTTTTCGTCGTTTTTGATCTGGAAGCAGTCTTCGTCTATGCCTGGGCCGGCGCTGTTCGCGAGTTGGGCTGGTCCGGTTATTGCGCAATTTTGCTGTTCATTGGACTGCTGGCAGCCGCCCTCATCTATCTGTGGAGGGTTGGTGCGCTCGATTGGTCGCGAGAGCCGCGGGGTACAAGGTAACAATCATGCAGTGGTCACTAACCAAGCCGGACGTTACAAGTCTGATAGCAACTCCCGGCTCTGAGCCACTCGAACAGACGGCGCGCCGCAGCGTGGTCCTCTCCCGGCTGGAGAATCTGGTCCAGTGGGGCCGCAAAAACTCAATCTGGCCCTTCAACTTCGGGCTTTCCTGCTGCTACGTGGAAATGGCCACCAGCATCACCAGCAAGTTCGACGTCTCGCGATTCGGGGCCGAAGTGATTCGCGGCACGCCTCGTGAAGCGGATCTCATGGTGGTGGCCGGCACGGTCTTTCTCAAGATGGCGCCCATTATTCAGCGCCTTTACGAACAGATGATGGAGCCGCGCTGGGTGATTTCGATGGGCTCCTGCGCAAACTCGGGAGGCATGTACGACATATATAGCGTGGTGCAGGGCGTGGACAAATTTCTTCCGGTAGATGTTTATGTCCCCGGCTGCCCGCCGCGTCCCGAGGCGTTTCTGGAAGGGCTGTTGTTGTTGCAGAAAGCCGTTGGAACCGAAACGCGTCCGCTGAGTTGGGTGGTGGGTTCGCAGGAGACCGTTCGGGCGCCTCTTCCATCTCTGCGCGATTTGATGCAGCCGGCGCGGCAGAAAGCGACCGTCCTGAGAGAGCCTGACGAAGTATGATCGCCTCCCAGACCATCACGCAGGAGATTACCGATCGGCTCGGCGCTATTGCCGTGCCGCAGGAGACGCTCGACCACATACCGACCTTTTGGGTGCCGAAGAACCGCCTTCTCGGCTTAGTCCGGTTTCTCAAAGAAGAAGTGGACCGCCCCTACAGGATGCTCTACGACCTCTCCGCCATTGATGAGCGCATGAGGGTGCATCGTGATGGCCAGCCGGCGAGCGACTTTACGGTGGTTTATCATCTGCTCTCGTTTGAGCGGAACGAATACCTACGCATTAAAGTAGCTCTCGCGGAAGATCGGCTTTCGCTTCCCAGTATCACCGGCATCTGGCCCGCGGCGAATTGGTATGAGCGCGAAGTCTGGGACATGTTCGGGATCGTTTTCGAAGGTCATCCGCACCTCCGCCGTCTGTTGATGCCGGAGAGCTGGGTGGGTCACCCGCTGCGTAAAGACCATCCCGCGCGAGCGACGGAAATGGGGCCATATCAGTTGACTCCGGTTAAAGAAGTCGCCGAGCAGGAGGCGCTCCGCTTCCGCCCGGAGGAATGGGGCATGAGCCGCGAACGCGACGGCTCCGATTTCGTTTTCCTCAACATTGGTCCGCAGCATCCCGGCACGCACGGTGTGTTGCGCATCGCTCTTCAGCTTGATGGCGAGGAAATCGTCGACGCGATTCCGCAAATCGGCTTCCACCATCGTGGCGCCGAGAAGATGGGCGAGCGCCAGTCCTGGCACAGCTACATTCCTTACACCGATCGCGTCGACTACCTGGGCGGTGTGATGAACAACCTGGCCTATCTGACGGCGGTGGAAACGCTGGCCGGCATCAAGGTACCGCCGCGGGCGCAGGTGATTCGCGTGATGCTGTCTGAGCTGTTCCGCATTATCAGCCACCTAGTCTGGTACGGCACCTTCGCCCAGGACCTTGGACAGATGTCGCCGGTCTTTTTCACGTTCAACGACCGGGAGCGCGCTTTTGGCATCGTCGAGGCTATCACGGGCGCGCGGATGCATCCCTCCTGGTTTCGCATCGGCGGCGTCACGGCGGACCTGCCCAATGGCTGGGACAACATGTTGCGCGATTTCATCAGGTACCTGCCGCCGCGCCTGACCGAATACGACCGCACCGTGATGCGAAACCGGATCTTCAAATCGCGTACGCAGGGCATCGGCAGCTTCACCACTGAGGAGGCCATCGAGTGGGGCGTTACCGGTCCCAATCTTCGTGCCTGTGGATTTGAATGGGATTTTCGCAAGCGCCAGCCCTATTGCGGATATGGCCAGTTTGAGTTCGATATTCCAACGGCCCAACACGGCGATTGCTATGACCGCGCGGCGGTGCGTATCGAAGAAATGCGGCAGAGCCTGCGCATTATCGAGCAATGCGTGAAGAATATGCCCGAAGGTCCGTATAAGTCGGACCATCCCTTGACCACGCCTCCCGTCAAGGAGCGCACGATGAACGACATTGAAACCCTGATCACGCACTTCTTGAGCGTGAGCTGGGGGCCGGTGATGCCCGTGGGTGAGGTGCTCGGCGCGATTGAGGCCACCAAGGGTAACAACGGTTATTACCTGGTGAGCGACGGCAGCACCGATTCGTACCGGACTCGTATACGGACTCCTTCTTTTGCTCATATACAGACGCTGCCGTTGCTGTCACGGGGATTGATGATCCCGGATTTGGTTGTCATTTTGGGCAGCCTGGATTTTGTATTGGCGGATATCGACCGTTGAGGAGCTCGAGTGATGTTGACCGCGGAAGAAATTAACGAGATTGAGACGGAAGCAGCCCATTATCCCAGGCGGGACGCCGTTTGCATCGACGCGCTTAAGATCGTGCAAGGGCACCGCGGCTGGGTTTCTGATGAGAGCGTTCGCGACATTGCCGGACATATCGGCATGTCTCCCACGGATGTGGATAGCGTGGCCACGTTTTATAACCTTATTTTCCGCAAGCCCGTGGGACGCCACGTAATTATGGTTTGCGACAGCGTGAGCTGCTGGGTCATGGGCTACGAACGGATGCGGCAGCATCTCCAAAATCGCCTGGGAATCGAGCTTGGCGAGACGACTCCCGACAATCGCTTCACTCTGCTGCCGATTGTATGCCTCGGTTGCTGCGATCACGCTCCGGCCATGATGGTGGACAGCGATCTGCACAGCGATCTGGATCCGCAAAAAATCGACACGGGACTCGAGAAGTACAAATGACAGCTACCACTGAAAAACCGCTGACCCAGAGAATGCGCCCGGACGGATCATACCTCAACTTGCAGAGTTACGAGCAGGCCGGGGGTTACCAGGCAATCCGTAAGGTGCTGAATGGCGGAATGACGGCGCGCGCGGTTACATCCGAGGTGAAGGATGCAAACCTCCGCGGCCGGGGCGGCGCAGGTTTTTCAACTGGTTTGAAGTGGTCCTTCGTGCCGCTTGGCAAAGACGCGCCGAACCCGACTTACCTGATCGTCAACGCCGACGAGATGGAGCCTGGCACGTTCAAGGACCGGCTGCTGATGGAGCGGGACCCACACCAGCTGATAGAAGGCGCGATTATCTCCGGGTTCGCCATCGAGGCTGATATTGCCTACATCTTTCTGCGCGGAGAGTACACGCTGGCCGCCGAACGGCTTTCGCGCGCCATCGCGGAAGCTTACGAACAGCATTACCTCGGCAAGAACATTCTTGGTTCCGGCTATAACCTGGAGCTATACCTCCACCTGAGCGGCGGCCGTTATATATGCGGCGATGAGACCGGGCTGCTGAATGCACTGGAAGGCAAGCGGGCCAACCCAAGGGCGAAACCGCCATTTCCGCCGGTGGTGGGTCTGTTTGGCAAACCCACCGTTGTAAATAACGTCGAGACCATCAGTTGCGTGCCCCACATTATCAACCACGGCGCCGAGTGGTTCCGCGGGTTGGGCCGGACCAAGGACGCCGGGACCAAGCTATTTGGCGCGAGTGGAAAAGTGAAGCGTCCGGGTCTGTGGGAACTGCCCATGGGGACCACAGTCCGCGAGATCCTCGAGGAGCATGCGGGGGGAATGCGCGAGGGCGTGAAATTTCGCGGGTTGCTGCCCGGCGGGGCATCTACCGACTTCATCGTCGAAGAGCACCTGGATACGCCCATGGATTTCACCGAAATGGACAAAGTGGGAACGCGCATGGGCACCGGCACCATGATCGTGCTCGATGACCAGACCTGTCCGGTCGGCATGACGTGGAACTTGACTCACTTTTTTGCGCGGGAATCCTGCGGCTGGTGTACGCCCTGCTGGAGCGGGCTGGGATGGGCCGATCGGATTTTGAAATCCATGGAGGACGGCCATGGCCAGCCCGGCGATCTGGACAAGCTCGCGTTTCAGGCCAGGATGTGGAACCCCGGCAACACCTTCTGCGCACTGGCTCCCGGCGCGGCAGAGCCCTTGCAGAGCGCCTTGAAATACTTTCGCGATGATTTCGAGCGGCACATTAGCGAACACCGCTGCCCCTGGAGATAGGTATGGCGATCGTCTACGTTGATCACAAACCGTACCAGATGAACCCGGATGAAAATCTGCTCCACGGCTGCCTTTCGCAGGGCTTCAGGTTGCCGTACTTCTGCTGGCATCCGGCGTTGGGATCGGTGGGAGCCTGCCGCCAGTGCGCCGTCAAACAGTTCAAGGACGAGCACGATGAGCACGGCAAAATCATCATGTCCTGCCTGACGCCGGCGAAGGAAGGCACGCGCATCTCCATCGACGATCCGGAGGTTGCCGCCTTTCGCGCCGGCATTATCGAGGGACTCATGCTGAACCATCCGCACGACTGCGCCGTGTGCGATGAGGGCGGCGAGTGTCATTTGCAGGATATGACCGTGATGACGGGTCACGACTACCGCCGTTACGAATTCGATAAGCGCACGTTTCGCAATCAGAACCTGGGTCCGCTGGTGAATCAGGAAATGAACCGGTGCATCCAGTGCTACCGTTGCGTGCGCTACTACCGGGACTATGCGGGCGGCGATGATTTGAACGCGTTCGCGATGCGCAATACGGTGTTCTTCGGCCGTCATGAAGATGGCGTTCTGGAAAATGAGTTCAGCGGCAACCTGGTTGAGATCTGTCCGACGGGCGTGTTCACGGATAAGACGCTGAAGCGCCATTACGCCCGCAAATGGGATCAGCAGTTCGCTCCCTCGGTTTGCGTGCACTGCGGCCTCGGCTGCAACATTGATTCCGGCGAGCGTTATGGGACGCTGCGCCGCGTCGTCAATCGCTATAACCACGAAGTAAACGGCTATTTCCTGTGCGACCGCGGGAGGTTTGGCTATGAGTTCGTCAACAGCGACCGTCGCGTCCATCAGCCTGTGCTACAGGGCCGGACCGCTTCCGTCACATCGGCACAGGGTCATCTGACTGAAAGAGTCGCGGATGGCAGGGTCATCGGAATTGGTTCGCCGCGCGCGTCGCTCGAAGCCAACTTCGCGTTGCGCACTTTAGTGGGTCCGGAACGCTTTCATTCGGGCATGGCTGACGACGAAGCAAGGGTGGTTGGACGCATGCTCGACATCCTGCGCCAAGGTTCTTTGCGCACGCCTACGGTGCGCGAGATCGAGGAGTGTGACGCTGTTTTCATCCTGGGGGAGGACATAACGAACGTGGCTCCCCGAATGGCGCTTGCTGTGCGCCAGTCCGTGCGCCAGCGACCCATGAAGATTGCCGATGAGTTGAAAATTCCGCTGTGGATGGACCATGGGGTGCGGGATGCGATGCAGGACGCGAAGGGCCCGCTTTATATCGCGACCCCGTATGCAACGCGCCTGGACGAGATTGCAACGGCCACCTTCCGTGCCGCCCCTGACGACCTGGCGCGCCTGGGATTCGCCGTGGCTCATGCGCTGGATTCACGCGCGCCGTCGCGGGACGATTTCCCGCTTGCGGCCGAGATCGCCAGCGCACTCAAGGCCGCGAAGAAGCCGCTGGTTATTTCCGGCGCCAGCTGTGGGAGCGAGCAGGCGATTCAAGCGGCCGCGAATGTGGCCACGGCGGCGCATGCCGCGCTCAGCTTTACCGCCCCGGAATGCAATACGGTTGGCGCGGCACTCATGGGCGGAAACAGCCTGAGCGCCGCGTTTCAAGCGGTCCGGGATGGACAAGCCGACACGGTGATCATTCTCGAAAATGATCTGTACCGCCGCGCGCCCGCTGCTGTAGTGGAATCGTTTCTCAAGGCTGCGGCTCACGTGATCGTTCTCGATCACCTGGCCACTCCGACCACCGAGAAAGCTGAGCTGGTTCTGCCCGCCGGAACCTTCGCTGAATCCGACGGCACTTTCGTGAGCAGCGAAGGCCGCGCCCAGCGATTTTTCCAGGTATTCGTCCCGCGCAATGATGTTTCAGCAAGCTGGCGCTGGTTGAAGCCGAATGACTGGCATAACCTGGACGATGTGCTCGCGGCGATGGCTGCGGCATTACCTCAACTGGCGGCCGTTCGCTACGCCGCGCCATCCGCCTCATTTCGCGTTGCCGGATCGAAATTTCCACGCTCTCCGCACCGCGAGAGCGGGCGTACGGCCATGCTTGTGAACATCGATGTATCTGAGCCGAAGCCCCCTGACGATCCCGATTCACCGCTTTCGTTTTCCATGGAAGGTACGCCGGAAAAACCACCTGCCGCTCTGATTCCGTTTTTCTGGTCACCCGGATGGAACTCGATTCAGGCGGTGAATACTTATCAAAAAGAGATCGGCGGACCCTTGCGTGGTGGCGATGCGGGCGTGCGGATCTTCGAGCCCGCCCCTGTAAACGGCCGGCCGTATTTCAGCGAAATCCCATCTGCATTTGCGCCGCGTGAAGGTGAGTGGTTGCTACTGCCGATGTACCACATTTTCGGCTCGGATGAGCTGAGTCTTTCGGCGCCGGGAATTGCGGAACTCGCAGCGAAGCCGCATGTGGCTGTCAACACGACGGAGCTTGCCGAGGGTGCGGAAGTCGAAGTGATCTGTGCCGGCACGACGCTGCGGCTGCCGGTTCGCCTCCGCGCTGATCTCCCGCCCGGGGTTGCATGTCTGTCCGCCGGACTGCCTCCCGTGGCGGGAATAACCCTGCCTGCCTGGGGAAAGATAACGAGGACGAAATGACCAGCCCGTATCCAATCCTCTCGATCGTTGGAGTTATCGTGGTTGCGCTGACGATCGCGGCCAACCTGATCTGGGTTGAACGGCGATTGCTCGCCCTGTGGCAGGACCGTTACGGGCCGAATCGCGTGGGGCCTTTCGGCCTACTCCAGGTCGCCGCGGACTCGATCAAGATCTTTATGAAGGAGGACTGGATCCCTCCCTTCGCCGACGAACTGGTTTTCATTGTGGCTCCCGCCGTGGTGTTCGTGACGGTGCTGATGTCTTTCGCCGTACTCCCGGTGGCGCCGGGCATCATCGTGAGTGACCTGAATATTGGTCTGTTATTCTTTCTCGCGATGTCGTCGCTGGGGGTTTACAGCGTGGTGCTCGCCGGATGGTCCTCCGATAACAAGTACGCGCTGCTCGGTGGCCTGAGGGCGGCGGCGCAGATGCTGAGCTACGAAGTTTTCATGGGCCTCTCGCTGATGGGAGTGGTGGTGCTCGCCGGATCGTTCAGTCTCCCCGCGATCGTGGAGGCGCAGAAAAAGCTCTGGTTCGTCATTCCGCAATTTCCGGGCTTTGTCTTATTTCTTATCGCCGGCTTGGCGGAAACGCGCCGTATTCCGTTCGATCTGGCCGAAGCCGAGAGCGAACTCGTCGCCGGTTATCACTCCGAATACTCCGGGATGAAGTTTGGAATGTTTTTCATCGGCGAGTACATGGGAGTCACTTTGATATCAGCCATGGTCGTAGTTCTTTTTTTCGGCGGCTGGCTGGGTCCCGTTCTTCCCGGCTTGCTCTGGTTCCTGATCAAGACGTTTTTCTTCATCTCGTTTTTCGTTTTGCTGCGGGCGTCCCTTCCGCGCCCGCGCTTTGATCAGCTGATGTCCTGGGGCTGGAAGGTGATGTTGCCTCTGGCTTTGGCCAACCTGTTGTTGACGGGCGCGGCAGTGCTTATTTGGAGCTAGACGATGTTCAGCATGCTGAGAACGATCTGGTACGTTTTTCTCCATTCCTTCCAGAAGAGAATTACGGTTCAATATCCGGAAGAGAAGCCGTATCTTGCACCTCGCTACCGGGGCAGGATTATTCTGTCGCGCGATCCGGATGGAGGCGAGCGCTGCGTGGCATGCAACCTTTGTGCCGTGGCGTGCCCGGTGGATTGCATCGCGCTACAGGCAACCGAGGATCAACACGGGCGGCGCTATCCGGAGTTCTTCCGCATCAACTTCTCCCGCTGCATCTTCTGTGGTTATTGCGAAGAGGCCTGTCCTACTTACGCTATTCAACTTACGCCTGATTTTGAGATGGGGGAGTTTCATCGCCAGAACCTCGTCTACGAGAAACAGGATTTGCTGATCGATGGTCCCGGCAAGCATCCCGGCTATAACTACTGGCGGGTGGCGGGAGTTCAGATTGGCGGCAAAGATAAGGGCGAAGCAGCGCATGAAACAGCGCCCGTCGACGTCCACTCGTTACTGCCGTGAGACGACTATGGAACTAACTTTTTACATTGCCAGCGCAGTCGCCATCCTGTCGACCCTGCTGATGCTGACCCGCATGAACGTTGTCCATGCCCTGCTCTACCTGATCGTGTCGCTTCTTGGTGTCGCGGTGGTCTTCTATCTGCTCGGCGCGCCATTTGTGGCGGCGCTCGAAGCCATCGTTTATGCGGGAGCCATCATGGTGCTTTTTCTGTTCGTGGTCATGATGCTCAATCTGGGCAAGCACGCGGCCGACACCGAAAAACAGTGGCTGACGCCTGGGATCTGGATAGGCCCCGTGCTTCTAGCCAGCGTCCTGATTATAGAGGTCGTTTATTTGTCTCGAGGCAACACTGCGGATTCGGTTGCTGGTGCTGTGGGTCCGAAACAAGTTGCGATAGCTCTCTTCGGCCCTTACCTGATTGGAGTGGAACTATCCTCCATGCTCCTGCTCGCCGGCTTGGTGGGCGCTTATCACCTGGGCTACCGCAAAGCTGAAAAACCGGAGATTCAACATGATGCACATACCCATGAGAGACGGGCTGATGCTAGCGGGGATCTTGTTCTCGCTGGGACTGATCAGTCTGCTCGTACGCCGTAATTTGATCTTCGTCCTGATGTCGCTGGAAGTCATGCTGAACGCGGCGGGACTGGCGTTCGTGGTGGCTGGGTCGCGCTGGCACCAGGCGGACGGTCAGGTCGTATTCATGTTTATTCTAGCCATGGCGGCGGCGGAGGTAGCCGTGGGATTGGCGCTGGTGCTGCAAATCTATCGCCGCTTTAAGTCTCTGGATGTCGATGAACTGAGCGAAATGAGGGGATAAACGTGATCAGCTTGTTGTGGCTAGTTCCGGCCCTGCCCTTCGCGAGCGCATTGGTGCTGTTGCTGTTTGGCTCGCGTTTTTCGCGCAGGGCGACCGCAGCAGTGGGAGTGGGCTCTATTGGGCTTTCGGCGCTGATATCCATTCTGGTGGCAGTCAGCTTTCTCGGCGCGCCTTCTGCCGGCAACTCCTACACACAGGTTCTCTGGACCTGGATGCACGTGGCGAGCTTCGAACCACAGATCGGCCTTTATCTGGATGCGCTGTCGCTGGTGATGATTCTGGTAGTCACTTTCGTTGCCTTCCTCATCCACATTTATTCGGCCGAGTTCATGATCGCGGACGATGGCTACAGCCGCTTCTTCGGGTATATGAATCTGTTCGTCGCGTCGATGATCACGCTGCTGCTGGGCAGTAATCTGATGCTGCTCCTGCTCGGGTGGGAAGGCGTGGGGTTGTGCAGTTATCTGCTGATCGGCTTCTGGTATCGCGATCCCGCCAACGGCCTGGCCGCCCGCAAAGCGTTTATCGTGACCCGCGTGGGCGATACGGCGATGATGCTGGGCTTATTTCTGCTATTCACCCAGCTAGGCACGCTGGGGATTCAGGATCTTATGCAGCGCGCCAGCGAACAGTGGCACTCTGGATCCACTTATGCGGTGGTGGCCGCTTTCTTGCTGCTGGGCGGCGCGGTGGGCAAATCGGCGCAGCTTCCCTTACAGGTGTGGCTGCCGGATGCGATGGCAGGCCCCACCCCAACCAGCGCCCTGTTGCACGCGGCAACGATGGTTACCGCTGGCGTGTATCTGATCGCGCGCACGCATGTTCTATTTTCGCTTGCACCGGCGGCGCAATTTGCCGTGGCACTGGTGGGAGCGGCCACGCTCCTGCTTGCTGGATTCAGCGCGTTGACGCAGCACGATATCAAGCGAGTGCTCGCCTATTCCACGGTCAGCCAGATCGGTTACATGTTTCTGGCGCTGGGCGTGGGCGCCTGGCAAGCGGCCATATTTCACTTCGTGACTCATGCGTTCTTCAAGGCTCTCCTGTTTCTTGGAGCGGGTGTGATCATCAACGCGCTCGATGACGAACACAGCATATTCCGGATGGGCGGTTTACGCAAAGAGCTGCCTGTCGCTTTCTGGACGTTCCTTATCGCCGGTTGCTCGCTGGCGGGCCTGCCGTTCATCACTGCCGGCTTCTTCAGTAAAGACCTGATCATCTGGCAAACGTGGTCGGCGAACCAGGGACACGCGGGATTCTGGATCGCGGGCATGATCGGCGCACTCCTGACCTCGCTGTACATATTCCGGGTGATTTTCCGGGTGTTTTTTGGTCCGTTGGGTACGCCCGTGACGAAGCGGCCAGGTTACGCGATGACGATCCCTTGCCTGACACTGGCGCTCCTTTCAATCGTGGGTGGATATGTGAAAGGACCCTTGCTCCGATTCCTGCATCTGACTTTGCCGCAGACCATTGAAGCTCATGCGGGCGGTCTGACAGAGATCGGCTCGGAGGCCATCGCCGGAGTGTTGTTCCTGACCGGTGTCTATTTTGCGTATGTATTTCACCTCCAGAGGCGGAGCCTGGCGGACGTCCTGGTGGCGAACCCCGTTGGGCGCCTTTTGCACCAATGGTGGTTGGGGGACTGGGGATTTGACTGGTTATACGACAGGGCGTTCGTGCAGCCCTTCATCTGGGCGACCTATATTAACAAGAGTGATTTCGTTGACGCGCTTTATATCGGCATTGCGCGTCTGGCTGAACTGTCTTATCGCGGATTGAGCAGCACTGAGACAGGCCGCGTCCGATGGTATGCCACCGCGATGGCCGCGGGGTCGGTGCTGTTTATAGCGCTGGTGTTGTTCTTATGACGGAGGTCTCGTTGTCATGATTCTGATCTGGCTGATTGTCGTTCTGTTGCTGGCCGGCGTTCTGGCCGCGCTGACGGAACGCTGGAATCCCCAGCTGCCGCGATGGATCTCGCTGATCGCGATTGGGGTGGACGTCAGCCTGACGGCGGGCATCTGGGCCGGTCGATCCGCAAGCGCCGGCAGGCCGTGGCTCGACGAAGTGGATATGAATTGGGTGCCAAGCTTCGGCATCCACTTCCATCTTGCCGTCGACGGTCTTAGCTTGCTGATGCTGGTGCTCACGTTCTTTCTGGGCGTCATTTCCGTGCTGACGTCCTGGACGGAAATCCAGGAGAAAGTCGGTTTTTTCCACTTCAACCTGATGTGGGTTCTGGCGGGAATCACTGGTGTATTCCTGGCGGTCGACTTGTTCCTATTTTATTTCGCCTGGGAACTCATGCTGGTCCCGATGTATTTCCTCATCGTCATCTGGGGTCATGAGCGGCGCGTCTACGCAGCCGCGAAGTTTTTCCTGTTCACGCAGTGCAGCGGACTGTTGATGCTGATCGCCATACTAGCGCTCTACTTTATCCATCACCAGACGACGGGCGTATACACTTTCGAATATTCGGAATTGCTGGGCACGCAACTAGGTCCCACCGCGGAGCTGTGGATCATGCTCGGCTTCTTTGTCGCCTTTGCGGTGAAGTTACCGGTGGTGGGGTTGCATACCTGGCTGCCGGATGCTCACACTGAGGCACCTACCGCCGGAAGTGTGATCCTGGCCGGCTTGCTGCTAAAGACCG
>Ga0335074_10004942_pt1 | contig 18418 bp, 21 predicted proteins | sample Lox_Sample_23_FD_206715 | JGI IMG/M metagenome (GOLD analysis project Ga0335074, IMG submission 206715) | Soil microbial communities from Loxahatchee National Wildlife Refuge, Florida, United States - Lox_Sample_2.3 | ecosystem: Environmental > Terrestrial > Soil > Wetlands | place: USA... | reverse complement strand
GCGCTTAACCGCTCCTGCCCGCGGTGCAAATGCGGCACCATGCACGTCATCGCACGCCACTTCACGGTTGAACTGGGCTGCCCCGACTCACCCCGGGTCTCCGCACACTTCGACTCATCCTGAGGGGGTGAGTTGATTTTTAGAAATTGCTGATTTATCGAGAGATAGATGGCCTATTTTTGGCTGTGTAGGAACTGTGCAGGCTATTTCTCGATTTCTGTGCATTTCTTGAACGCGAGACACATCTGGACAGATGATTAAAGCCTTCTGGAAGGCGCTGTCCGAGTGCCCTTGATTCGTCTTGATTATCCTGTGTCCAATACGGCGCAGGATAGCAGGATAAAGGACATATGTGAAAAGCGCATTCCAGCAATCTGCTCACATCCCCGGCAGCAATCGATTTGCACATAGTAAGACATTTGTCTTACTATGTGTCTCATGTCGGTTGATTATGTGCGACTGCTAAGGGATTTGGTTGAAGAGCGCGAAGGGTGGTCCCGCAAACGGGATGATGCAGAGCGGGAGTTATCGCGACTTTCCGAACTGATCCGCTCGACCATCAAAATGCTTTCGCCGGAGCAACGATCGAAGTGCGATTGTGAAGTTCTCCTCGAACGAATCGACCATCGTCCTCCCGGACTTACAACCGTCATACGCCGGGCTTTCTGTGCCGGTCAGGAGTGGCTCACGCCTACCGAGATCAGGGATTCCCTCAAGAACATCGGATTCAATTTCGAACGGTACAAAGCCAACCCCCTGGCATCGATTCACACGACACTGCGGCGAATGGTTCCACATGAAGTAGAGTGCAAGACGCTCGATGGACGAAAGAAATATCGGTTAAAAACTGTGGAGCAATGGCGTTCCTCGTTCGGAGATGTCGGCCAGTGGCTCGAACAGAATAGTGTGAGGCTGCCTCAAAATATGGGCCGCATAGTCGTCGCGAAACAAAAGAGCGGGAGAGAGTGAAGCACGTGGCAAAGACCGTCTAAGGAGAAAACATGACCACATTGGAAACTCATCGTCTCTTCTTCGCAGAGTTGATCACAGCTAAGGTTGGAAAGCCAAAGAGTCGATTAACATCCGCCTTCGCGGCAACTCCTCGGGAGCGCTATCTCGGACCCGGTCCATGGAAGATCTTCACTGGACGTGGATATATATCGACTCCTTCCGATGATCCTGCATTGTTGTACCAGGACATTCTCGTCGCGCTGGAAGAAGAACTGAAGATCAACAACGGTCAGCCGACCTTGCATGCACTTTGCCTTGCCGCCCTCAACGTGCAGGAAGGCGAAACCGTTGTTCACATCGGAGCTGGCACGGGTTATTACACAGCGGTGCTGGCAGAACTTGTAGGTTCAGCCGGACAGGTCTTTGCGTTTGAAGTCGAACCAGAACTAGCACAGCGGGCGTCCACAACTCTTGCCGATCTGCCGAATGTGACTGTCTATCCGCGATCAGGAGCGGAAGCGCCACTTCCCATCTGCGACGTCGTGTATATCAATGCCGGAGCCACGGCACCCTTGGATATTTGGCTTGATGCTCTGCGTCCTTCTGGGCGCTTGCTCTTCCCGCTCACTCCAGATGGGGCTGCAGGTATGCCCGGAGCGGGGGGCCTGCTGCTAATCACACGTGTTTCAGAGAAGAGCTTCGACGCGCGTTTCATATCTCCAGCAATGTTCGTTCCCTGCATTGGTGCAAGAGACGAGGCGACGGCAAAAAGATTGGCTGAAGCATTTAAGCGCGGAGATTCCGGTAACGTGCGATCGTTGCGACGCAAGACAGTACCAGATGAGACTTGCTGGTGCTTAGGAACCGGATGGTGGCTTTCGACTTCCGAGAATAGCTGACAAGTCCCCTTTGGATTCCTAATTCAAAGGCTGTTGTTTGTATGTCTGTTTTTTCTCCTACCTGCCCCGGAATAACTGGCTGACTTTGGCCCAACCGTTAGGTCCGTGTGTCAAGGCTGCCGAAGGCACCGCGTAGCGGCTGCGGCCTTGACACGCGGCCAGGTTGGGCTACGCTCCAACCACTCGGGACAGGTAGGTTTAGAGGCTGTGTCCTAAGCCCATGCCGTGTTCGATGACCGGCGCGATCTCCGGCTGCGGCGGCGTGATGGATTGCTCCGGTTTTATCGCTGACATGTGGGCGCTCTCGTGGGACACGTCATGCCCTAACGCTTCAGGTAGCTTCGTGCGGTCGTTGGTGTATACCTGAGCGTCCTCTGCGCCGCGCGAGACGGCAACGTAAGCCATGCGGCTGTTGAGCAGGTCTTTCGCGGCCAACTCGGTATCGACGTGAATCAATACACGCTCGGCGGTCTGCCCCTGGCTGGAATGGCTCGTCACCGCATAGCCGTGATCGAGATGCGGATGCTCGCGCGGATCAAGCTGCACGTCGCGGCCTCCGTCCATCTTCAAGCGCATCTGCCCGTCCTCGATGGCTGCGACCGTTCCTAATTCACGGTTGGCAACCTTCAAATCGTTGGCTGGCGCGGTGAACTGGATGCGGTCGCCCACGGCGAAACTGCGCGGCTCTTCCCGATAGACAGAAACGCCCTGCTGCCGACGTGGATCATAGGTCAGCTCTGAGCCATCGGCCCGCACGACCGTCAACAGGTTCTTTTCAGTGTCAACGTTCTTGACCCGCGCGTATTCGCCGCTCTCCATACCAGTCTCTTTCGACGCACGCGCATAGCGCACTACATCGTTGAACTCGTACCGAGCGGCCCATGTGCGCTCCGGCCCGGTGAGGTCCTGACGCGGCACAAGCGCCCCGATGCGATGTTCTTCTTTGCTGACCAAACCGCGTTCCTGCATCTCGGCACGAATCGCCAAGTTAATCTCCACGCGGGAGCGATTGTCGGGAGAGACGACCAGCGTACCCTCCGGCGACTTCGCATATTCCTTCGCTATTGCACTGATGCGTTCCTCGCGGCCTGAAATCTCATGGACGCGGCCCTGCCGCTCCAAACCCTGCACAGCTTCGCGTACCTCGCCACGCGCAAGCTGCTCGACCACCTGTTTCAGCTCCGGGTCTTTCTGCCGGATGATCTCTTCGAGCTTGACCGTCTTCATGCCCGCATCCTGGAGCTGCGCGAAGGGACGCCCGGCCTCGACTGCCTCATGCTGCCGACGATCACCCACCAGCAACACGCGGTCGTTGGGATGCAGGCGATCCACAAACTCGTGCATCTGTTTGGTAGACGCGAGCGAGGACTCATCGAGCACGTACAGGCGGCGCTCTCCGGTGTCCGGCTGCTGTCCGCGTGCAAGATGCTTTTGCAGTGTGGATGTTTCCATGCCCGCATCGGCCAGCTTTTGCGCCGCGCGGGACGTAGGCGCGAAGCCTTCGACCGTGTACCCTTGCGCCTCCGCGCCATCACGGATGACGGCCAGCGTCGTTGTCTTCCCCGCGCCAGCGACACCATCCAACCACACTATCTTTTCGCGGGAGAGAAACACTTGATCAACGACTTGGCGCTGCGAGGCATTCAGCTCCGGGTGGCGGTCCTCGGTCGCAATGCGAATACGTGCATCCACCAGCATCGGGTCATTCACCCCGCGCTGATTCCCCTCCTGCATCCGTGCAACGATCTCGCGTTCCATGCGGACCATCGCGGCGGTCGTGTACTGCTGTCCTGCTCCGGCATGATCGACCGTGCGGAACTCGCCACGCGCGGCCCGCTGCGCGAACTCCTGCCGGATGTGGGCATAGGTCGTCTCGCCCATGCCACGGTTGAGCGCCGCTTCCAGAATGTCGCGCCGGTCCAGCACGGCGGAACGCTCGAAGAGATGATCGCGGGCATAGGTGACGGCCTGCTGCGCAATGCGGTCGGGTTCGTAGACATGGCGCTGTTCATGCGCCCGCGCCTCGGCCACAACCCGGTCGGCCTGGTGCCCATACTGCGCTGCAAGGTTCCGATGTCTCTCTAATACCTGTTCTGGCGATAGCAGCTCTTTGCTGTCCCGCGTCCGGTGTGCGGCGACCTGCGCGGCTCCCGCGCCGTCTATCCCCATCTCGCGGAGATGATCTTTGATCTGTTCCCTGCGTGGGCTGCTGGCCTCCAGATACTCTTTCGTATAACCCTTGATCTCCGGCTGTCCATGCTTGCCCCGCTCCAGCTCATAGCCCAAGCCCTGCAACCGCATCGACAACTCGGAACGGTAGACGCTGGTGGCGTAGCGTTGCGATGCGAATAGCTCCTGCGGCTGCAAGGCGCGGGTTTGTCCGTTGTCGCGCTCGGTGACGTTGAAGATTACAGCATGAGTGTGAAGCTGCGGTGCGGCGTAGCCGTCCACTGGCCGCGCGGTGTCGTGCTCAAAGGTGGCGGCAATGAATTTGCCTGTCGTCTCCGGCGCGTGGACGTTGCCGATGCGGGCCTGCGTGTACTTCTCCAATTCTCCCAGGGCTACACGCACGCTTTCCCGATGCGCCTCTCGCACGCGCTCATCGCCGCCGACGAGGGCTGTGAGAGAAACAGACTTCGGCGCGGAGAATGTAGCATCCCAACCGGCGCGATGTTCTACGCTCGTTACTTCCTTGCCGAATTTCCCCTCATAGGTCTTGGAAACCTGATGGCGAACAAGCTGCGCTTCCGTGTGTGGGTGCTGGCCTTCGGTCAGACGCGCAAAGTGTTCATCGCCAACCGCACCTTCTAAGCCCCACTGCTCGGCCAGCTTTCCTTGCCACTCACTATATCCCTGCTGGTCACGGCTCCAATAGTTCTGCCGCTCCGACGCAAACTCCCGCTCATGGTACGTCCGCACCTGAGAAGCTGACAGCGGCTTGGAGATCGTCAGCATAGAGTGATTTTAGGCCAATAACCTCAACATAATGCGGCTTGTAAAATACCAACTGGATTCAGTCTAAGATTGATTCATGCCGAATACCCTCCGCTTCCTCGCGAAAGTAGTTGTTCTGATCTGTGCGTTACACGTTGTTTCGGCGCGTGCTCAGAACAATTCAACCAGTGTGAGCTTCCTGAACGGTGTTGAGGTGCGTATAAACGGAGGAAGGACGCTTCACTTTGGCTTGGACACTGGCGCAGCTCCAGCATTCTTCATTGCTCCCGAACGAGCAAGCGAGCTTGCTTTGCCGGTCGTCGGCCATCGTGTCATACATACCTCCGATAAGCGGGTAAATAGCGCAACAGATGCCGCTAACGTAGTGCGCTTTTCTGAGTTGCAATTAGCAGGACACAGCTTCTTCAACATGGAAGGTGTTGTCCTACCCGAAAAAAATTACGACGGTACGTTGGGCATCTCTCTTTTTCACGATGTTCTGCTTACCTTGGATTACCCCTGTGATCGATTGAGTGTCACAGAAGGTGAACTACCTGCTGCGAATGGGAGTGATGTGATTGCCTATACGACCGATCCCGATGCTAGCTTCGCTCCGCTCCGCATTTCACCGACGATATCTCTCCAACTTGCTGGGCACCCGCTCTCGGCACTTTTAGATACCGGGGCTCGCAGGCTTCCGGCGGATGTCATAGTACCTACTGAGATAGCAGCGACGCTGCCGCTGGGTACCATAATCTCCGAGACCACGATCTCAGGGGCAAGTGGTCGCAGCTTCCCTGCCCACACAGCGAAATTAAACGGTAAGCTCGTGCTGGGTAATGTAGCTTTCGACAATCCTGTCGTCATGGTGACTGATTGGCTGGACTTTGTTGATCTGGGACGAATAATCAACGACCTTTCTTTCACTATCGATCAGCGTAACAAACGAATCCGCCTGAATTCTTCTGGAACATCAGAGTGTCAGCCCAGGTGAGCTTTATATATCTCTAATGCCGTCGAATTAGGTCCGCAGGTCGCGGTGAACGCACTTTGCGTCACTCAATCCCTTTGGATTCATCCCACACAAAAGCCTCGTTGGGTTTGTCAGCAGATGGATCGGAGAATGGGAGCGTGGCCTGGGCCGCTGCCGATAATTCGGGTTGCTTTGCGTGAACTGGTGTTGTCGGCGTGGTCGGTGACGGCCTAGGCGCAACCTCCGGCAACTTGCGCTCGATGAACTCCGGTTGTCTACCGTGCTCCTTTGCGAACTGGAAGTGAACCGGCACAACCTTGTTTTCCTGCTTGATGAAGCCGTGCAGCGGTTCGAGGCCGGAGATTTCCGAAGCCATGACTAACGGCTTGGTCGCAATCTCCATCGCATACGATTTCCTGCTGCCGAACAGCCTCATGCTGCGCGATTCCTTCAACCGTTCGACCTCGATCTCTCCGATGGCCTCGGAAATCCACTTCGCGGCGCGTGGCTCGGTGGTTTTGAAAAATAGCTTGGTCGCGGGCTGCGAAAGCATGGCCTCGGCATCCTGGCCGTAGCGTTTTTCAAGCTGGCTGCGGCCCTGAAAGCCCATCACAACAGGATTTCCGTACTTGCGGTTTTCCGTGACGGCGGTATGGAGCTGCGGCAACTTGTTGAGACTTGCCAGCTCGTCCAGGACAAACCATACCGGCTTTGCAATCTGGTCTTCGCAGTAGCCCATCATGCGGAGAATGAACAAATCGAGCCACACCGAATGCAACGGCAAAATCTTCGCACGATAGGCGGGTGTGGACGTGAGAAACACCCAACGCTTCCTGCTTGTGTACCACTCCGCCGTCGCAAAGATCGGCCTCGTATGCTCCCACTCCGGCAACAGTTCCAAGCTGTCAGCCACCATGTTTAGGCTTGCCAGCACACCCGCCCGCTGTGCGGGCGCTCCCGAATCGAGCAACGCGGCCAGCGGCGTTCCTTTCACCGCAAACTCGATCCGCGACGGCTCGGCCATCATGCTCAGAATGTCCCTCGGCTGCGGCTGCCGCTTAAGCAGATGGGCCAGTATCCGGCGCGGCCCATCGGTGAAAAACTCCTTTTCGTATTCTTTTTCCGGCAGGAACGCGGCGGCGATGGTCGCCGCTGTTTCGTCACGGTCGATCTCGTTGCCAAGACTCCAATATGGGCATCGTTGGTCCAGCGGATTCAGAATCAAATCCCCACGCGCGGGCGAGTAAAACTCGCTCACAAAGTCCATCGCCGGGTCGTAGACGATGGCAGTTTCTCCGCGCTCCCGCACCTACCGGAGAAGCTGCCGGATGGCGTTCGACTTACCCCCGCCGGTGTCACCCATCATCAGAATGTGACTGGCTTCAAGGCGCTTTGGGACACAGTAGCTTGGGCCAAAAGGAAGCCACTGCAAAAGGCGATGCTCGAAGCGCAGACGGAAACGGATGCCATCTGTTTTAGCGCCGCGCCACCCGAAAGCCGATGCCAGCTCCGGGCCTTTGGTTCTGCGTCCGTGGCGTTCCTCCTGCTCTCGCTGCCGCCCGTTTCGCTGCTTCATCCAAACCCGCAACACATAGAGCAACATCAGCACCGCAAGGCTATTGAGCATCGGTCTGCCAAACAACCACCACACGCTCACGCCGTCGTAAACATACTCCTGCAATCCTTTGGCAAGTGCGTCGGCAGGCACTTGCTCCGGGGCGCTGAACTCCACTCCGCGCCAACCCTCCGCGATAGCTTTAGGTGAAAGGTTGACGGGCAGTTTCCTGTCCGGGCCTTTCACTACATCCTCGGCGGAAGCGGGAACCGGCTTCCGCTTGGGTGCGGTCTTCATCACCCACCGGATCGTCATTTCGCTGTGCGGCATCCCGGCCCCTACGGAGCTGGCGGTGTAGGTCGGAAGGTAGACCGTCTGGAGCGGGTCAAGCGTCCAGTAGAGCCATAGCGAAGCCGGGAAATGAGGACAAGCGGGCCGAGGGCAAGCCAGAAAAAGAACCAGAACAGCCGTCCCGTCCGGCTCGGAAAACGCATGGGGCGGCTCACTGCTTGCCTCCGTCCGGTCCCTCCTGGGACAGAAACTCTGCCAGCAGTTTGCGGGCGTCTGCCAGCTTCCGTACATTGGCCTGGTCACGGATTTTGACGACCGAATCGGGCAGCAGATGCTTGCCCTCCGCATTCGCCTGGGCCGTCGCGTGAAAGAGATTCAGAAGCATGTACCGGAGTGCCGAAACCTCTGCCAGCACCAACTCGGTAGGGTCTGCCGGACTTTGCCGCGCGGCTTTCAGGGCCAGCTCGCGCAGCCATTCGGCCACGGTTTTTCCCGCGCTTTCGGCGGCGGTTTCTACCTCTGCCAGCTCTTCCGGCGTTACTCTGGTGGCAATGGTTTTAGCCCGCAAAACCGGACGCGCTTCGTCCTTCGGAGAAGCTGGAGACTGCAACGGAGCCGGGATGCGGGGAGTGCTCATGGAAAACCCGCCTCGAAAACAGCTTGCACCCTGCAATTTTGGCCGTCAAGCACAGGGATACTCGAAGCCTTTGCTTATCAGTGCGTTTACGCGCAGCGCCCTCTGGAGTGCTTTGCGCGTTTACGCGCGTAAACGCATTGGAATGGTGCTGGATGCGCGAATGGTCAAACTGCTGATTCAAAGTGCGTTCACGTCGCCCGCCTAAGATTTCAAGCCGGTTTACCGGCAGCATCCCATTTGGGGGTGACGTGTCGTTGTAAATCCCATGCGCAGCATGGCGCTCTTCAGCGGATCACACCTCTACTTCTTTTCGTAGACAAACGTACCTTTGTCAGCTGGCCGATCTGGATTCCACCAAGAGTTAGTAATGACTCTTCCATCGTCGCTCAGTTTCAGAGAGCCTTGACTGAAAACTTTGCCTTGGCGCTTCGTCACAATAAGAAACTCGCGTCGTCCAGCAGGCCGCACAGCAAGGGTGGCCCCCTCTAGAACGTGGGGTCCGCCCACCGCCGCCTCGATTCCATCGAGCGGTGCGTCGATGTGCTGGCCCGCGCTCGGATAGGCAATATGCAAAGCCTGATTGTCGAGCCTTAGGGTCATGTCAGCATGCTGCTGAAGGTCGCTCGGATCCCGCCACTGGCCTGCAAAGTCATTGGACCCCAAGATTCGCGAGACGACGACCTGAGATGCAATAACGGGCCCACTCGGACGAAACGCGGTCGCCGTCAACGTGAGAACCTTCCCGTCAGCCGAAAGCTCCCAACGATACGCATTTGTCTTTACTCCATTCTCTTTCCGGGTCAGGTCTAACACGTTGGCGCTACTTTTCACGCAGGCTTGTGTGCGATCGTTCCCTATCGGACGGTCCTTCCCATCACAGCGAAAAGTGAGACTCGAATTTCCCTCGCCGTAGCGATACTCGCCGTCCGCCGAAATCGAAATAGTAATAACCCGGCCTTGATAGCTGCTCTTTGAGGGATTCAATTTCCATGTGCCGTTCCAGTCTGGCGAGGGTGCCCGACAGCCCAACGGGGCGACTAATGCGCAGAAAGCAATCAAACTGAAGCCCGCTCTCCTCATCGTTTTTACGCTCGGCTCAGTTCGACGGTCCCTCAATCTTAAACAAGAAGTATGCGATGAAACAGACACCAACGAGATAATAGGATGCGACGTTCCCCCAAAACGCTCTCGGTTCTTTAGCGCGGTGGACCCAGCCATTAAAACGGACCCACACTTTGCCCGTATATGTAAAAACCGTGGCCGCAGAAATTGAGATGACGCCGAGTATCAAAAAAATATACGGCGGTCTTAGAAGTGAGTTCAAATCAGACAACAACAACATCTCCTTTCCGGTTGCTTGCAGAAATCCCAAAAAAATCGCCGCCGCGCTGAACTTAAGTTAACATGAAGGTAAGCCAGCAGCGTCGCACGCGCTACTTTGCGTGGGAAGCGAGAATTGCAGCTGGTCTGAACCATAAACCTTCTGCGGCCCAGGGGTAGAGTTATTAACCCCGTAATCGAATACATCGTTCGCTGCTCCAGTAACAGCCAGCGACGGGCCAAATACATCAGTAAGCCCGAGCAAGTTGATCGTTATGTTCTTGGTACTTGGATCATTCCAAATACTCGCGCCTGCACTCAAAGGCCCCAAATAAAGCTCCTTTGTCACTTTCGGAGCTACGATTCCAATTAAGCCAGTCGCATCTGTGGCTGCCGTAACGGCCTCATTGGGTTCCCGCACTTCTCCCTCGCCTTGCACCACATTCACTTCTGTGTAGTTCCAGGAATGCCCATGAAGAAGATTGCCCACATGATGCCAAAAGCCTCCTCCTTGTGATGAGCCACTCTGTGATGAACCACTCTGCTGTTGGGCCGTTTATTATTTTCGGACAGGACGCGGCGACGAGCACGGCAGCTTGGGAGTCTTCAAGATCGTTACTAAGTCGCCGCCATCTGGGTACTGAAAGTCTATGAACGTCCACCGTCCGTCGCTTCTTTCTACCTCGGCAATCACATCGGGCTTGCTGCCCCGCTGACCTGTTTGCACGCTGTAAATGGTGGCTTTATAGATGCTCCCTTCATGTGTAATCTCACCCACTTCATAATGCTGGGCAGGGTCTTGACTGTTTAGAAATGGATCAAAGTCCAATCCCACTAGATCTTCGCATTTGTCTTGAGCTGCCCAATCTGCTCGAAGTAGCCGGGCAAGTGGCGCGGCAAACTCCCTACCTTTTTCCTTAAGAGCAATGTGCCACGTAGGCTCCGCACGATCTCGGAGTGCCTGAGGGGCGTACCAACTGTAGAACTGGCCCACGAAAGTACGAACTGACGGAGCTGTCGATTGTGCAGTCAACTGCAGGCCGCTAAACATTGCCACAGCAAAGATAGCGACCATGCACAATGTTCGCTTCGCTGGAGTATTAGTTTGCTTGTCACTCATCTGAATCCTTGCCTCCGCTCGTTCAAATCAGCGCTGTACCTCCGCCCAGGAATTAGTTGGGAAATCTGTAGATCGTATATCCCCCGGGATATCCCGACCGATTAGGTGCCATCTGCGTTTGTCGAGTGTCGGAGACCCACTGCTTCCCGTCGTATATCGCAATATGCCCATTAAGGTGATTATGAGGGCCACCACCCTCAAAGACCACGATATCGCCCGCTGCAGGGGCATATCCTTTTTGGGGAACGATTGATGCACCGTTTTTCAGCAATACTGGTCCATATTCATTTGCATTCGGATAGTGTCCGTTGATGATTGGTACTTTTACTCCGCCCGCCTGCAAACCTTTGCGGCAAGCACTCGCACAATAGCCGTTATAGGTGTTCGTGCCGTGTTTTTGTCCATCGTATCGACAATCTTGTTCTTATCGATGCTCGGCGGGTTGTTCTGTGCTATCTCGGTGTTGTCACCCTGTTGTTGGCCCAATCATATTGGAACGACAACTCATGGCTACTCTGATTCGAGGTTCCGCGAGTAGACGGTCCGCATTGCCATAAATTCAAGACGCGCCCCAGGGCATCATAGCTGTAAAGAGTGCTCGTGAGAAAAACATTTCCGCTGAATCGCGAAGCGATAGCGAGGCGGCCTTTGAGGTTTGTCGTGGTCTCAGCCGACCAGGACTGATAAGGATTTGTGTCGTAATTAAAATATGTGGTTGGTGTAACGCCATCGTTATAGCTAACGCTAATGACTCGCCCCACGGAATCGTACTGTGTTGTCGTCGTTGTCAGAGTCGTTGAGCTAGTTTGATTTGCCATTGGGCGCTGCCGCGTGACGAGCAGACCGGCATTATTATACGAGTAGCTGTAGGTCGTTTGGCCGCGCTCCGGTTCCTGGGTCAGTGTAGGCCGCGCCAGCCAATCGGTTTGAAAGACGCGGGTCTGCGCACCCTGCGTTAAGGTCGTCGTCTGATTCGCCAGGTTATAGGCATAGCTTGTCATGAAACCGGTGCCGGCGATGTCCAACCCGCAGCTTGCCGGGGATCCCGAGCCGGGCATACTGCTATTCGAGGAGATCTCGCAGGCGGAAGTGATCCTGCCGAGCCCATCGACCTGCGTGATTCGCCTGACGCCGTTTTCGTCCGTCAACTGTGTTGCGCGGGCAGAATAGGAATAGCTGATCGAGGTTCCGTCCCCGTGGGATATCGTTGTTACGCGTCCGAGAGCATCATAGGTATAGCCGTCCCCTGAACCCGAGCAGACCTTTGCGGTATTCCATTCCGTTCCCTGATAACTGTACGACTGGAAGGAAAGATTTCCGTTTGCGTCATAACAGCTATCCTGCTGGTACCATGGGTTACTGCTCTGACCGTTACTGACCGCAATACGGCTCTGGCGTCCGTAGCCATCATAGAGGGTCTCTGTGTCAGCGTATGTGCTGGAGTTCTGGTAACGATGGACGCTGGTTTGCGTCGGAGTGTAGCCGTAGGTCGTTTTGCCTCCGTCCGGATTGTCGATCTCCGTGAGGCGTAACAAGGGATCGCCATATTTATATGTTGTTTGGGCGCGGAAAAGGGCGCTCCTGTCGCCAGGCGATAAGGACTCTCATGAGTCCGGAAGCGGCCCGGGATAGCGACCGCAGCCAACAGCTGAAGAACAAGTCGTCACGACCAGCCGGCGCGTGATGGAATTGGTCCGCCTCATACGAGTCGCAAGATCGCGGATTTCAAGGTCCTCATGGAAATACTGGCGGCAGGTCAACGCAGCGGCAAGCAGCCAGATGCAATCGCCTCGTCGAAAACTCCGCGTTCTTCGAGCGCTCCCCGGTGTAAACGTCGATGAGGTCATAGAGCTATTCTTTGATGGTGAAATACTTTGCCGCTAGTATAACTGCGAAGCGCGCGGCGAACGCGATCTTTGGCCTGCTCCCGAGCAACCCACCTGCGCTCTGCTCCGATGCAGAGAGCCGTAAGCGCAAACCCGTTGACACCGGTGCTTCCGCGTGACTCATCGGCCCTTCTTTGCGTTGTTCGTTGAATCGCCATGGATGAGGTCTTTTCATATCCCTGTCTCAGGATCGGTCGCGTCCCAGAAGTACTGGAAGCAGCGCCGAGAAAGATCATCGAGGAACCATTGTCATGGTGCCTAGCGATGGCAAAGCTTCGACCGCCGATTGTGGCATCGGTTGCACACGCCGCGCTTCCAGAAAGGTGCGGCGATCGACGAACCTCTTCAATGTATTCATAGTTCTACCGAGCGAAGTGATTGAAATCCCTAAGTTATAAAACACATCCACGACTGCCGCGCGGGCTGCGGCCAACTGAATGCTGTGGTCTAGCAAGCCGTTGCAAGCCGGATTGCTGCATCTTCCGCTGTCTCGCTCTCTCCCTCAAAGGTGCTGCCAAGGATGCAATCCACGGCTCTCTGCGCGTTGGCGGCGGCATGAACAATAAGGCGGTTATCCTCTTCCAGCTTTTCAATCCAGTTCTGGATGTATGCGGTGGTGTTGCGGTCGGTGTGCTCATTGGCGATACCAGCGATAGCGCAAAGAAAAGCAGCTCCCATCTCTGCAACCAATTCTTCTTTTGCTGTAAAGCTCATCTCCGAAACGGTCGCCAAAGGTGCGATGCAGGCGGCTTTCGTGTCCTGTGCTGTGAATCAGCTCATGGAATAAGGTGCTGTAATAATGCGGCGTATCCACAAAGCGGCTACGGGCGGGCATGTGGACGGAATCGGTAGAGGGCCGGTAGTAAGCGCGGTACTCGGTGGGGCTATTGAGATAAAGCGCGGGGCGGTTCTCCCATCCGGCAACGATGCTTTCGCAAAGTTCGTCTTCGTCGATCTCCGGCGCAATGGCGGGCTGCGAGATTTCAGGAAGCGTGAGGCCGTCGCACTGCTCCACGTTGAAAACCGTGTAGTGGCAGAGAACAAAAGGAACGCGCTCACCCTCGCCAGTGCCTTCCTCGTCTTTTTCGGCATGGTCGGGAAGCTGCTTGTAAAAGATGATCGGCGTTCCATGCTCACCCTTGCGGACGTTGCCTTTCAATGCCTGCGCCTGCTTGAACGTAAGCCAAAATGGGGAGTTGTATTCACTCGACCAAAGCAAGAGAACATTGATGCCCCGGTAGGGCTTGCCGGTGTAGAAGTTGCGCGGGAATGGGCCGCCTACATGGCGCGGCGTTTTCCACGGCTTTTCCCACGGAATCACGCCAGCCTTGAGGCTGGAAAGAATGCGGTCGGTAACGGTCTGGTAGATGCTCGGCCTGCTGGCTGCGTTGCGATGGTTGCGGTATGCCATGACGTTTGCTCTCCTGTGCTGCCCGCATGGGGCGAGATTCTGAAGGAGGGCATTCGCCTTTGGCTCTCAACCAAATTTCTTTTGTTGAGTGCCCCCGCTTCATGTCTTGTGGGCGGGCGGAGGCGAGGCGGGTTCGGTCAAGGGCGCGCTGCTCTTGCGCGTTTATGGAGCGTCAGCGAACACCCTTGACGGGTTCCGACCGGCTCTGCCATAAAGCCGCATGAAGCGGGGGCACTTGATGAAAGAAGAAATTTAGGTCTACTTCCGCATGGCTTTAGGGAGGGGCGTTGCGGGGAAGGAACGGCCCCGCAGAGGTGGGTAGCGGAGAACGCACAGCGGTCGCAGCGAGGGCAGGAAACCTCCTCCCTCTTAGCAAGAACCACGCCTAGACTAAACTGTCCTTGGGATAGAAAAACCTGAAAGCCAGCGACCATTTCTCCCTGGCAAATGACTGTTCGGTTTCTGTCATGTTCTTTCCGAGAGGGTCGGAAATTCCAGTGCCGCCTGTCATTCGCCAGTATCGGCTGTATACGCAAATCTCGAATCGGCACCTCTGCAATGCCACGAGAGCAGAAGCACTCTGCTACATTTCAAGATTGACCAGTTTGGCGCTCAATTCTCGCTCTTTACTGCGCCGAATGGTTGAGCGTGCGTGCTCAGCCGCTGTGATGGCCATCGCGATGAACGAGACAAACGCCGTCAGCGTACCCATCGCACCCGCCATCCACTGAAACAAATATGCGAAGAGTATGCCGATTAAGAAGGTCGCAGCAAGTGCGAGCAGAGCATACAGAATGGTTCGCCAGCGCTTTCGGCTCCGTGCAACCCAATAGCCCGTGTAAATCAAAACGGCAAGCAGTCCTATCCCCGCTGCGGGATTGGCATCTGTTCCTGTCATCGCGTGCCTCCAGTCACCGCATCACCCTCCAAATTTAGCGAAACCATTCTATCCGGGCCACTGAGCGGAATTAAGCCTTCACCGCTTCGTTGCGGCCTTTGATGAGACGGTATTGATCGGCGTGAAACTGTTTCATCTTTCCAACCACCGTGACATATTCAGCACCATCGAAACGCGGGAAGAGCTTGATTCGCACCAGGACATCATTGTCCAGGAGGATTTTGAAGCCTCCCGACATTGGGGTTTTGCGGACCGGAAATTCCCGGAAGTCCGGCGAACCAACCCATAGTCCAACGCTCTTCGCGCTTCCGAGTATGGCCGATTGAACGTAGACGGACTCGAACGTATCAATTCCGTACCGTTCAACCGCGTAGCCAAGGGAGCATTTTGCAACAAAGCGAGCGAAAATATCTGGGTCGAAGTCCGGTGGGCACACTTCATCCACCCCAATCCGTTTCGCGAGGTCTTCCTTTGTCTCAACGAGAACAAACTGATCCTTGGAAAGGCACTCGATTCGATCCGGTGCGACCCCTCCGCCAAGGATCGCGGGAGGCTTGAAAATGGGCAGCTCGATAATCTTCAACGCATCTTTGAGCGGAACTTGGAGGGTAGCTTTGACGCCGTTTCGAACCACGGTGAGGGTATACAATTTGCCCGCGCTTTTCTTGTTTCTCGTACGGTAGCCCATCTCCGCACGAGCGGCACCCCACATATGCCGGAGCACGTGTTCTTCGACTTTCGTGGTTTCTCTACAGCAGTCGTGGCAACTCGCATCACGTAGCGTAATACAGCCATTTAGGGCATATGGAGAGACGTGCTCCTCAGTCAGCTTGCCCTGAGTCGTTCCGCAATAAATACAACGGCCCACGTAGGTCGATTCCCTGTGTGTGACAACCCTCACTTAAGGGACTCCTGATGAGCGCCCGACGCTTTCATCTTCACCGCTTGTAGTACCCGGACTTGCCCGAAGGGTTCACACGCTTGCGGAGCGCGGGCTTACCCACGGCATCGATGAACTCAAACATCGTGTCCAGCCAATCATGGAACTCCCCGGCCCGATTCCGCTCTTTGAAGTCGGCAACCACGCCGTCTATGTGAGCGGAAAGGCTTGGATACTTCTGCCTCAGTTTCTCGCCCTCCAGCTCAATGCTCCGGTCAAAGCCGATGCCCTCTCCCGTACCAGTCGGGCCGTGTGGCAATCCACGCAATAGGATTCCCTGGTGCTTCGGCTTCCGCTTGGGCGTCCGCCCGTAGATAATTCGCCCTGCTGCCATTAGCGCACCTCGCCGCCAGAGTAGCACTGGGTGTGGGCGAATGCAAGGCGAAACTCAGCGCCATGCTCCGCCCGTCATCGTAGCCCGGTAGCCACCGATGCCGTGAACCAAAGGCGAGAAACGCATCACCGCAACACCAGCGCCGCTCCGCTTGTAGGACCTCTGCCGCCCGCTACCATAGAGACAGCCATCGGCGCTCATGTACGGGGCAGAGCATGGGTCCCACGGGAAGCCGAAAGCACCCCGTATTGTGAGCGGTTGGAGTGTGGAAAGGCGGAGCATCCTTTTCGGCACAAAGCGGTTGGAACCGCACGAAGAACAGCCGCCAGCGGCGGCTCGTGCGCGGGGATTTGCCGCTTAGAACGCCCCGGCGGGGCAGCGGCAAATCAGGAAATATCAGTGAGCGTCCAGACTGGACCGGGAAATGATTATGTTCCCAAGCCAGCCTCCGCCAGCGGCTCCGGCTAAAGACGGCTTCGGGAAGTTCCACGGTCAGCCTGTCCTGCGGTGCTGACCTCTCTTGGATTTGTCGTGCGTCTCTGCTGCCTTCGACGCTTTAGCCCTGGTAATGTCCAGTTCCGGGTGCGGCAGTTCCCATCCCGCCATGCCCTGCAACACGCGGTCGGCGTGCTTGATAGTGTTCACATGCCCGTAGTGTTCCTCGATCATGTGGACGGAAGTGCCCATCTGCTCGGCAAGGAAATACACGTCCACACCTTCCTGCAAGCGAAGCGTAGCGTAGGTATGCCGGAAGCAATACGTGGAGCGCGGCACGCCTTGCGTGCCTTCGCGCAGATTCGCTTCGTTCAGAAGGTCGGCAATCAGACTGGTGTAAAGAGATTTTGCGGGCTTGCCTGTGACGTTGGTAAAGACTCTATCCTCCGGTTCCGTGGCTTTCGAGATTGCGCGGATGCGTTCCAGATAATCTCCAACACTCCTGGGAGCTACCAGCTTGCGCGACTTGCCTTTACCCTGCACGAATAGGACAACAATCTCTCGTCCCTCGCGGTCTTTCGCAGGCATAATGTCGCGCCAGCGAAGATTCTTCATCTCCGCTGGCCTCATGCCTGTATTGCAGGCAATCAGAATCATGTTGTAGGTGACGGTGCGATACCAGATGCTCGAAGGCTTATCCGCCTCACCAATCCACTTGCGGCCTACGGTATGCAGCTTGCGGTATTCCTCCAGCGTGAACTCATCCCGCCGCATCGTCTTGAGCTTCGGGCGTTCGTCGAAACGCTGGCTTGCGGGAACATAGCGTTTCTTAATCGCGTAATTCATCACCGCGCCGAAGATGGACATCTCAAAGCGGATGGTGGAATCACTGATAAAGGGAACGGTTCTTTCTTCGGAAGGTTTGACTTCAATCGGTTTCAAGACCCTGATGCCGAGCGTGTGTTGGACCTTAGTGCGGCGCTCGGCTTCGTTATCCGCGAAGGCTTGGGCCATCTCGTTGCTTACTTCACGGACGCCGTTGCGCTTGTTGCGCCCCGCGCCGTTCACCCGCCGCCATGCCGGATAGCCACCCCAAAGCTCATCCCCGATAAGGTGAACCTGCGTGGAACCTACATATCGGTCTAACGCACCTTCGATGATGGCGCGAACCTTCTTGGGACGCGCCTTGCTGATTTCTCCTCGCTGCGCCCGCGCCTCCTGGGTCAGCAGGTACTCTCTGCCTACCTCGCGGAAGGGGCGATTGAACACGGGAACATCATGCTTGATGCGAAACCGGATGTCCGCATCTTGATCGAAGGCGCGTTCCCGCGCCGCTTCTTTATCGGAGGTTTTAAGCGAAACCGTCTTATAGCGGTCGGCCTTCGGCATCTTCATGCGGCAATACCACATCCGGTGGTCTACGTCGCCGCGCCGGAAGATGATGAGGCCCGGCTTCAGTTCCTCTTTTTCGGTGACAAACGCCATGTCCGCCTCCCGGTTCTGTGCAGATTCCGTGCAGACTTTTCTCGCAAATCATTGAATCCTTGTAGCTGTGCAGGACTCGTACAGATGATATCAGAGAATTATCTTGTTTATTTATTATTGTTTACGTTATATTTGTCATCCTGATCGGAGATGATGCCAACCTGTATGCCAACCCGACTTCTCGCCACAACGGATTCTCACTCCGCTCACGTCGCCCCACGCCTCCAATCGGCTCCGCATAGCCTGGACCTTCCTTACAGCCATCCCCTGCACACGGCCAGCGCACCCCCGGACGAGCCTACTCTGCTCTCCGTCGTCCCATCTCGTGCCCGGTCGGCCGCCTCAACTC
>Ga0335074_10004939_pt1 | contig 18431 bp, 12 predicted proteins | sample Lox_Sample_23_FD_206715 | JGI IMG/M metagenome (GOLD analysis project Ga0335074, IMG submission 206715) | Soil microbial communities from Loxahatchee National Wildlife Refuge, Florida, United States - Lox_Sample_2.3 | ecosystem: Environmental > Terrestrial > Soil > Wetlands | place: USA... | reverse complement strand
CCGCACGGAGACGCTCAAGCGGCTGGAGGAGGAGCAGCGCGAATTCCGCGATTTCCTCGAACGGCTGCGCTTTGCCAAGGACAAGACCGAATTCGATCAGTTCATGGCCGACCGGCGCAACCGCGCCAACGACTCTCCCCCGCCGGCTCCGGCGCAGAACTGAGCCCTGACCGAATGACGTGAGCGGCGGCCGTTCGTCCCTGACGGACGGCCGCTTCGCATTTGCGCAGCCTCCTGGCATCCGGCATTAACTCCCCATTAAGGCTAGTCGGGCTTCGTTAGCGGCAGCGACCGGTATAGCGCCCTAGTTTGGACATGTTTCGCGAGCGTTTACGCCCCGCCGGTGACGGGCCGGCGCGGGTTTTCGCGAAATTTCGGGTCTTGGTCGGTGCGCGCGCGTGGGCGGCCGTCTCGACCCATTCGGTCCCGGCGAGCCTGGCGTCGTGCCGGTCGTGGCCACGAGGTCCGGACCTGATTTTGGGTCCTGGCCCGATCCGGCCCCGGAGATGACAGCCGCGCAAGCAGCCGTCATGGCCGGACCGCCGAAGGGGACTTGCTTATGAATCCAACCGACATCGCCTCGTCGGTCGCACCGCTGACATCCTCCAACCTGTCGCTGTTTCACCTGTTCCTGCACGCCCATTGGGTGGTCGAGACGGTGATGGTCGGGCTTCTGGTGTGCTCGGTCTGGGTCTGGGCCATAGCCATCGATAAAAGCCTGTTGTTCTCGCGGCTTCGCCGCTCGGCCGACAGCTTCGAGGAGGCGTTCTGGTCGGGCCAGTCGCTGGAGGAACTCTACAAGACGCTCTCCGCCCACCCCGGCCATTCGACCGGCATTGTCTTCGTCGCCGCCATGCGCGAGTGGAAGCGCAGCATCGAGGGCCATGCGCGCTCTTTCGCCGGATTGCAGATGCGGATCGGCAAGGTCATGGATGTGGCCATTGCCCGGGAGGTCGAGCACATGGAACGCCGGCTTCTGGTGCTGGCGACGGTGGGGTCGGCCGGGCCGTTCATCGGCCTGTTCGGCACCGTGGTGGGCATCATGACGAGCTTCCAGTCGATCGCCTCGTCGCAGAACACGTCCCTGGCGGTGGTCGCCCCCGGCATCGCCGAATCGCTGTTCGCGACCGCAATCGGCCTCGTTGCCGCCATCCCGGCGACGATTTTCTATAATAAGTTCGCCAGTGAGGCGAACCGGCAGGCGCAGCGGCTGGAAGGCTTTGCCGACGAGTTCACGGCAATTCTGTCGCGGCAGATCGACGAGCGGGGCTGAGGGCTTTCGGCTATGGCGGGAGGTACGCTGAACGCACCTACGGCCGGCGGTCCCAGGCGCCGCCGGCGCCGGGCGGTCATGAGCGAAATCAACGTGACGCCGTTCGTCGACGTCATGCTGGTGTTGCTGATCGTGTTCATGGTGTCGGCGCCGCTGTTGACCGTCGGCGTGCCGATCGACCTGCCGCAGAGCCAGGCCAAGGCGCTGCCGCAGGACAACGAGCCGCTGACCGTCTCGGTCAATGTCGACGGCAAGATCTTCCTGCAGAACGAGCCGATCGAGATCGACGATCTGGTCACCAAGCTCAAAGCCATCATCGACGCGCGCCACGGCAATCCGGACGAGACCATCTATGTGCGCGGCGACCGCAAGGTCGACTACGGCACCATGATGCGGGTGATGGGCCGTATCTCCGGCGCCGGCTATCACAAGGTGGCGCTGGTCACCAATATCGAGCAGGACGACAAATGAAGACCGGCATGACCATATCGTGCATCGGTCATGCCGTTGCGCTCGCTTGCGCGCTGTTCGCGCTGTCGGCGACGCCGATGGAAGTGCCGCCGGTCGATTCGCTGCCGGTGCAGTTCATTTCCGACAAGGACTTCACCCAGCTCACCAAGGGCGTCAAAAACGCTCCGAAGCTGAAGATCGAAATGCCGAAGCCGCTCGCCGACAAGGTCGACGCGCCGAAGGCGATCGATCAATTGGCGCCGAAGGCCGCCGACAAGCCGGCCATCACCACCGACACGCGCAAGGCCGAGCAGCAGCCGAAGCCGCAGCCCAAGCCCGAGCCGAAGCAGGCGCAGAAGGCCGCCGACAAGCCGCCGCCGCCGGACTACAAGCCCGACAAGATCGCCGAATTGCTGAAGAAGGATGCGCCGAAGCCGGCGAACAAGGCCGATCAAACGGCGGCGCAGCAGAAGCCCGACGCGCCGAAATTCGACGCCAATCAGGTCGCCGAATTGCTCGACAAGCGCGATCCGCGCCGGCAATTGGCGGCCGACGCCACGCTCAACGACGTGGCGAGCCTCGGCGCCGCCAGCGGCGCGCCGTCGGCACAGATGTCGCAGAGTGAAATCGACGCATTGCGCGCCCGCATCTCGAGCTGCTGGTCGCCGCCGCCGGGCATCGACGCCAATTCCAAGGTCTATGTCGTGCTGCGCGTGCTGTTCAAACCCGACGGCTCGCTGCAGCAGGAGCCGGTTCTGGTCGAAGCCACCGCCTCGTCGCTCGGCCCGGCGCTGGCCGAGAGCGCCAAGCGGGCGCTGTTGTTGTGCCAACCTTTCACCATGCTGCGGCCCGACCATTACAGTCAGTGGAAAGACCTCGAACTCAAATTCGATCCGCACGAGCTGCTCGGCGGCTGACAAGCGAAGCTCATCATGACACTCCGGTTAAGCTCCAGTCCCCTCATGACGCGCCGCCGTGCTTTGGCGGTCGGCGCCGCCGCCGGCGGCCTGTTGTTCGCCGCGCCGCGCGCCCGCGCGGTGGTGCGGCTCGACATCACCCAGGGCAATTTCCAGCCGATGCCGATCGCGATCTCGAAATTCATCGGCGGCGGCGAGGGCGACGACGATGTCGCGGGCGGCGTCACCCAGATCATCACCGCCAACCTGCAGCGCAGCGGCCTGTTCGCCCCGATCGATCCGGCCGCCTTCATCGAGCACATCGCCAGCGTCGACACCGTGCCGCGGTTTCCCGATTGGCGCAGCGTCAACGCCCAGGCGCTCGTCACCGGCTCGGTCATCCGCCAGCCCGACGGGCGGCTCAAGGCGGAGTTCCGGCTGTGGGACGTGCTCGCCGGCACCCAGCTTTCCGGCCAGCAATATTTCACCACGCCGGACAATTGGCGGCGCATCGGCCACATCATCTCGGACGCGATCTACGAGCAGCTCACCGGTAACGGCGGCTATTTCGACAGCCGCATCGTTTTCGTCGACGAGACCGGACCGGGCACGGCGCGCGTCAAGCGGCTCGCCATCATGGATCAGGACGGCGCCAATGTGCGCTACCTGACGCGCGGCGACGACCTGGTGCTGACGCCGCGGTTTTCGCCGTCGAGCCAGGAGATCACCTATATGGCCTACGGCCAGGGCGATCCCCGCGTCTATCTCTACAATATCGACACCGGCCAGCGCGAAGTGGTCGGCAATTTTCCCGGCATGAGCTTCTCGCCGCGCTTCTCGCCCGACGGGCAGAGCGTGGTCATGAGCCTGCAGGAAGGCGCCAATACCAATATTTTCGTCATGGATTTGCGCTCCAAGGCGACGACCCGGCTGACCAACACGCAGGCCATCGACACCTCGCCGTCCTATTCGCCGGACGGCGCGCATATCTGCTTCGAATCCGACCGCGGCGGCCAGCCGCAGATCTATGTCATGGCGGCGAGCGGCGGCCCGGCGCAGCGCATCAGCTTCGGCGAGGGCATCTACAATACGCCGGTGTGGTCGCCGCGCGGCGACTACATCGCCTTCACCAAGATCGTCAGCAACATGTTCGCCATCGGCGTCATGAAGCCGGACGGCAGCGGCGAGCGCATTCTCACCGAAAGCTTCCACAACGAAGGCCCGACTTTCGCGCCGAACGGGCAGGTGATCATGTTCTTCCGCGATCCGGGCGGCACGTCCGGCCCGTCGCTGTTCACCGTGGATATCTCGGGCCGCAACGAGCAGCGGGTGCCGACGCCGAATTACGCGTCGGATCCGGCCTGGTCGCCGCTGTTGTCATAAATCAACAGCGCGGTTCCACAGAGTCGCCGCATTGACGCCCCATTAACCATTGCAAAAGCTTTCCGGGCATTCCGCAAGCCTGAGACATTTTTGCAAGGGGGCATCAAGGTTGACGGAACGTTCGTTTAACGAAGGCGCTGCTAGACCCGCACGTGACCAAGCCTGTCCGGTCAACGTGTAAGTATGGAGGCACCGGCATGAACATGGCGAATGCGATGCGTGGCGCTAAGTTCGTCGCCATCATCCTGGCGACGCTGGCAGTAGCGGCTTGCGCCAAGAAGGACGATCAATCGGCGCTGAACGGGGCTTCGGCCGTGCCGGGCAGCCAGCAGGACTTCGTCGTCAATGTCGGCGACCGCGTCTTCTTCGATACCGATTCGTCGGACCTGTCCGATCAGGCCCGCGCCACGCTGGACAAGCAGGCGCAGTGGCTGGGCAATTACCGGCAATATTCCTTCACGATCGAAGGCCATGCCGACGAACGCGGCACGCGCGAATACAACATCGCGCTCGGTGCCCGCCGCGCCGAAACCGTGCGCCAGTATCTGATCTCGCGCGGCGTGGCGGCAGCCCGCATGCGCACGATCTCCTACGGCAAGGAACGGCCGGTGGCGCTGTGCAACGATATTTCCTGCTGGTCGCAAAACCGGCGTGCCGTCACCGTGCTCGACCAGAGTTCTTGATCGGCAAAATTCTTGACCGGGACACGTCCCGGCGGGGTGGGGAGCGATCGGCGCCGGGTTGGCGCCGGTCGCGTTTTTTTTGATAGCCGCGCCCGCGAATCTATTGCCGGCCGGCCCGGGGCCGCGCCGCGCGCGTGCGTCCACTCCCTCCGGCAAGGCGATTAACTGCCGACAGGCGCTATCCACCGTCCTGCGGCGGGGGCCTTGCCAAGCCGCCGCCTAAGTCGGATCGTAAGCGGCGCTGTCCGGCGCGCGCATTTGCCTTAGTTTTTAGCTTATTCCCGCATTGACCGAAGGCTTCGGCCATGACGCTGCCTCGCTTCGCCCGCGCCATTATCGTGCTCGCAGCCGCGGCGGGGGCCGCGGCCTGCGGCCAGAAGAATCAATATGCCGCGCCGCCGCCGCCCAAGGTCACGGTCGCCGCGCCGGTCGAACAGGACGTCACCCGTTATTTCGACGCGACCGGCAACACGGCTGCGGTCAATACGGTCGATCTGGTCGCGCGCGTGCAGGGCTTCGTGCAGGCGATCAGCTACAATGACGGCGATTTCGTCAAGAAAGGCACCTCGCTCTTCACCATCGAGCCGGAGCCTTACAAGCTGAAGGTGGATTCGGCGAAGGCGTCGGTGGTCAGCGCCCAGGCTACCCTCACCCAGGCGCAGGCCGAATTCCAGCGCCAGGCCGACCTCGTCACCAGGCAGGTCTCGACCCAGGCCAATTACGACAAGGCGCTGGCGCAGCGCGATTCGGCGCAGGCCGATCTGCAATCGGCGCAGGCCAACGAGAAGCAGGCCGAGATCAATCTCGGCTACACCAACGTGACCGCGCCGTTCGACGGCATCGTCACCGCGCGGCAGGTGTCGATCGGGCAACTGGTCGGCGCCACCACGCCGACGACGCTCGCCACCATCGTGCAGCTCGATCCGATCTGGGTGAATTTCAGCGCCAGCGAGCGCGACGTGCTCGCGGTGCGCGCGCAATTGGCCGAGCGCGGCAAGACCCCGACCGCGCTGATCGGCCTGCCGGTCGAAGTCTCGCTGCAGAATGAGAGCGGCTATCCGCACAAAGGCAAGCTCGACTACATCGCGCCCACCGTCGATCCGTCGACCGGCACGCTGGCGGCGCGCGCCACGCTCGATAATGCCGGCGGATCGCTGTTGCCCGGTTATTTCGTGCGGGTGCGCATCCCGTCGCGTCCGGCGCCGGCTTTGCTGGTGCCCGACGTCGCCATCGGCAGCGATCAGAGCGGCCGTTATGTGCTCGTCGTCAACAAGGACAACATGGTCGAGCAGCGCAAGGTCGAGCCGGGCCAGCTCGTCGGCGATCTGCGCGTGATCGAATCCGGGCTCAACAAGGACGATCGCGTGGTCGTCGGCGGCATCATGCGCGCGATCCCCGGCGAGAAGGTCGAGGCCGAAACCGAAGCGAAGCCGGCGGCGCCGGCGGCGGCGAAGTAGCGCCATGCGCCGGCGGGGGAACAGGCGGAAAATCGGGCGATGATCTCGAAATTCTTCATCGAGCGTCCGGTGCTGGCGAACGTGATCGCCATCCTGATGATCGTCATCGGGGCGGTGGCGGTCTATGGCCTGCCGGTCTCGCAATATCCCGATGTCGTGCCGCCGACCGTGCAGGTCTCGACCCGCTATCCGGGCGCCAGCGCGCGCACGCTGCTCGATACCGTGGCGCTGCCGATCGAGCAGCAGGTCAACGGCGTCGACAACATGATCTACATGCAGTCGACCAGCGCCAGCGACGGCTCCTACACCCTCACGGTGACCTTCAAGATCGGCACCGACCTCGATGCGGCGCAGATCCTGGTGCAGAACCGCGTCGCCGCGGCGCTCTCGAGCCTGCCGCAGGCGGTGCAGGCGCAGGGCGTCACGGTGAAGAAGCGCTCGACGGCGATTCTTCTGTTCGTGACGCTGTCGTCGCCCGACGGGCGCTACGACAGCCTGTACATGGCCAATTACGCCACCATCAATCTGCGCGACGAGCTGGCGCGGCTGCCCGGCGTCGGCGACGTGCTGATCTTCGGCGCCGGCCAGTATTCGATGCGCATCTGGCTCGATCCGGACAAGCTCAAGGCGCGCAGCCTTAACGCCCAGGACGTGGTGGCGGCGCTGCAGCAGCAGAGCCAGGAGGTGGCGGCCGGTCAGGTGGGCATGCCGCCGGCGCCGCCCGGCGTCGACTTCCAATACACCATCGAGCTGCAGGGCCGGCTTTCCGACCCGGACGAGTTCGCCAATGTCATCGTCAAGACCGGCAATAACGGCGAGGTGACGCGGCTGCGCGACGTCGGCCGCGTCGAGCTCGGCGCGCAGACTTACGGGCAATATTTCGATCTCAACGGCAAGCCCGCGGCCGGCATCGGCATCTATCAATTGCCCGGCGCCAACGCGCTCGACGTCGAGCACGCGGTCAGTTCGAAGATGCAGGAACTGGGCCGGAGCTTTCCGCAGGGGCTGGCTTACACCTTGCCGTTCGACACCACCGTGTTCGTGCATGCCTCGATCGAGGAGGTCTACAAGACCCTGATCGAGGCCGCGGTGCTCGTGCTCATCGTCATCCTCGTCTTCCTGCAGGACTGGCGCGCCATGCTGGTGCCGATGACGACGGTGCCGGTGACCATCATCGGCGCCTTCGCCATGATGTGGGCGCTCGGCTTCAGCGTGAATTTTTCGACCTTGTTCGCCATCGTGCTGTCGATCGGCATCGTCGTCGACGACGCCATCGTCGTGGTCGAGGGCGCCTCGCACAATGTCGAGCGCGGCATGAGCGGCCACGACGCCGCGATCAAGGCGATGAACGAGCTTCTCGGCCCGATCATCGGCATCACCCTGGTGCTGATGTCGGTGTTTCTGCCGGCCGCCTTCCTGCCCGGGCTGACCGGGCGCATGTATGCGCAATTCGCGCTGGTGATCGCGGCGACCGCCTTGTTGTCCGCCGTCAACGCCATCACGCTCAAGCCGACGCAGTCGGCGATGTGGCTGCGCCCGCCGGTGCCGCCGGAACAGCGCAACTTCTTCTATCGCGGCTTCAACGCCGTCTATGGCCGCATGGAGGCGCGCTATGCCGGCCTGATCGGCCATATGGTCAAGCATGCCGGGCCGATGATGATCGTCGCGCTGATCATTATCGGTTTCGCCGTCTGGGGCCTCGGCCGGGTACCGACCGGCTTTCTGCCGATCGAGGATCAGGGCTACATCCTTGCCAGCGTCCAGCTTCCCGACGGCGCGTCGCTGGAGCGGACGCGCGCGGCGATGGCGCAGGTGACGCGCATCGCCGAGAAGGATCCGGCCGTCGACAACGTCATCGCCATTTCCGGCATCTCGGTGCTCGACAATAATGCGACGCTGGCCAATGCCGGCGTCGCCTATATCGTGCTCAAGGACTGGAGCGCGCGCGGCGATCTGCGCACCGTGTTCCCGCGGCTCGCCGCGGCGCTCAACGCCGTGGACGCGCGCATGGTGGTGCTGCCGCCGCCGCCGATCCAGGGCATCGGCAATGCCGGCGGCTTCACCATGCAGATCGAGCTGCGCGACGGCTCGACCGATTTCGCCAAGCTGCAAAGCATCACCAATGCGGTGATCGCCAACGCCCAGTCGCAAAGCGCCCTGCAGCGCGTGTCGACGTCGTTTCGCGCCATCGCGCCGCAACTGCGCGTCACCGTCGACCGGGTGAAGGCGGAAACCCTGCATGTGGCGGTCGACCAGATCTTCTCGACGCTGGCGACCTATTCCGGCTCGACCTTCGTCGAGCAGTTCAACAAGTTCGGCCGCGTGTTTCAGGTCTATGCGCAGGCCGACGCAAAATTCCGGCTGCGGCCGCGCGACCTCGAAAACCTCACCGTGCGTAATCGGCAGGGCGCGATGATTCCGCTCGGCACGATGATAAAGATCGAACCGATCGTCGGACCGCCTTTGATCAGCCTGTACAATCTTTATCCGTCGTCGAGCATCATCGGCTTGCCGGCGGCCGGCTTCTCTTCCGGCGAGGCGATCCGGCTGATGGATCAGAACGCGGCCTCGACGCTGCCGCCGGGCACCGGCAGCGAATGGACGGCGATGTCGTATCAGGAGAAGCTCGTCGGCAATCAGATGTATTTCGTGTTCGCGATGGCGATGCTGCTCGTCTATCTGGTGCTCGCCGCGCAATATGAGAGCTGGTACGCGCCGCTTGCCGTCATCCTCTCCGTGCCACTCGCCTTGACCGGACCGGTGCTGGTGCTGCAGGCGCTGCGTATCGACAACAATCTCTATACCCAGATCGGCATCATTCTGTTGATCGCGCTTTCGGCCAAGAACGCCATCCTGATCGTCGAGGTGGCGCGCGAGCATCGCATTGCCGGCCGCTCCGTCGTCGATGCGGCCGTCGACGCCGCCCGCGCCCGTTTCCGGGCCATCCTGATGACCTCGTTCTCCTTCATTCTCGGCGTCGCGCCGCTGGTGATCGCGACCGGCGCCGGCGCCAGCGCCCGCAAATCGATCGGCATCACGGTGTTCTCCGGCATGATCGCTTCGACCTGCCTCGCCGTGCTGTTCGTGCCGTCGATGTTCGTGATGATCCAGCGCTTCGAGGAGTGGCGCGCTTCCCGCAAGGCCCCGCGCCGGCAGCCGGCCGAGGGCGGAACCGCGGCCTGAACCGGCCCGCGCGAATTGCCGCGCAGTCACAATTTGGACGCAGGAACGGCTATGTTAGGCGCGGGCAAATCAGCAAAAACGACGAAAACGATGCGCCGCTCCTTACCCGCATTTATGTTGGCTCTGGCGTGCCTGCTGGGAGCGGGCGCGGCCCGCGCGCAGGATTCGCCGAGCGACGTCGTGACCCGGCTCGACCGCCTCGAGGAGACCGTCCGCGATCTGACCGGCCAGATCCAGGAACTGCAATACCATAACCAGCAGCTCCAGCAGCAGGTGCAGCAGTTGCAAGGCGCCGCGGCGTCGCCGGGCGGCGGCACCGTCGGGCAGTCCGGCAATCCGCCGGCCATCGCCAATGCGCCGCCGGTGGCGCCGCAGCAGCGCGCCATGGTGTCGACATCGCTGCCGCCGCCGAGCGCCACGCAATATTCCACGCCGCCGCGCTACGGCGCACCGCCCGCCCAGTACTCGCCGCCGGCCGCCGCGCAATACGGTGCGCCGGCGCAACAGCAATATGGCGCGCAACAATACGGCACACCGCAATATGGCTCGCCGCAATATGGCGCGCAGGCGGCGCCGGCCGGCGCCACCGCTTCGTCCGACGGGCACGATGCGTTCAATCCGGCGCTGCACCCGGGCGCGCCGGGTACGCCGCATGCGCTCGGCTCAAGCACCACCGCGTCCGAGCCACCGCCGGTCGATCCGGCGATGGATTCCGCCAATCAGCCGGGTGCGCCGCTCAATCTCCGCCTGCCCGGGCAGCAAGCCGATGCGGCGCCCGGCGGCGCGCTGCCGCCGCCGCCGATGTCCAATCCAAGCGCGACCGGCGCAATGCCGCCCGGCGCCACGCAGGAAGCGTCGCTGCCGCCGAACGCGACGCCGAAAGAGGAATTCGATCTCGGCTACGGCTATGTCACGCACAAGAATTACGCGCTCGCCGAGGACACTTTCCGCGACTTCCTGCACAAGTTTCCCGGCGACCGGCTGACGCCGGAGGCGCAATACTGGCTCGGCGAGAGCCTGTTCCTCAGCCAGAAATATCACGACGCGGCGGAAGCTTTCCTCGCCGTCTCGACCAAATACGACACTAGCGCCAAGGCGCCCGAAGCGCTGCTGCGGCTCGGCCAGTCGCTCGCTGCGCTCGGCGAGAAGGAAGCGGCCTGCGCCTCGCTCGGCGAGGTCTTGCGCAAATATCCGCATGCCTCGCTCAGCGTGAAGCAGAACGTGGACCGGGAACAAAAGCGTGCCCACTGCTGAACGAGCCGTTCGCACCGATGAGGCGATTGCGCTGTTCTCCGGTTTGGAAAATTTGCCTGGGCTTGTTCTTGCGGTCTCCGGCGGCCCGGATTCGACGGCGCTGCTGGTCTTGGCGGCGCGCTGGGCCAAGGCGGTGAGACGCGCGCCGAAGCTTCTTGCCGTCACCGTCGATCACGCCTTGCGCGCGCAATCGGCCGGCGAAGCGGCCGCGGTCAAGCGGCTGGCCCGGCGTCTTGGGGTCAGCCATCGCACGCTCAATTGGCGCGGCAAGAAGCCGAAATCCGGCTTGCAGGAGGCGGCGCGCGGCGCCCGTTATCGGCTGTTGGCGCAAGCCGCGCGCGAGGCCGGCTACGACCACGTCCTGACCGCCCATACGCTCGACGACCAGGCGGAGACCGTGCTGTTCCGCCTGGCGCGCGGCAGCGGGCTCGCCGGCCTTAGCGGCATGGCCTATGCCGCGCCGCTGCCGGACAGCGACGAAAGCTCGCTGTTTCTGGTGCGGCCGTTTCTCGGCCTGCCGAAAGCGCGGCTCATCGCAACGCTCGCCGCGGCGGGCATCGCCTATACCGACGATCCGACCAATCGCGACCCGCGTTTTTTCCGGGCGCGGCTGCGCGCCGTTATGCCGGCCTTGGCCAAGGAAGGTCTCGATCCGCGCGGCCTGTCCCGGCTCGCCATGCGGCTGCGCCGCGCCGAAGGGACGATCGAATTCGCAGTCGCCGCCGCCGGCGCCGCCTTGGCGCCGGGGCCCTGGCCGGAGCGCGGGCCGATCGCCTTTCCGACCGTCTCATTCGCGGCGCTGCCGGCCGAGGTCGGCTTGCGGCTCCTTGGCCGTGCCGTCGCCCATAGCGGGGATGAGGGGCCGGTGGAGCTCGGCAAGCTCGAGGCGCTTTACGACAGCCTGCGCCAGGCGCCGGCGCGGCTGCGCCGGACGCTCGCCGGGGCGCTGGTGACGCTCGATGCCGAGCGTTTGACGGTCGAGCGGGCGCCGCCGAGGCGTTCATTAGCCATCCGCAAGAACCGCAATAGGCGCTTTACGAAATAGCCTTATAATTGCGTGGTTTTGAACGGGGTTCCCTTGGCAGGGGGCGGGGCCGCCCCTACATTGCCAAGGTACCGGAACGTGAAGCCGCCACGATCTTAGGGCACTAGACTCGCCGGAAGCACCAGACTCGCCGGAATAAGGCTCGGCCGGGGGCAAGGACAAGAAATGAACGCCAATTTGCGCAACTTCGCCCTCTGGGTCATCATTGTCCTGCTGTTGCTTGCGCTGTTCACGCTGTTTCAGAACCCCGGTCAGCACACCACCGCCCAGGACATCTCGTTCTCGCAGCTTCTCAACGAGGTCGACCAAGGCCGCGTCCGCGAGGTGTTGATCCAGGGGCCGGAAATCCACGGCACCTTCTCCGACGGCCGCGCCTTCCAGACCTATGCGCCGAGCGACCCGGGGCTTGTCGACAAGCTCTACAAGAAGGGCGTGTCGATCACCGCCCGTCCGCTCAGCGACAACGTGCCGTGGTTCGTCTCGCTCTTGATCTCCTGGCTGCCGTTCGTGGCGCTGATCGGCGTGTGGATTTTCCTGTCGCGGCAGATGCAAGGCGCCGGCGGCAAGGCGCTGGGCTTCGGCAAATCGCGCGCCAAGCTTCTCACCGAGGCGCATGGCCGCGTCACTTTCGAGGACGTCGCCGGCGTCGACGAGGCCAAGCTCGATCTGCAGGAGATCGTCGAATTCCTGCGCGATCCGGCCAAATTCCAGCGGCTCGGCGGGCGCATTCCGCGCGGCGTGCTTCTGGTCGGGCCGCCCGGCACCGGCAAGACGCTGCTCGCCCGCGCCATCGCCGGCGAGGCCAATGTCCCGTTCTTCACCATTTCCGGCTCTGACTTCGTCGAAATGTTCGTCGGCGTCGGCGCGAGTCGCGTCCGCGACATGTTCGAGCAGGCCAAGAAGAACGCGCCCTGCATCATCTTCATCGACGAAATCGACGCCGTTGGCCGCCACCGGGGCGCCGGTCTCGGCGGCGGCAATGACGAGCGCGAGCAGACGCTCAATCAATTACTGGTCGAGATGGACGGCTTCGAGGCCAATGAAGGCATCATTCTGATCGCCGCCACCAACCGGCCCGACGTGCTCGACCCGGCGCTGCTGCGCCCCGGCCGCTTCGACCGCCAAGTGGTGGTGCCGAACCCGGACGTGGTCGGCCGCGAGCAGATCCTCAAAGTCCATGTGCGCAAGGTGCCGCTGGCGCCGGACGTCAATCTCAAGACCATCGCCCGGGGCACGCCCGGCTTCTCCGGCGCGGATCTGATGAACCTCGTCAACGAGGCGGCGCTGATGGCGGCGCGGCGCAACAAGCGCATGGTCACCCAGGTCGAGTTCGAGGACGCCAAGGACAAGGTGATGATGGGCGCCGAGCGCAAGTCGCTCGTCATGACCGAGGAAGAGAAGCTTCTGACCGCCTATCACGAGGGCGGCCACGCCATCGTCGCGCTCAACGTCAAAGCCACCGATCCGGTGCACAAGGCCACCATCATTCCGCGCGGCCGCGCGCTCGGCATGGTCATGCAATTGCCGGAGCGCGACAAGCTGTCGATGTCGCTCGAGCAGATGACCTCGCGGCTCGCCATCATGATGGGCGGCCGCGTCGCCGAGGAGCTGGTGTTCGGCCGGGAGCGGGTGACCTCGGGCGCGGCGTCGGATATCGAGCAGGCGACCAAGCTCGCGCGCATGATGGTGACGCGCTGGGGCTTGTCGGACACGCTCGGCACCGTCGCCTACGGCGAAAACCAGGAAGAAGTGTTCCTCGGCTATTCGGTGGCGCGCCAGCAGAACATTTCCGAAGAGACGGCGAAGAAGATCGATTCGGAGATCAGGCGGCTGGTCGAGGCCGGCTATGCCGAGGCCAACCAGATTCTCACCGACAAGCGCGCCGATCTCGAGACGCTGGCCAAGGGCCTGCTCGAATTCGAGACGCTCACCGGCGACGAGATCAAGGATCTGCTGCTCGGCAAGAAGCCGAACCGCGAGTCGGTGATCGAGCCGCAGGGGCCGCGCACCTCGACCGTGCCGACCGCCGGCGCCGGCCGAAACCGGCCGCGGCCGGAGGCCGGCCCGCTCGAGCCGCAGCCGCAGGGCTGAGACCGGCAAGGACTCCCGCAAACCTCCCGTCAGCGTGGTGTCCGCTGCTTCGCTTCGGCCGCCATCCGTTTATGGTAATCGAGCTTTTGCGTTCGGCCAGCGGCCGTCGCGACCTCCTTTGCGACTAAATCATAAGTTGTATTATGTAAACTATTCAATCACTATGACATTCGCCGCAGGGCTGATGGGGGAATGTCATGGAACGTCGCAGATTTCTGGCCGGCTCGGCTCTTGCCGCCGCGGGGGCGGCGCTCGGCGCCGATGCGCTGCCGCCGTTCACGGCCGCCCGCGCGGCAAGCGGTCCGCAGCCCAAGCCGCCGACCCAATTCACCATCGATGCGAACAAGAAATATCTGGCGCTGCCGTTCGACAACCGCGCCGATTTCATCGAAGCCGAGAAGGGGTTCATCGCCGGCCTGCCGGATGGCGTGATCGTCCACGACGGCAAGGTCGTATTCAACGCCAACCTGTTCGCCATCGACGACAAGGCGGAGCCGCCGGCGACGGTCAATCCGAGCCTGTGGCGAATCTGCAAGCTCAACGGCCATTCCGGGCTGTTCAAGGTCGCCGACGGCCTTTACCAGGTGCGCAATATCGACGTCGCCAACCTGACGATCATGGAGGCCGACGACGCGCTGATCGTCATCGATTGCACGACGACGGAGCTCGCCGCCAAGGCGGCCCTCGATCTCTACCGCAAGCATCGCCCCGAACATGCCGACACGCCGGTGCGGGCGGTCATCTTCACCCACAGCCATGTCGACCATTTCGGCGGCGTCGGCGGCGTCACCACTTACGACAACGTGAAGAACGGCGTCACCCGGATTATCGCGCCGCAGGGCTTCACCGACGAAGCCGTCAGCGAGAATCTCTATGCCGGCAACGCGATGTACCGGCGCGCCACCTACATGTACGGCTCCGGCCTGATGTTCGGGCCCGGCGGCACGCAGGCGATCGGCCCGGGCGCGGGCCAGACGCTCGGCTCCGGCCTCGGCGTCCTCGGTGCGAGCCAGTCGCCGACGCTGTTCACGCCGCAGAGCGACAAGGACTGGGTCACCGAAACCGGCCAGACCATGAACCTGTTCGGCCGGGAATTCGAATTCATGCTGGTGCCCGGCAGCGAGGCGCCGAGCGAGATGCACTTCTTCACCCACGGCGTGAATTGGCTGTGCACCGCGGAGAACGCAGTTCATACGCTGCATAATTTCTATACGCTGCGCGGCGCCAAGACCCGCGATATCTCCAAATGGGTGAAGTATCTCAATCAGACGCTCGACATGTGGGGCGACCAGGCGGACCTCTTATACGCCCCGCATCACTGGCCGATCTGGGGCAATGCCGCGATCGTCAAGCACATCGAGAACTATCGCGACGCCTTCAAGTTCATTCACGACCGCTCGCTGCACCTGGCCAACAACGGCTTCACCCTGCCGCAGCTTGCCGACATGGTGAAGCTGCCGCCGGAGCTCGCCGAGAACTGGGCGACGCGCAGCTATTACGGCACGGTCAGCCACGACGCCCGCGCCGTCTATAATTTCTATCTGGGCTATTTCAGCGCCAATCCCGCCGAGCTCAACCCGCTGCCGCCGCCCGAAGCGGCGCCGCGCTACGTCGAATTGATGGGCGGCGCCGACAAGGTGCTGGCGGCGGCGCAGCGCGCCTACGACACGGGCGACTATCGCTGGACGGCGCAACTCCTCGAGCATCTCGTCTATGCCGAGCCGGCCAATCAGCAGGCCCGCTATCTGCAGGCCGACGCCTTCGAGCAGCTCGGCTATCAGGCGGAAGCGGCGACCTGGCGCAATTTCTACTTCGTCGGCGCCGCCGAATTGCGCCGCGGCGTGCCCACCACCTGCGTCGACGTCACCAATGCGGATTATCTCGTGCCCAATATCTCGCTCGAACTGACCTGCGATTATGTCGGCATCACCGTCGACAGCGACAAAGCCGGCCGGCAAACTCATCAAGATCAATTTCGAGGTGCCGGGCGCCACCGAGAAGCGCTCGCTGGTGCTCAAGAACCGCGTGGTCAATTCCCGCGCCACCTGGGTGTCCGCTCCCGACGTGACGCTCACCGGCGCGACGGCCGACCTCAATGCGGTGCTGTTGAGCGGCGACCCGGAGACGGCGAAGCAGATGCTGGCATCGGGGAAAATAACCGCCACAGGGAACTCACAGGCCTTGCTCGAGCTGCTCGGCATGATGACGGTGTTCGACTTCTGGTTCCCGATCGTCACGCCGGCGGTGCCGGGGCCGCAGCCCTCGGCCTGCAAGGTCACACCGTGACCGCCGGGCGGCGGCGCCGGTTCCGAAAACGCCCCGCCCAAGCGGCCGGCATTGGATTTTTTCGCGCGGGCTTGACCTCCAGCATTTGAACCACAAGTGTCCCCCGTGCGACGGAGCGGGGGAGGCGAATCATGCGGTCCATCGTGACAGCCGGCGTGGCCGCGATTGCCGCGGCCGCTGCGGCGTTGGCACCGGCCGCCGCCTCCGCGCAGGCGGCCAGACCCGGCCTGTCCGCAAGGCCCGCGCCGTCCGCCAAGCAGCCGCCGGCCGCGAAGCCGGCTTCCACCCCGGAAATGCGTTCGGCGCAGGAACTCGCGCTGTCGTCCGAGCCGGTGTTCGACGAGAACACCTATTTGCGCATCAAGCAGACGCTGCTGAGCTATTCGGATATCCAGGTGCGCGGCGGCTGGCCGACGCTGCCGGCCGACGCCAAGCTCGCGCCGGGCGCGAGCGGGCCAGAGGTTGCGCTCCTTCGCCGCCACCTCGTCATCGGCGGCGATTTGCCGGCGCGCGAGGAAAACGGTGACGTCTACGACGCCGCAGTGGCCGAGGGCGTCAAGCGTTTTCAATTGCGCCACGGCCTCGATGCCACCGGCACGGTCGGCGCGCAGACGCTCAAGGCGCTCAATGTGCCGGTCGGCGACCGCATCAAGCAGCTCGAAGCTTCGCTGGAGCGGCTGCTCGGCATGGATTTCATCTTCGCCCAGCGCTACGTCGTGGTGAACATTCCGGCGGCCTTCGTCGAGGCGGTGGCCAACGGCAAGGTCGAGCGGCGCTACCGCGTGATCGTCGGCAAGATCGACAAGCCGTCGCCGACGCTGTCGGTCTACATCACCGCCATCGACCTCAACCCGACCTGGACGGTGCCGCTGTCGATCACCAAGAACGAGATCTATGCGCGCATGCGCCGCGATCCGTCCTATCTCGCCCGCATGCATATGCGGCTGATCGGCGCGCAGAACGAGGACATCGACCCGCGCAGCGTCGACTGGTCGGGCGACCGCTCGCCGAATTTCGTGGTGCGCCAGGATGCCGGCAACTGGAATGCGCTGGGCAATCTCAAGATCGACATGCCGAACCCTTACGCGGTCTATATGCACGACACCGACACGCGCAAGCTGTTCGCCGCCGACTACCGCTTCGATTCGCACGGCTGCACCCGCGTCGACAATGTGCGCGATCTCGCCGCCTGGATCCTCCAAGACGGCCCGCCGGGCTGGGATCGCGCCGCCATCGACGCGGCGATCGCCACCGGGCAGACCAAGATCATCAACCTGCCGCACAAGATCCCGGTGGCCTGGGTCTATTTGACCGGCTGGGTGACCCGCGACGGCACCGTCGAGTTCCGCGACGACGTCTATAAGCACGACGAGGAGCTCGACCGCACCGGCCTTGCCGATGCCGCCGCCGGCGGCTTCGTCGCGCCGGTGCCGACGACGAATTTGAAGCGGGTGTCGATCGATAACGAGTAGCCGCTCGTCATTGCGGGCGTAGCGAAGCAATCCAGTTTGTTGCAAAATCGAATGTGGATTGCTTCGTCGGCCTTCGGCCTCCTCGCAATCACGGTAAGCAAATGCGCCAGATGATTTTGGTCGGCTTTCTGCAGGCGCAGAACTGCACCAATCTCGCCAGCTCCTGGCGGCATCCGGCGTCGCGCACCGATAGCTGGTCGCCGGATTTTTACCGGCATGTCGGCCGTGTGCTGGAGGAGGGCAAGTTTCATCTGGGCTTCTTCGACGACCGGCTGTCGATGCCGGACATGTACGGCCGCAATCATGCCCACACCGTCGAGCACGGCATTCGCTGCGTGAAGCTCGACGCGGTCACCGTGCTCACGGTCATGGGCATGGCGACGGAGCGGCTCGGTCTCGGCGCCACCTATTCGACCACCTATTACGAGCCGTTCCATGTGGCGCGCGTCTTCGCCACCCTCGACCTGATGACCGGCGGGCGCGCGGCCTGGAACGTGGTCACGTCGCTCAACGACGGCGAGGCGCAGAACATGGGCCGCGACGAGGCGCTCGGCCACGATCTGCGCTACGACCGCGCCGACGAATTCCTGGAGATCGTGCTCGGCCATTGGGACGCCTGGGAGGACGATGCGATCGTCCAGGACAAGGCGACCGGGCTGTTCGCCCGCGCCGACAAGGTTCATCGCCTGGATTATCGCGGCCGCTTTCTATCGTCGCGCGGGCCGTTCACGGTGCCGCGCTCGGCGCAGGGCCATCCGGTCATCATCCAGGCTGGATCGAGCGGACGCGGCAAGGGCTTCGGCGCGCGTTGGGGAGAGGTCATCTTCGTCGTCTATCCGAACCGCGACGTCGGCAAGCGCGACTATGCCGACTTCAAGGCCGAGGTGGCGCGCTTTGGCCGCGATCCCGAAGCGGTGAAGATCACCCACCTCGTCAACACCGTGGCGGCGGCCAGCAA
>Ga0335074_10004938_pt1 | contig 18431 bp, 21 predicted proteins | sample Lox_Sample_23_FD_206715 | JGI IMG/M metagenome (GOLD analysis project Ga0335074, IMG submission 206715) | Soil microbial communities from Loxahatchee National Wildlife Refuge, Florida, United States - Lox_Sample_2.3 | ecosystem: Environmental > Terrestrial > Soil > Wetlands | place: USA... | reverse complement strand
AGCAGGGCGTCACGGATATCGACTTTCGCGGCGCAGCGTCCGGTGCCCTAGCGGGCTTTCGCGATGACGTCGTCGGCGTACATGCGCAGACTGTCCAGCTTCGGCGCCAGCGGCTGGGTGTCGCGACCGGTGTGGTACGGCCAGCGGAAGCCGACGATCACGTCGGTCACCCCCGCGTCCTCCAGCCGGCGGACGCCGTCCGCGGTATACGCGTCGACGGAGATCACGTGCACCTCGAACGGGCGATCGGCGGTGCCGTACTCGACGCGCAGCGCGGCCAGCCTGGCCAGGAGCCGGGGCAGGTCGGCCGGGTCGCCGCCGCCATGCAGCCAGCCGTCCCCGGACGTCGCGGCCCGGCGCAGCGCTGCCTCGCCGTGCCCGCCGATCAGGACCGGCACTGGCTCGGTCGGAACCGGCGCGAGCTTGATCGGCGGGATGTCGAAGATCTCGCCGTGGAACTCGAAGTACCCGCCCGCGGTCAGGCCGCGGACGATCGCCAGGGATTCGTCCATCCGCAGCCCTCGCCGTTCCCACGGCACGCCGAGCACCTGATAGTCCTCCTGCCACGGACTTGTGCCCACGCCGAGGACGAGCCGGTTGCCGGTCAGCACCGCTGTGGAGGTGACCTGCTTGGCAACCAGGACGGGGTGGCGGACCGGCAGCTTGAGCACGAACGTGATGAACCGCAGCCGCTTCGTCACCGAGCCGAGGAAGGGGATGAGCGAGAACGGCTCGAGGAACGGCTTGTCCTCGAGGAACTCCCGCGTGCCGTCGGGGTTGAACGGGTAGACGCTCGCCGACTGGGCCGGGTAGCAGATGCTGTCCGGGATGACCATCGAGTCGTAGCCGGCCTCCTCGGCCGCACGCGCCAGCGGGGCGTAGAACGACGGGTCGGTCATCGACTCGGCGTAGCAGAAGCGCACGTTTCCTCCCGAGGCAGTGTCGATCCGGGTTGGGGTCGGGTTGACCAGTTGGAGTAGAACATGTTCTTGTTGGATGTCAAGCCGGGCGAGAGGAAGCTGGCCGCGATGGACCTTGCCGCGCTGGAGGAGATCCGCCAGCTCAAGTACCGCTACCTGCGCTGTGTCGACCTGAAGCGCTGGGACGAGATCGGCGCGGTGTTCACCGACAACGCTAGCGCCGACTACGGCACGCATGCCGTCAGGACGCCGCTGAGCCTGCACGGGCGGGACGAGATCGTCAGCTATCTGCGCGAGAATCTCGGCCCCGAGGTTATTACCGTGCACCGCTGCGGCCAGCCGGAAATCTCCGTCCAGGGCGACACCGCGACGGGAACGTGGTCGTTCGAGGACACCGTCATCGCCACGGCGTACCGCGTCGTGATCAAGGGGGCCGCGTTCTACGAGGACCGTTACGAGCGCGGCGCGGACGGCCTGTGGCGCATCGCGCACACCGGATACCAGCGGATCTACGAGACCATGTGCTCGCTGGACGACACTCCGTCGCTGCGCTTCCTGGACAGCATGTGGGCGGTGCCGCAGCCGGCCGCCAGCTAGAACCTGTTCTAGCTTCCACCAGCCCCCTACCGACCCGGGACAGGAAGGCCGCCGTTGCTGACTCAGCCGTTCGCGGATGCGGTGCTCGAAGCCGAGCAGGTCATCATCGGCGCGCCGCACGTGAAGACCGAGCAGGACCTGGCGGAGGGGTACGACTACCTGGCCGGGAGCATCCAGGCGTCGCTGCACATGGCCTGGGCGTACCAGCGTGACTTCCCCTACTTCGTTCAGTCCACCGGCCCGTACACCAAGCTGGGCCTGGACAACCCGGACACCTTGTACCTGCACGCTTACCTGCGTGCCGACGCCGAGTACGTGGTCACCGGCCGCCGTGGCACCACAGCGGACCTCAGCTTCCAGGTGCTGGACGGCGACTACTCGCCAACGCAGGTGCCGGACAGCCTGACCGCGTTCGACGACCGGAGGCTGCAGATCGCCGCTGACGGAACGTTCGAGCTGCGGTTCGGTCCGCCGCGGCCGGACGCGCCGGCCAGCTACGTGAACCTCGCACCAGGAGCGGCGATGCTCGCGGTCCGCGAGGTCTACAGCGACTGGGCCAGCGAGCGGCGCGGCACACTGCGTATCCAGCGAGCCGACATGATCGGTGCCGCCCCGGTCCCGCCGGACGAGGACCTGCTGGCCAAGCGCTACCGGGTGGCGGGCAAGCTGCTGCTTGGCCGGCTCCGGACGTTCCTGGCATTCCCGGAGTGGTTCTACCTGAAGGAGCCGGTCAACACCCTGACCTCGCCGCGCCGGACGCCGGGCGGGCTGGCCACGCAGTTCTCCTCGGCCGGGCACTTCGATCTGGCCGCGGACCAGGCGATGATCGTCACGGTCCCGAAGGCGGGCAGCGACGTGGCGCCGTACCAGGGCATCCAGCTCGGCAGCCTGTGGTACATCTCGCTCGACTACATCAACCACCAGACCAGCCTCACCGCCGACCAGGCCAGGACCGACCCCGACGGCATGCTGCGGTTCGTGATCAGCGAGCGCGATCCGGGCGTGGCGAACTGGCTCGAGCTGACCGGCCGCACGCGCGGTTACGTGCAGCTTCGCTGGCAGCGGCTGACCAGGGACCTGACCGAAGCCGACGGGCCGTCGGCCGAGGTTGTGCCGGTCGACAGCCTGCCGGCTGTGCTGCCGTATTACGAACGGGCCCGGATCACGCCGGGGCAGTACCGGGAGCGGATCGCCGCGCGCCAAGCCGCCGTGGCCGAGCGGATGGTGGGGTAAGGCATGTACCTGCAGGACAAGGTCCTCGTCGTGTCCGGGGTCGGTCCGGATCTCGGTCGCCAGATCGCTGTCCGTGGCGCGGCCGCTGGCGCTGACGTGGTGCTGGCTGCCAGGACCGCGTCGCGACTGGAGGATGTCGCTGCCGAGATCAAGGAGCTCGGCCGCCGCGCGCTGGTGGTGCGGACCGACATGACGGTCGCGGCCGACGCCGAGCGCCTTGCGGCCGCGTCGGTCGAAGAGTTCGGGCGAGTCGACGCCCTCGTCCACAACGCGCTGGTGATGCCGCCGATCCGCGATCTCGGCAAGGTCGACCTTGACGCCGTGCAAGCCGGATTCGCCGACAACGTGGTCTCCGCGCTGCGGCTTACCCGGCTGTTCATCCCGGCGCTCGCCGAGACCTCTGGCTCGGTGGTCATGGTGAACTCGATGGTGGTCCGCTTCTCGCAGCGCGGCATGGGCCCGTACAAGATGGCCAAGGCGTCGCTGCTCGCGATGGCGCAGAGCCTGGCTACCGAACTCGGGCCGCGGGGCATCCGGGTGAACTCGGTCGCACCCGGTCAGATCTGGGGCGAGTCGCTGAAGTGGTACTTCGGCTACCTCGCCAAGAAGCGCGGCGTCGAGGTGGATCAGATCTACACGGAGGCGACGGCCAGCACCGACCTCGGCCGCCTGCCAGAGCCGGACGAGATCGCCGACGCCGTGCTGTTCCTCGCCTCGCCGCTAGCCCGCGGCATCACCGGTCAGTGCCTGGACGTCAACTGCGGTGAGTACCACCACTGATCCCTGGGGGGCTGATGCGCGGATGAGCGAGCGGTCATGACGACGGCGGAGCGGCAGAACGTCGGCACGGTCGAGGACCTGCGCGAGTCGGCGAGCCGGCTGACCGGGCTCAGCGACTTCGGCGGCGACGACTACAGCGACGGCCTGGCTGTGATCCTGGAGTCCTACGCGCGGGACGCGGACCTCACGCCGCTCGGCCGCAAGGTCGCCAGGGTCGGGCTGCGCAGCGCGCTCGCGGCGCGGCTGCTGGCCTGCTCCGGCTGGGCCGCGTACCCGCAGCACGCCGGAGTCACGATCGAGCGGCCCGTCTTCGTCACCGGCCTGCCGCGGAGCGGGACCACCGCCCTGCACCGGCTGCTGACCGCCGACCCGGCACATCAGGGACTCGAGCTCTGGCTGGCCGAGCTGCCGCAGCCGCGCCCGCCGCGTACTGCCTGGGCCGACGACCTCGGTTTCCAGCACATCCAGGCCGCTTACCAGCGGCACCACGTCGAGCATCCCGAGTTCATGGGGGTGCACTACATCGCGGCGGACACCGTCGAGGAGTGCTGGCAGCTGCTGCGGCAGACGCTGCGGTCGGTGTCGTACGAGTGCCTGGCGCACTTGCCGACCTACTCGTCCTGGCTGGCCGGCCAGGACTGGACCGGCTCCTACCGCCGGCACCGGCGGAACCTTCAGCTCATCGGGCTGAACGACCCGGCGCGGCGGTGGGTGCTGAAGAACCCCAGTCACCTGTTCGCGCTGGACGCCATCTTCGCGGTCTACCCGGATGCGCTGATCATCCAGACGCACCGAGAGCCGGAGACGGTCATCGCGTCGATGTGCAGCCTCGCCGCGCACGCGACCGACGGCTGGTCGGGCTCGTTCCGGGGGAAGGTCATCGGCGCAGATCAGCTTGAGCTATGGGCACGCGGGCTGGAAGCGTTCGCGGCCGCCCGGGCGCGGCATGACCCGGCGCGATTCCTCGACGTCGACTATGCGGCGTTCACCGCGGATCCGGTCGGCACGGTGGAGTCGGTGTACGCGGCGTTCGGCCTCGAGTACAGCGGCGCGGCGGCGGACGCGGTACGCAACCTGCACGCGGCGGCTGGCGAGGACGGTGCCGTCAGGCCAGCGCACCGGTACTCGCTCGCCGACTTCGGGCTGAGCGCGGGCCAGGTCAGGGAACGGTTCGCCGGGCTGCCTGCGTAGCGCTGACGGTTTGAACGCTTACAGCGAAGACTTTGCGTGGTATCGCGCCACTAATTCTCCGCTGGCGCCCGGGCGCCTAGTCGCGGCGGCCGACGGCGGCGAGGAAGGCGTCGAAGTCGTAGCTGACCGCGACCGGCGGCCGCCACTGCGAGACGTGCACCAGCCCGGGCTCGACCAGCGTGAACGGAGCGAGAAAGACGCTGACCTCCTCCGGTCCGCGCATCGTCACCCGCGAGGTGGCCTGGTCGTACACCTTCTCGGCGTCCTTGCTGTACACCGCGACCTCGGGCGGCGCGCCATCGGCCGTCGCGTGCGAGAAGATGAGGTAACTGCCTGGCACGACGGCGCCCGCGAACGCGGCGACGAGCCGCGCCGGATCCTCGGCGTCGGCGACGAAATGCAGCAGCGCGACGAGCAGGACGCAGACCGGGCGGCTGAAGTCGATCAGCGCCGTGACCTCCGGGTCGCCGATGATCCCGGCCGGGTCGCGGACGTCGCCGTCGACGACGGCCACGTTCGGGGAGTCGCCGAGCAGCGCGCGTGAGTGGCTGAGCACGACCGGGTCGTTGTCGACGTAGACGACCCGGGCGCCGGGGTCGACTGCCTGCGCGACCTGGTGCACGCTGTCCTGGGTGGGCAGGCCGGCGCCGACGTCCAGGAACTGGGAGACACCCTGGCTGGCGACGAAGCGGACCGCGCGGCCGAGGAATTCGCGGTTAAGCCGTGCCGCGACCGGAACGCCGGGCGCCATCTCGATCAGCTTCGCGACCGCGGCGCGGTCGCTGGCGTAGTTCTCCTTGCCGCCGAGCATGTAGTCGTACATGCGGGCGACATTCGGCACGTTCGGGTCGAGCGCGGGGGTAGGGGCAGACGCTTCCGGCATCACGACGGTGCTCCGGTTAGCTCGCAGTGGTGGGGGAGGGTGCTACCGGACATCGTAGGGGCCGGGCGCTACGCGGACGGAGCCGGCCGCGGCGGCCAGTGCCTGTGTTCCGCCGAGATCGGGCTCATCAGCGCGATCGGGTTGCCGTCCGGGTCGTCGACGATCGCGTACCGGGCGCCGAAGAACGCGTCGTGCGGAACCTGATGACCGTGGTAGCCCGCGGCGGTTAGCTCCGCGTACAGCGCGTCGACGGCGTCCCTGGCCGGGAGCGCGAAGCCGATCACGGTGCTGCCGCCCGTGCTCGCCGGGGGGTGCGAGTCCCAGGTGGCGACCGAGTCGACGGTGTCCCACTCGATCGTGACACCGTCGTGCAGTGGCGCTTCGGCGTGAACGCCCTCGGTGACCTCGGGCACGACGCCGAGCCGGGAGTAGAACGCGATCGCCGCGTCCAAGTCGGAGGTGATCAGGTTGAGCTGGACGAAGCGCGGAGCACTGGGCGGCGTCATGCCGATTCCGTTAAGCGCAGCACCTCGACGTCAGCGGTCCGCGGCATCGGCTGCTTGTACCAGCGGGCTGCAGTGTCCTCGATAAAGGCGAGCAGGTCCGGCATGCCGAAGAAGGCCGGCTCGATCCTCGATACGTGCATCTCCAGCCCGGCCGGGAGCCGGATCTGCTCGCCAGCCTGCACGTCGGCTGCGGTGACGGTCACCCACGACTCGGTCATGCTGTCATCATGCCAGGATCTGATGGCATGACCTGGACTGCGCCGGATACCGACCGGAGCACGCCGCCGTACGTCGCGGCCGAACGGCAGCGCCTGGACGGCCGGCTCGACTTCGAGCGCGCCACGCTCCTGCAGAAGTGCGCCGGCCTTACCGGCGAGCAGCTTGCCCTGCGACCGGTGCCGTCGTCCGCGCTGTCGCTGCTCGGCCTGGTCCGGCACGCGGCCGCGAACGAGCGGGTCTGGTTCCGCATCCGGCTCGGCGGTGAGGACATCCCCGACCTGTACGAGGACGACCGGGCCGAGTTCGATGCGGCCGTGCCGGTGCAGGCGGCAGCCGACTTCGCAGCCTACCTGGCCGAGGTTGAGGCGGCCCGGCGCGTCGTGGCGGCGCATTCGCTGGACGAGACATTCGGCGACGAGACGCACACCGTGGACGTTCGCTGGCTGTACGCGCACATGATCGGTGAGTACGCGCGGCACAACGGCCACGCCGACCTGATCCGCGAGCTTATCGACGGTGCGACCGGCTACTGACTGCGCGGAATCACTGGCAGCGTGATGGACGACTCCTAGTGCCCGAATGTGGTCGTCATGATGCCCGGCATACTGGCAGCGTGGCGAGCGGGGAGATCGGGGCTGTCGTTTTCGACCTGGGCGGGGTGCTGCTCGACTGGGATCCGCGGCACGTGTTCCGCGGCGTGTTCGCCGACCCGGCCGAGATGGAAGACTTCCTGGCCACGATCTGCACGCCGGACTGGCATCATGCACACGACCTCGGGGCGGATGTCGGCGAGTCGTGTGAACGCCTGGCCCTGGCGCATCCCGCCCACCGCGAGGCGATCATGACGTGGGCAGACCGCTACGAGGAGATGGCCGCGGGCCAGTTCGACGAGACGGTGACCGTGCTCGCCGACGTCGTGGCCGCTGGCCTGCCCTGCTACGCCCTTTCCAACATGGAGCCTGACACGTTCTGGGTCCGGCGGCGCCGCTTCCCGTTCATGCGGTGGTTCGACGGCTGCGTGATCTCCGGCATCGAGGGCGTGGCAAAGCCTGACCGGCGGATCTTCGAGGTACTGATCGACCGGCATGGTCTCGAGCCGGCGTCGACCGTGTTCGTGGACGATTCAGCTGCCAACGTCGCGATGGCCGGATCACTCGGCTTGCGTGCACTGCGCTTCAGGTCCGCGCAGGAACTCCGGCAGGACCTGACGGCGCTCGGAGTGGCCTGGGTCGGGTCGGGAGGCTAGCTGTGCTCGGTCAGGCTGAACCAGTTGCCTGAGTCGTCCCGGAACACCGCCTCGACGCCGTACGGCCGATCGGCCGGCTCCTGCATGAAGGTAACGCCGCGGCCGGTCAGTTCCTCGTAGGCCTTGCGGCAGTCGTCTGTCTCCCACACGCCGCCGCCGAAGGCACCCTTCGCGATGAGCTCGCGGAGCTGCCGCGCGGTCTCTTCGTCGTGGCCCATCTCCGGCGCCGCGAGTATGAACTGCAGTTCCGGCTGGCCCGGCGGGGACACGGTCAGCCAGCGGAAGCCCTGGCCGGCGCCCTCGAACTCGGCGCCCATCTGCACGTCGTTCTGAAGCGTGAACCCGAGCGTCTCGGTGTAGAAGCGCCGGGCCGAATCCTGATCGAGCACGAGCACGCCAGCGTGCGACAGTCTGGTGATCACGGTTGTTCTCCTTCCGTCCGGGCCGACGCTACTGGCATGAGCCATCCGGAGCTTCTCCGCGATTGCGGACTTGAGCGGGCGCGCCCCACATCAGCACCATGCAGCCAGGTACCGGGGGCGGGCCGCCGCTCGCGCGCATGCGGCGCTGATAGACCGACGGAGAACAGCCGGTCAGATCCGAGAACCGGGAGCTGAACGAGCCGAGGCTGGAGAACCCGACCAGGAAGCACACCTCGGTGACGGTGAGGTTTGCCGTGCGGAGCAGCTCGCGAGCACGCTCGACCCGTCGGCGCGACAGGTAGTCACCTGGCGTGGCGCCGTAGGCCGCGCGAAAGGCGCGGATGAAGTGGTAACGCGAATATCCGGCCCGCTCGGCCAGGGCGGTGATGTCGACCTGCGTCGCGAAGTCGCAGTCGATCAGGTCCCGGGCGCCGCGCAGGCTGGCGAACCGGGTGGTATCTGCCGCGCGCCCCATACAGCCAGGGTAACGGGGCACGGTGTCCGGCGCGCGGCCGGCGAGGGGCCACCCGGGGTCTGTCGCCGGCCCGCGCCGACGTGACAGGCTAAGGCGGTGCCTACCTAGCACGGGCAGCAGGGAGGCCAGACTTGGGTGACCAGCGCGCGGGCGGGCCGGCGGTCCGCGGATACGTCGTGTTCCGCGAGGACGAGCCAGGCCTGTGGCTGCTGGTCGGCGACGTCGACTACCAGCCTGGCCTGGCCGCGCGCGCCGGGCGGGTCCAGGCCGTGACGGACGCGCTGGGCGGTTCCGCGCCGGAGAACGGCACCGGCTACGCCGCGCTGCCCCGCGAGCAGTGGCATGTGCTGCGCCATGGCTGAGTCCGGCGAGCGGCCGCGGCCGGGGCCAGGTTTCGTCGTGCTGCGCGACACCGGCGATGGCCGCTGGCGCGTGGTCGCCGAGACCGACCGGCGGCCCGGTCTGAGCGCGGAGGCGGCGCGACGGCAGGCAGTGCTCGACGCGACCGGCGGCGCGGCCGGCGAGGGTGAGCGGTTCGCCGTGGTGCTGCGCAGCGAGTGGCGGATGGCGCAGCGCCTCTGAGGTCAGGTGGCTTTGACGTCAGGCGGCTGATCCGGCACGTCGGCCGAACACCAGGCCCGAGGTCAGTCCGGAGCCGCCGGGGTAGTTCCCGCTGAACAGACCACCGAGCATCTCGCCGCAGACGTACAGGCCGGGTATCGCCTCGCCGGACTCAGCCAGGACCCGTGCGGCCGCGTCGCCGCGAAGGCCGCCGAACGTGAAGGTGATGCCGCAGGTGACCGGATAGGCGTAGAACGGCGGGGTCTCGATCGCGCTGGCCCAGTTGCTCTTGGGCGGAGACACCGCGGCCGACCGCCCGTCCTTGACGGTCGGGTCGAGCGGGATGTCGCGGCGGACGGCGGCATTGAACTCGGCCACTGTGGAAGCGAGGCCGTCCGGGTCGATCCCGCAGGCTGCGGCCAGGGCGGGTAGGGACCCTGCGACGTGCTCGCTGACGCCAGGGCTGTCGTACTCCTCGGCGCGCAGCAGCGGCCGCGTGGTCGCGTCGAAGATCTGGTACGCGACTGAGCCTGGCTGGCGCAGGATGTCGGCGCCGTACCGGGCGTAGGTGTAGTTGCGGAAGTCGGCGCCCTCGTCGACGAACCGGCGGCCCAGCCGGTTGACGACGATGCCCAGCGGATAGCTCTGCCGGGTGAGCTGGTTGGTGAGCTGCCGGTCACCGGTCGGCGGCGCCGCCGCGTCCCAGGCGGTGCTGTGCGCGGTGCTCCAGTCGCCCGCCCGGGCCGCGCCGACGTCGAGGGCCGCGCGGAGCATACGGCCGTCGTTTAGCGGCGTGCCGCGGACCCTCGCGTGCTCCCAGCCGTCACCGAGATGCTCCCGGCGCAAGGCCAGATCCGCCTCGAACCCGCCTGCCGCCAGCACCACCGACTCGGCGCGGACCAGCCCGCACGCCCCGTCTGATCCGCGCCAGTACACGCCGGTGACGGCGGCATCGCCGCGGGCCAGCGCGTAGCAGCACCGGTCATACTGCACCGTCACGCCAAGCCGTCCTGCGATCTGCTGGTGAGCCGCGACGAGTCCCTTGCCGCCGCCGACTGACCCGACCGCGAGACCGCCCCAGAACAGGTAGCTGCCGTCCGGCCGCTGGTAGGCCTGCCGCTCGTACATCAGCCGGAACGACATTCCCAGCGACTTCAGCCAGCGGACCGCCGGACCTGAGTCGCCGACCAGCACGCCAGTCAGCGCCGGGTCGCAGCGGCCAGCGGTCGTGCGCTCCATGTCGGCGCGGAACTGGCCGGCCGGGTAGGGCGGTACGTCGGAGCGCGCCAGCCGCTCGTCCGGCTCGACAACTGCTAGCAGGTCGTCTAAGCCGTCGTGCGTCATCCGGATGGCGCCGGCAGTGAAGAAGCTGTTCCCGCCGGCGTCCTGCGGCGATGCGCGTTCGAGGAGCACGACTCGTCGTCCGCGGAGTGCGGCCGCGTGCGCCGCGCAGTACCCGGCGTTGCCGCCGCCGACTACCACGACGTCGGCCGACTCGGCAGGCGGCCGCGAACCCGGCTGGGACGGGGCTGGCGGTGGCGGGGCTGGCACGCGGGTCAGAGGGGGCGGGACAGGACAGAGGTCATGGCGGAGACGCCAAGAGGCCGAGGCCGACGAGCGCTGCGAAGACGATCCCGACGGGCTGCGCAAGCCAGACGGCCGACTTGCTCGCTGACCGGGTACCACCCTGCGTATTGCCGCGGTGCCGTCCCGCCATCTCTCGACTGTAACGCGGCCGCTATCTTCCGGACTACTGCTGAGTAGGGCTGCCCGAGCGGGCGCCCTGTTCGGTTAGCCAGCTGATGACGTTCTGCTGCCTGGTGCTCTGCCCGCTCGCGGCATCCAGTGCTGTGCCGTCCGCGTAGTCCGGTTCCCAGTTGAGGTCCGCGCCGCGCGATAGCAGATACTCGGCCGCGCGGCCGCATGCCAGGCCTTGTCGACTCGGGCGCCCCGCGCCACCAGCAGGCGGGCGACGTCCCAGCAGGCATAGCCAATGGCGTTATCGAGCGTGGTGCCGATCGAGCCATCAGGCACCTCCAGATCGGCGCCGCCGTCGATCAGGGCTTCGGCTACGTCCACGTCGTCGCTGCTTGCCGCGTAGTGCAGCGGCGTCTCTGACCCCTGGCTGCTGCGGGTTCCGTGACTGATGGTCAGGGCATTGGGGTCGGCGCCTGCACCGATCAGCAGCCGGACGATCGCCGGGCCGCTGGGGAAGTAGCCGGGCCAGTCAGTGACGAGGTGCAGCGGCGCCGAACTCCCCTCGTTCCTGCCCACGAGCCTCGCCGTCGCCAGCTCCGGATCGCTTTGCAGCAGCCTCTGGATGGCGTCCATGTCGCCCGCGTGGACGGCAAGCCGCAGCTCGATTGCGGCCTTGTTGTCCTGCGGGAGCCATTTGCTCGCGTGCTGCTCCGTCACCTGCCTCATCAGGCCAGCCTGCGGCGACGCCCGGCTCGCCCCTGGCTGCGGCGGACGCCTTAGTAGGCGCGACCGAAGATCAAGCGCTTGCCGTAGGCGGATGGCTTGCCGCAGCGGATGCACGGACCGGTCTCGGGTTCGCCCGCCTGCGGGATGCAGCGCGGGGTGGCGGTCGTCTCCGCCTTGATCTCGTCCTCGCATGCCTGCTCACCGCAGGCCAGCGCGAGTGCCCAGCCGGTCGCGACGGCAGCGGTGAACTCGGGCCAGGTGTTGACGATGGTCGTGTGCTCGTCGCGGAAATCAGCCGCCCGCTGCGTCAGCATGAGCTGGAACGCGGCGAGTTCGGCGATCAGCAACTCGGGCGCCTCATCGAGCGGGATCGCGGTCTTGCCCGCGTCCGGCTGCGGGTAACTCAGCCGCTTCGACATGAGCGCGGTGCCGGCCGCCAGTTCCCGTGCGCCAAGCTCGAGCCGGATCGGCACGCCGCGCATCTCCCAGTCATTGAACTTGAATCCGGGCGATACCTGCGGCCGCGCGTCCACATGGGTCCGGATGCCCGCGCGCTCAAGCGTGGCGGCCAGTTCGGCAGCCGCGGACGCCGTTGCCGCTGCCTGATCTCCACGGGCGATCGGGACGATCACCACCTGGTACGGAGCCAGGGCTGGCGGCAGCACGAGGCCCTTGTCGTCCCCGTGGGTCATGATGATGCCGCCGAGCATCCTCGTGCTCATGCCCCAGGAGGTGGTGTTGCACAGCTCGGCGGTGCCGCTCTCGGCGGTGTAGGTGATCCCGAATGCCGCGGCGAAGTTCGTCCCCATATAATGCGAGGTGCCTGCCTGCAGGGCGCGGCCGTCCCGCATCATGGCTTCGATCGTAAAGGTCCGCTCGGCGCCGGCGAAGCGCTCGCCCGGCGTCTTCTCGCCCGGCACGGTTGCCAGCGCCGCCATCTCGACGGCTACGTCCTGGTAGATCCCGAGCGCCAGCATCGTCTCCGCGATCGCTTCGTCCGCTGTGGCATGAGCGGTATGGCCTTCTTGCCACAGGAACTCGCTGGTGCGAAGGAACATCCGCGGCCGCAACTCCCACCGGAGCACGTTGGCCCACTGATTCAGCAGCAACGGCAGGTCACGGTGCGAGCTGATCCACTTGGCCATCATCATGCCGATGATCGTCTCCGATGTCGGCCGGATGACGAGCGGCTCCTCAAGTTCCTTGCCGCCGGCGTGGGTCACCGTGAACAGCTCGGGAGCAAACCCCTCCACGTGCTCGGCTTCCCGCTCCATATAGCTCTGCGGGAAGAGCAGCGGGAAGTAGGCGTTCTGGTGCCCGGTGGCCTTGATCCGCCCGTCCAGGTCAGCCTGCAGCAGCTCCCAGATCCGGTATCCGTACGGCCTGATCACCATGCTGCCGCGGACCGGTCCCCGGTCCACCAGCTCGGCGCGGAAGACCACGTCGTTGTACCAGGCCGCGAAGTCCTCGCTCTGCGGAGTGACGCTCCGCTCGTCACGTGCCATGAGCCACAGGCTACCGAGGCGAGGCAACCCGTTTTCCGGTCGGCTGCCTGGTCACCGGCGCTCTGGCCGGAAAGAGGGTGGCCGCAGCGGTTGACGGATGTGATACCTCCTGCTTATCATTCTGATATCAGTTTTTCGCTGGGAAGCCCCACGGAAGGGAGCACTCCGATGAGCAGCATCCAGACCTTCTATGACGTCCTCTTCGCGGTCGTCCTCATGGTCGGCATCTCGGCCGGACTGGCGCTGGCGCTTGCCGTGGCCGGGGCCATGCACGACCGCCAGCAGCTGCGGGCAGGCATGCCCGGATCGCCGGTTCCAGCCGAGTCTCCCCGGGCCGACGGCGCCCGCGAGCTGGCGCGGCGGTGACAGCCAGCACGCGCCGAGCACGCCCATCGCGACAAGAGGGACGACGCCATCGCGCCGTCCCTCTTCGCGTGTGCCTGCCGGTGCCAGTGTCGGGTCACTCGGCCCCATAACCCGGCACAGCGGAACCTGTGAGTGTCAGGCTGTGGACCCGTAGGGGCGGGATCTCGCGAAGCGGATGAGGAGAGCACGTGTCTGAGCTCAAAGCCGAATTGCACCGCCGGCTTCAAGAAAGCCGTGATGTGCTGTCGTCCAAGCTCGAGCACCTCAGCGAACATGATCGCCGCCGCCCGATGACGCCGACCGGTACGAATCTGCTGGGCCTGGTAAAGCATCTGGCGGGGCTCGAGTACGGCTACCTAGGCGATTCGCTCGGCTATCCGGCGCCCGAGACTTTGCCGTGGGTCGTGGACGGCTCGATCTGGCAGGGCGCCGATATGTGGGCCACACCGGATGAGTCCAGCGACTACATCACCGGTCTCTACCGGCGTGCCTGCGCCCATGCTGACGGCGCGATCGACGCACTGGAGCTGGACGCACCAGCCTCGGTGGCGCACTGGCCCGAAAGCCGGCGCGACACCACCATGGGTGCGCTGCTCATCCTGATGGTCGCCGAGACAGCCCAGCATGCTGGCCACGCGGACATCGTCCGCGAGCTTATCGACGGGACTGGCGGCCCTGATCATGACAGCGTCGATGAGAAGACGTGGCAGCGTTACCTCACGCAGGTTCAGGCCGCGGCCGATGTATTCATGGCTGCGGAATGAGACCGTAGCTGGGCACACTCGAGCTCTCGGCGGAGCAGTTCGCGTTCGGCCCGGCCACTGGCGGATGGCTGATGATCAGAGTGCTCTGTCAGAGCGCTGTGGCACACTCCGAGCATGACGGGCGCGGATGCCAAAGCTGACCTGCATCGCTACCTGCAGAACGGCCGGGAGGCTCTGCTGTGGAAGCTCGACGGGCTTGCGGAGTACGACATCCGCCGTCCGCTGACGCCCACCGGCACCAACCTGCTGGGACTCGTCAAGCATCTGGCCGGGGTCGAGCTCTGGTACTTCGGCGATGCATTCGGGCGTCCGCCGACCGGGCGCCCGTGGTCTGCAGAGGATGCCAGGGACAACGCCGACTTCTGGGCCAGCGCCGACGAGTCGCGGGAGCAGATCACCGGGGCGTACCGGCGAGCGTGGGCCCACGCCGATCAGACCATTGACGCGCTGGGCCTGGATGCAGTCGGCCACGTGCCGTGGTGGCCAGCCGGATGGCAGCAGGTCACGCTGCACCTGATCCTTGTCCACGTGCTCGCTGAGACCCACCGGCACGCAGGCCAGGCGGACATCGTCCGTGAGCTCATCGACGGGGCCGCGGGCCTGCAGGCCGACGACGATAGCCTGCGGAGCCGTGACCCGCAGTGGTGGGCCGGCTATCGCGAGCGGGTTGAGCAGGTGGCGAGGCGGTTCAGCTAAGCCTTCCGGCTGATGTCTGGGCGGGCCGGCTGAGGACCCGGCCGCCCAGACCTCAGCGCTCAGGTGAGGCTGGTGCCGTCAGGTGTTGAGCACCAGAGTCGTCGTGTCCTTCAGCGCGGCCAGTTGCTTGGCCGTGTAGGCGAAGGGCACCCACTTCTTCTTCGAGTACAGCTTCGTCATGGTGGCGTAGTACGGCGAGGCCGGGTTGGTCGCCTGCGAATAGGTGACGATGCCCTCCGACTCCGGGCCACTGCGGGTCAGTTCCGTCGTCATGACCAGTGACGAGCCATCACCCACCTCGCCGTAGTCGCCCGGCAGGAAGGGATCGTTGGTTCCGACGCTCGTGTAGATGGCGTTGAAGCATCCCGTGTCGCAGCCGTGGATCGGGATGACATCGCTTCCCTTGGTCGAATGCTGGACCTGGCCGAAGGTAGCTCCGAGCGCGATGTGCTGCGCCCTCAGCTCGGTGACCGCTGTGGCGAGGTTGTTGAGGATCTGACGGCGGACCGTCCGGTTGGAAGTGTTCAGCCCGTTAGGCGTGGTCAGCGGATGCTTCGCCGAGAAGGGCACCTTCCAGAACGACTCGGGGAAGCCGAGGTTGTACCAGGTCTCGAACAGCCAGCCACCTGACGCTTTGAGGTCGCCGTTCTCGTACTTCTCATACCCGCGGAGCGCGCTGCACGCCCCGGAACGCGTCAGGCTCACCTTCGTGCCGTTCGCCGCCCGGTGATCCGGCGACGTCCGGCAGGCGTGAACCAGCGGCTTCAGAACGAGCTCGGCCGCGAGGGAGCGGTCGTTCTCCCACATGGCCTGCAGCGTCTTGACGGTGAACTTCGGCTTGCCGAGACCGTCCGTCCCCTTCACGCGCTCGGCGATCATTTCGTTGCCGAGGCGGGTCCTAAGCCCCTGCTCGACGTCGATCGAGCCGATGATCGGCGAGTAGGCCTTGAACGGGTGGCTCGGGTTCGCCAGCCAGTAGGAGTCATTGGAGTTCTCGACGTAGTCGGTCCGGATGGTGTGCGGTTCCTCGCTCGCTGAGAGGATCCCCTTCACCGGAGTGCCCTTGGCGTTAACCCAGTCGCAGCTGGTCTTCGATCCGTCGAGAGTGACGAGGCCTGTCTCCACAAACACCAGCTTGGGCAGGCCGGCCGGGATGCACTTGTTGATCAGTGCTTGGGTGACACCGGGCGTGTTGCCCACGTCGCCGTACAGGACGTGGCCGGTCTTGTCTGCCGCGATCGTGTTGAAGGTCGGGATCGCGAGGTACTTGGACTCCACGCTGAGCAGGTTCCGCACCGAGGTGGCCCGGCCCATCTCGAAGTACTGGTTCGCCGCCCGCATCTCGTCGCTGAGGTTGACGTCATGGACCGCATAGGCGTTTGTCGTGCTCCACGAGTAGCCAGCGGCCGACAGATCGATGACCGTGCCGTACCTGGTGCTGTAGAAGGTGTGCTGGATTGTGCCGCTGCCCGTGTTGACGCTCACGGTCTCGGCGTGCATCGGGATCGTCTTGCCGTTCACGACGTAGCTGGTCGGGTCTCCCTTGGCCAGCGTGAGCTGAACAAGCGTGAACCGCGTCGACGTCGATACGGTGTGCGTCCAGGCAAGGTCGGAGTTGAACCCGATGCCGACGAACGGGAAGCCCATGAGCGTCCCGCCCTCGACGTCATACTGGCCGGGCACATCGAGCTGCTCGGCAAAGAAGCGCTCCGTGCCGTACCAGGGGAAGTGCGGGTTCGCCAGGACCATCCCGTCCTTCTGGCGGGTGTCCTTGCTGCCCAGGCCGATGCCGTTAGAGCCGCTCGATGAGCTTCCGCTCTCGACGAGGTTGCGCAGCGACGTCAGGCCGGACTGGCTCGGGCTTGCCGGCGGCCGGGCCGAACTGCTGCTGGTGGCCGCTGGTGGGGTTGCCGCATCCTCGTAGGGGATGAACTGCTGGCTGGATGCCTCCGTCGCGATCTGGAACCCGCGCAGCCACATGTCCTCCAGCGTGATGGGGCGAACCCATGGCTGGCCGGCGCAAGCGGGGTCCTTGAGATCACCCGAGGCAAGGTAGGCGTTGTAGCCAGCCACATAGCCCTCGTAGAGCTGGAGCACCTGGGGCAGGGGACCGATGGGCGGCTTGGCCTTCATCTGGGACTCGAACAGCCCGGACCCCTTGACCTGCTGCCAGAACAGGTCTGACTCAAGGTTCGTCGGATCCACGCCGGCGGAGTAGTTGACCGCGAGGTTGTCCGGACCGAAGTACTGCGAGCGCTCGCCGTTCACCGTCACGAAGTCCTGGGCCAGGGTGCAGAAGTTGTCCTGCGCGAAGGCCCAGGCTTCCCCGTAGCCGAGCGAGGTGAAGTTCGAGGCCGTGATGTGCGGGATGCCAGCCGAGTCGGTCACGATCTTCACCTGAGTCGACGAAAGCCCGCCTGCCGTACTGGCTGTCTGTCCACTGGCTGTCTCGGCGGCTGCACCTCCCGCGGCCGAGAGTGCCAGCGCCCCGAGCAACGGGAGCGCGATACCGACGCTGAGGACATTGCGAAGCTTCATGCCATCCCGCTCCCTGCCGAGCCAAGGCCGATGTGCTTCGCATACCGTACGGGGTTCTGTACCGGAAAAACCAGATCCGACCTGCGAGGAGAATGGGGCGGCGCGCTGCGCTCACACCCCTCCAGTTTCAACCTATAGCGCAGCGGGGGGCTTGCCGCAAGACCCGGGTGAGGGCGGAGAATCGCTGGCTGGGCCAGCCTCAGATCGGAGCTGATGACGTGAACCAGCTGTCGCCCAGCGCGTTTGACCTGCCCGAGCGTCTGGCAGCTAAGGCCGATCCGAGACTGATCGCCGAGGACGAGCGGCACTTCGCGGCCATCGCGGAGAGCCTCGAGCGGTCAATCGCAGACTTGTCCGACCGCCTCGACGCTGAGCGCCGGGCACCTGGCGGCATCGGCCAGAAGGCGCTAGACCGGGACCTCGAGATCCACCGGCTGACCGCCCGGCTGCGCACGCTGCGCCGGTTCGGTCTCGACCTGTGCCTCGGACGCATCGTGAGCGCAGACAACCCCGAGCCCGTGTACGTCGGGCGCCTCGGTCTTCGGGACAGGACGGGCCGTCAGCTGCTGGTCGACTGGCGTTCGCCGGCGGCCGAGCCATTCTTCGGAGCAACCCACGCCAACCCGATGGGCCTGGCCAGCCGCCGCCGATACCGGTGGACCCGCGGCCGCATCGGTGACTACTGGGACGAAGTGTTCACCCCGGAGGGCCTTGAGGGGCACGCGGCGCTCGATGACCAGTCCGCCTTCATTGCCAGCCTTGGCGCCAGCCGGTCGCCCCGGATGCAGGACGTGCTCGGCACCATCCAGGCTGACCAGGACGCGATTATCCGCGCCGGGTCGCGCGGCGCTCTCGTAGTCGACGGCGGTCCGGGTACAGGAAAGACGGTGGTGGCCCTGCACCGCACGGCCTACCTGCTCTACTCCGACCCTCGGCTCGGCCACCGCCAGGGCGGCGTGCTGTTCGTCGGTCCGCACAGGCCTTACCTGGCCTACGTCTCGGACGTGCTCCCCAGCCTTGGCGAGGAAGGCGTGCAGACGTGCACGCTGCGTGACCTGGTCGCCGAGGGAGCGGTGGCAACGGCCGAGCCGGACCCGGACGTGGC
>Ga0335074_10004937_pt1 | contig 18431 bp, 20 predicted proteins | sample Lox_Sample_23_FD_206715 | JGI IMG/M metagenome (GOLD analysis project Ga0335074, IMG submission 206715) | Soil microbial communities from Loxahatchee National Wildlife Refuge, Florida, United States - Lox_Sample_2.3 | ecosystem: Environmental > Terrestrial > Soil > Wetlands | place: USA... | reverse complement strand
TTTCGGTATGCCGCGGAACGCTTCGTAGTGCTGGACGAAGTGAACCTTCTTGCCCTTCGACGACGGATATTTCTGGACCCACTCGGCGGTTTCCCACCAGGTCGCGATCACCACGTCGGCGTCGGGAAGCCGAGCAGGAGCGCCCCTAGATGAGGCCGTGTTCCTTCCGGGTCGGACCAGCCGACGACGACGAACTCTTGACGGTTGAGTGCTTTCGCTTTGCGCCACAGGCCGCGGTTGCCAGGCGCGTAGGGCGCATCGATCGTCTTTGAGACAACGCCTTCAAAGCCGAGCTTGCCGGCATGCTCGAGAATTAGCTCGCCGTCGCCAGTTTCATGGCCATTGAACTGAAGACCAGGTTTGTCTGTGACCAAAGGCTCGAGCAGCGTCTTGCGCTCGATAAGGGGCAGCACGGCGACATCCCGACCGTCGAGATGCAAGAGATCGAAGGCGTAATAGACGAGGCGCCCCCCTCGCTCGCCATCGGTCGCCGCCTGCGTCTGGGCGAAGCTGGGCAATCCGGCTTCATCGACGCCGCAGAGCTCGCCGTCGATGTAGGCGGTCTTCACGTTGAGATTCGCCAGCGCCGCGATGGCGCTCGGATATTTCGCGGTCCAGTCGAGGCCGGTCCTGGTGAGCAATTGTACGCGGCCGTTATCGATCCTGGCGGCCATACGAAAGCCGTCGAGCTTGATCTCGTGCACCCATTGCTGCCCCGCAGGAGGCTTCTCGACCGGCTGGGATAGCTGCGGAGGGATAAACTGCGGAAGCGGTGAGTTGGGCCGGCTGCGGCGCGACGACCCCGCTTTGACGACACGCGCCATGACGCGAACCTAACTCCGATGGAACTGGAAGCCCCTAACGCGATTGTGACACCATAAGCTCCGCATGGAGGATAGCTTTGAAATCACTTCGCTTGGCGCTGGCGCGAATGCTATTCGAGGCTGGGCTATGGAAGCTCGGGGACCTCGTTTTCCCGGAAACCGGCGTCGTGTTCCTCCGCGGCGGGGAAACGATGGTGTTCCGCCACAACGGCCGCCTCGAGACTCTCAAAGGAACGCGGATCCAATAGGAGGCCGGCCTAGCGGTTCAAAGCTTCCCAGCTGCCGCCCCGAACATAAAGTCGCCCGTCGTCCCGTCGTTTAGGGTGAAGTGGCCCCCGCCGCTCATCCCGCTGTTGTCTCGGGTCGCGGTGATGATGCCTTTGCGTCCATCGTTGCAAAGAACCGGAATTGAAATAGTTGGCGAAGTGTCGAGGGCGTTATAGTCGCCGCCGCAGCTAAGCGATCCGTTGGATACGCTGAAGGAGCCGCCGCTCACCGAGGCGGTCGTCGTGCCCCTCATGATCCCGCCCGGTATGCCCTTGCTCACGACGGCTACGGGCTCAGTAATCGCACAGCCCGCAAGAGCAAGCGCCAAGGAGACTAGAATCAGTGCACGCACGCCTATCCCCAAGCCGGTTTGTCATATCGTTAGGCGCGGAGCGCTGCTGCGTCAACGGCAAGCAACCGGGCGAACGGAGCAGGAAAAATTCGAGCGCCTCAAGTCGAAGTGTGGGACCGAATGTGGGACTGCGCTATGGCCTCAATTTCATCTAATTGGAATTACTGCATAAATCGCGCACAAATGGTGCCAGGGGCGGAATCGCAAGTCTCACGTAACGGCATAATATTCAATTGAAAATTGCCAGTGTGGAAAATCTTGAGGCCAACAAGAAGGCCAACAGCCAATTTGCTGTTGAGAACTCCAAAGTCGCGGCGACCACGGCGCTGAGGCACGCGCCAAGACTAAAATCCCTTGAGGCGGAGTACGCCTGATCGCCCCGCAACGGGAACAGATTCGCGACGATTGCGGCGAAGCTGACAGCGGTCATCCCGCTCGGCCAGGCGATCTCGATCCAGAACAGCGAAACCACGCCCACGATGGCAAAAGTGCGGATGGCGTTGACGAACGGCGGAAGCCAGTCGGCGATACGCGAGCCGCTCACCCGGCGCACGCAATGCGCGGGCGGGATTGACAATGAGCGTAAACCCGTTGCGCGCAAGCGCCAGTCCCAACATACCCGCAGCGGCGCAGTGGGTAAGCAGACGCGACGACGGCGTTACGGCTGGCCGGGTCGCCATTGTCCGCGCCGCCGCGCAACAGGCGAGGCACAGCTCGTCCGGCTTCTTCATCCACTCACCCGGCTGCGTCGACAATGCCTCGAGAGGCAATTGCCGGTAAATCGATTCCGCCTCACCCCCGCCCTCTGCGATCTAAGCGCCGCCGAGCTGGCGCGCAACCTTGCGCCACGCCGAAAGCGTCTCAAACAGGCCCGTGAGGGCTGATTGGAGGATCGGCGAGCGATAGCGCAGGTCGGACGCTTCTCCAAACGCCGTGTCAATCATCGGGTCGAGCGCGATGACGCGCCCCAACAAATCGCGTTGCGTCGACTGAAATCTTGGTTGCTCCTCGGCACAGACGACAAAGCAATCGAGAAATCCGGCGGAGATCGCGCTTGAGACTGCAGCGAGCTCGCCTGCGAGTCGCTCACGGGCGTGGCCAAGATCCGAGAGCGCGAGCACGACCCCGGCAGCGACGACGCCGACGCAGATCTCCACGACGCGGCTCGTGGCGAAGATCGTAACGTCGCCGCTGGCGGTTCCGACCGGCCCGAGAGCGTCGCTAGCCAGAATCGCCGCGGTTTAGCCGGCGAGCGCCGCGGCGTAGGCGGCGAAGTTGCGCAAAAGCGTTGCGACGAACCCGCACGCGGCGCACCACAGAGCAAGACCGAGGAGAAAAGCCACCCAGTCCTGGCGAAAAGCCGCACACAGCGCCACGATCGCGACCGCGCTGACCGCCGTTCCAATTATTCGGAAGGTCGATTTGCGCAGCGAGGCGCCGAGCTGCGGCTGACAAACCAACCCCGCAGTGGTTGCCGCCCAGCCCGGCTCCTTAAGCTCGAGCCAGAACGCGACGTAGAGCGCAAGGCAAACCGAAGCCCAGAAGCGCAGGCCGAAAAAGAATCGCACAGGCGCGCGCAGCCGCTGCGCCAGCGCCTCGCCGCCGTTCCCGCCGATCGTTGCACCGACCGCGCTCATCTGACGTCGCCGCCTGCCTCTGTGCTGACCTAATTTGCACGCGCCCCGCTGGGCGGCCGGTTTACTGAGTGTTGCGAGCCCGTGCCTTTCGGGCGAAGCCAAGGCTGCGCGATCCTGACGAGGAAAGGCATGGCGGCCCAGGTGAGGATGACCACGACGCCGGCTGCAACCAGAGCCGCCTCAAGGACTTGGGGAAAGTTCGGTCCGAGCGCCAGCGCAAGTACAGCCCGCATGAGCATGCTGGCGAGCCACACCCCTAACCACGTCAGTAAGGCCATTTTCCAACGTGGCGGCGTCGGTTCTTCGCTATCGCGAAACCAGGCCTCGAGCCCGTGCAACTGCCGAGGCTCAGATTTGCCTTCGACCATCGGCTCGATCAGCGTCAGCCAATCCTTGAAGAAAGCCGACTGGTAGAAGGCGTCGCGGTCAGCGGCGGTCGCGAAGCTTCGCATGATCCCATATTCGGTCGAAGCCGAGCCGGGAGGCGGATAAAGACACTGAACTCCCCTGGCTCCCGGCTCGACCAAGGACCGACGTGCGAAATCAGTGAGAGCGCGCTCGAATTCAGCGACGTGCTCCCTCCGAACGCTGAGCGTGATGGCGATGTGGATCGGTTCGTCCATCGGGATGAGGCCGGCGGCTGGCCCTCTTTTGCGCGAGTTCAAGCTTGGCGACGATTGGAGGGCGGTTTCAGGCGTCGATCCCGGAACCGCCCGCTGCGTATGGCCGAGCTACTTCGCCTTCTCCAGGCGCCGTTCTGAGACCGCCGCGCTCGATGCATCCGTAGAGTCGAGCCGAAGCAGCTGGAGCGCGTTCTCGCGGCTGATCTTGCGGCGGTCCGCCTCGCTGATCGGGAGATTGTCAAACCAGTCGTTCTGTTCCTTGACCGACTCGTAAGGGTAGTCGACGGAATAGAGGACCCGATCCGACCCGACCTCGAGCAGCGTGTCGATAAGCGCCTGGGTCCGTAAATGGCCCGCGGTGGTTATGTAAAAGTTCTCGCGCAGATAGGACGTGACCGGCTTCTGCTGCTTTCCGCGCACTTGCGGGCTCATATGCCGCAGGCGAGATTCGACCCGCGGCAGAAGGAAAGGAAGTCCCTCGCCCAGGTGGCCGAGAATCACCTGGAGCCGGGGAAAGCGGTCGAACAACCCGCTCAGGATCAGACGCAGGGTGTGCAAGGAAGTTTCGGCGCCAAAACCCCACGGCGAATCCGCGAGCACTTCATAGCCCTCATAGGCGCGCCGCTGGCTCATCAAAGGCGGCCTCGGGTGCAGGTAGACCGGGACGCCAAGCGCATCGACGCGGGCCCAGAAGTCCCATACCGGCGCCTCGTCGAGATATTGGGCGGTGTTCATGTCGCCGATGTTCGAATAGCCGTTGATCAGGACGCCCTTGAAGCCGAGCTTGGAGACACAGCGCTCGAGCTCGTCGCCGGCAGCCCGCACGTCCTGCAATGGCACGGCGGCGAAGCCCAGGAATTGCTTGGGATTCGCTTCCACGATGAGCGCCAGTTCGTCATTCATGCGCTTTGCGGTATCGATCGCGATCTTGCGATCCGGTATGCCCTGAACGCCCGGCTGCGTGAGCGACAGGACCATGCGCTCGATGCCGCCGCGGTCCATCTCCTCAAGCCGAAGCTTGATGTTGCTCAGTCCCTTCTGGACGGAAGCAAAAAAGTCGGGAAGGTAGTTTTGCGCCTTCCCCGCACCGTCGAGCGCCGAGCCGTCGGCGCCATATGCCTCGTAGGATGGCAAATAGAAATGCTCTTCGAGCGCAATTTTGCCTTCGTCGTGTTCAGACATCTCATTCCTCCATATTTCCGTTTGCCTGCTCACGGGCGTCTGCCGCCCAAGTTTGACGATTTTCCCATACCGATACGCGTAGATATGCGCACAGAAGGCTGCCTGCTTCATCGAAGTTGGACGGAACCGGCCGTCACTCAAGCGATAAGATCGAGCGGCTGCCCGGGCGCAAGCGTGACGACCGCGGTTTCTGGCGCCTCGTTCCGGATCGCCTCGCTGAACTTTTCCGGCGTGCCTCTGTGCTGGAGGAGGAAAGTCGTCGAAATCCAGCCTCCGTCGAAGGCGTAATGTATCGGCACAGCCACTCTTGCCCGGACGGCCGCGCAGAGCCGAGCCGCATCCTCTGGATCCATACTAAGTTGCTTCCACCCCATAATTTTCGCCCGCAGTCCATTGACGCCGACCAACGCTAAATCGATGCGAGGAAAGCGCCTCGCAATTTCTCGCAGCGGCGCCTCTTCGAGGAAGTGTGGGTTGAACAGGACGAAACGCCCATGGATTTCAATTACATAGGCTTGCTCATAAACGAAATCCGCCGGCGCGGCTTTAGGGTTGGCCGCAATCGGGTGAATGCGAAATGCGCCCACCTCGGTCGATTCGCCGCTCCTGAGCGCGCGAACATTGCGGAATCCGGCGTCTGCAGCGATTTTGGGTTGGCGGCTTCCGGCGATGACGATGAAAGGGACGTCTCGGTCGCGATAGGCGGCGAAAGCGGCGACGTCGAAATGATCATAGTGATTCATGCTGGTCACCACGCCGGCGAGCGGCGGCAATTCTTCGACACGCATTGCGAAACGCTCCCCCGGATGGTAGAGTGCTCTCTCGGAAAACCACGGATCGGTCAACAATGCCTCGCCGCCCGATTCGATGAGGACAGAGGCATGAGCAATGCGGATCACGCGAAGCGGACTTTGGGTGGCTGCGCCTGGCAAGCAAAGCGTCAAAGGCGTTCGCGGCGCCGAGGGTGTGTTCATCGGAGAAACCGGTTCTGACGCAAGAGCGCGAGTCGTTAGCGTGATCGTCATGATACAGCCTTTGTCGCAGCGCATAGAGGCGCAATGCGGTGCAGCTTGACCCACTAGCCCTATCCGCGCGTTGACCGGGGTTAGGCGAAAGTGAGAAATGCCCGCTGCGCTCTCGCCCGAAGCTGAGATTGTCCGTTCTATTCGGCTTTTCGCTGCGCCCCCAGTCGAAGACATCGACGCCTTTGTGGCGGCTGGCCGACGCCGTCTTCTACTCAAGGGCGCCTTCTTCACGGAGATCGGCGATCCTGCGCCAGCTGTCGGTTTTCTGCATAAAGGCATAGTCCGTTACTGCGTCGTGGACGCTGAGACCGGTGAAGACATCACGAAGGATTTTTCAGTCGCGCCGAGCTTCGTCGTTTCCTTCGGCAGTGCGGTTCGGGGTCAGGCAGCGCGTGTCGCCATTGCCGCCGTCGAGGATTGCATCGTCACGTCTTGGCCCGGCCGCACTTTGCTGGATCGTTTCGACCGCCATGAACAATGGCAGAAATTCGGCCGCAAGGCGGCCGAGTGGTTGTATGTTCGCAAGGAAGACCGTGAACTGGCTTTTCTTCTGCGCAGTCCCGAGCAGCGATATGAGGCGTTGGTTGCAGAATTTGCCGAAGTGGTGAGCCGGATTCCGCAACACTTCCTCGCCTCGTACGTCGGTATCGCGCCGGAGTCCCTATCGCGGCTCAAACGCCGCAAGTCGGCTCGACTAAGAAGTCGAAAGCCGGAATCGCCGAGCGTCAATCAGCTCAGCGCCGTAGCCGCCATTGCGTCAACCCCATCTGCTCGCTCGTAATCCGCTCGCCTGACGTGTCTTCCTTCCTCCTCCAGCGAGCGTGAATCGATGGCCGAAGCTGAGGCCGGCAGGATGGATAGTCACGCGCCACGCGGACGTCCGCCATATACTGAAGGCAACGACCGAGTTTTCCGAGGCGAACGCGCTGCAGCCGCTCACGGAACTGTGTCCGCATGCGGCCTCGATTTTGAAAGAGGGTGGCTACGCCGCGGCGGCTCGGCGGCTGGAACGGGGCGCGAAGCGGTCATTGAAATCTCGGCTAGGGGAGCGGTAAGCATCCCTTGTCATGGCCCTATGGAGCCGGGGCGGTGTGAAACTTACGCGGCTACGTGAGTGCTGGGACGACCGAGAGTTCGCGTTACGCAAAACGACGGCGTGCCGGGCTGCAACATTGATGTCTCCGCGCCGCCCGCCATCGGTCACACCTCATCGTGTGGCGCTTCTTCTGAGACGGCACGGGTCTCTTCTTTCGGTTCTTTCCGGTCATGCTCGAACGCCTGCTTCCCCTTCGCGGCCCACAGCGCTCGTGCATGTTCGCCGTTCTCTCTCTCGAGCTTTTGGGCCATCCAGATGAGCGCACCGTAGATGGTGACACGGTCATCGCCGGTCAGGTCCACGATGCCGGCTTTGACGACGAGCCCGCCGAGTTCGATCAGATGCCGCGTGCGCCGGCGGCGCGCGACTTGCCAGGTGCGCATGTCATGCCGCGCCCGCGTCGCTTGTTGCCGATTGCACGCTGCCTGATTGCACCGAAGCGCGGCCTGCGTCGCGCTTAGGCGCCGACGCAGTTCGCCGAGGCCGCCCCTGAAAGAACGCGGCGCCGCGCTTGGCCAATGCCTCCCTCTTTCCGGCATCCTTTGTTTCGGCCAGCACGATCAGCGCACCCGCCAGTTCCTCTGTGCTGAGCGCGTCCGCGCCGGTGGCAATCACCAGTTCGCCAAGCTGCTGCACCTTGCGGCTCTTGAGGTCGCGCGCCCTGTCTTCCAGCGACTTCAGTTTCGCGTCGAGATCCCGTGGCTTGCGCATCGCGTTCTCCATAAGCTGTCGTTGGAGATATGATAGTTCAGCACCTGCCGGAATGCTGTAAGCTCGCCGGGACAGTCGGGGACGGCTTGGTCCCTCCCGAGAATTTTCGAGGGAGGGCGCGCTTATACGTCGTTCCGACGTGCGCTTCGCCGTGGTGATGTTCGGATCGCGATGGCGATCTATCATCTTCACGTCAAGGTCATCGGCCGCAAGGCCGGCTCCAGCGCGGTGGCGTCAGCCGCCTACCGCTCGGCCTCGCGGCTGCGCGACGACCGGCTTGAGCGCAGCCACGACTTCTCCAATAAGCGCGGCGTCGTCCATTCCGAGGTCATGCTGCCGGAGGATGCGCCCGAACAATGGAGCGACCGTGAACGGCTTTGGAACGATGTCGAGGCGTTCGAGGTCAGGAAGGACGCCCAGCTTGCCCGCGAGGTCGAGTTCGCCCTTCCGCGCGAGATGACGCAAGCCCAGGGCATCGAACTCGCCCGCGACTTCGTGCAGGCGGAGTTTGTCGATCAGGGCATGATCGCCGACCTCAATGTGCATTGGGACATGGCCGAGGACGGGACGCCCAAGCCCCACGCCCATGTCATGCTCACCATGCGATCCGTGGACGAAAACGGCTTCGGCCAAAAGGCGCGGGACTGGAACGCTACCCAGATGGTCGAGCGTTGGCGCGAACGCTGGGCGGAACTGGCCAACGAGCGCCTGGCCGAACTCGACATCGACGCGCGCATCGACCACCGCAGTTTGGAGGCGCAGGGCATCGCGCTGGAGCCACAAAGCCAAGTCGGCGCACCCGCGCAGCGGATTGAAGGCGAAAGGATCGAAGTCGCCGACCGCGCGGAAATGCACCGCGAGATTGCGCGCAACAACGGCGCACGGATCATCGCCGATCCTTCCATCGCGCTGGACGCCATCACGCATCAGCAATCCACCTTCACGCGGCGCGAGACGGCGATGTTCGCGCACCGGCACAGTAATGGGGTGGAGCAGTTCAACGAGGTCATGGGCGCAATACGGAACGCGCCCGAGCTGGTCGAACTCGGCGCGGACGAACGCGGCGAGGACCGCTTCACCACCCGTGAGATGATCGAGGCCGAACAGCGCCTGCACCGCGCCGCCGAACTCATGGCCGAGAAGGAACGCCATGAGGTCGGTGCCAGGGATCGCGAAGCGGCGCTGGCGCGTGCGGAAGCGCGCGGCCTTGTGCTTTCGCGGGAGCAGGCCGAAGCGCTTACGCATGTCACGAACGGGCGCGATCTCGGCATCGTCGTCGGCTATGCCGGGACGGGAAAGAGCGCGATGCTGGGCGTGGCGCGCGATGGCTGGGAAGCGGCGGGTTACGAGGTCCGGGGCGCAGCGCTGTCCGGCATCGCGGCCGAGAATCTGGAAAGCGGATCGGGCATCGCGTCGCGCACCATCGCCAGCATGGAACACGGTTGGGGACAGGGCCGCGACGTGCTCACTTCCCGCGACGTGCTTGTCATCGACGAGGCGGGCATGGTCGGCACGCGCCAGTTGGAGCGCGTGCTGTCCCATGCCGCCGAGGCCGGCGCCAAGGTCGTGCTGGTCGGCGATCCGCAGCAACTTCAGTCTATAGAAGCTGGCGCGGCGTTCCGCTCGATCTTCGAGCGCCACGGCGGCGCGGAGATCAGCGAGGTACGTCGCCAGCGGGAGGACTGGCAGCGCGACGCCACGCGTGATCTGGCGACCGGCCGGACGGGCGATGCGCTCCATGCCTATGACACGCATGGCATGGTGCATACCGCCGCAACACGCGAGCAGGCGCGCGACGATCTGATCGGCCGCTGGGACCGCGACCGGCAGGCGGCGCCCGATAAGAGCCGCATCATACTCACCCATACCAATGACGAGGTGCGGGAACTCAACGAGGCGGCGCGCGGACGGATCCGGAAAGCCGGCGATTTGGGCGATGACGTGCGCCTGACGGTCGAACGCGGCGCGCGCAGCTTCGCCAGCGGAGATCGGGTCATGTTCCTGCAAAACGAGCGCGGCCTTGGCGTGAAGAACGGCACGCTCGGAACCATCGAGCAGGTCAGCGCGCAGAGCATGAGCGTGCACACCGACGACGGGCGCAGCGTCTCGTTCGATCTCAAGGATTACAACCGCATCGACCACGGCTATGCCGCGACCATCCACAAGGCCCAGGGCATGACGGTGGACCGCACCCACGTTCTGGCGACGCCGGGCCTGGACGCCCACGGCAGCTATGTCGCCCTGTCGCGCCACTGCGACGGCATGGACCTGCATTACGGCCGCGATGACTTCGCCGACCAGGACCGGCTTGTCCGGACCCTGTCGCGCGACCGCGCCAAGGACATGGCGTCGGACTACGAGCCGGCACAGAGCTACGCCGAGCGGCGCGGCATCACCTTCCGCGAGCGGGTGGAGCGGGTGGTCGAGATCGTCAAGCAGGTTCCCGAGAAGGTGCGCGGCATGTTCGACGGTCTACGCCTGCCCGCCGATGGCGAACAGGAGCCGGAACGGGCGGCGCCGGAAAGGGAGAAGGCGGCAGACCCGGAGGAGGCTTTGCGCCGCGCCCGGACCAGGGCGCTCGTCCGCCACGCCCGCGCCGTGGATGCGATCTTCGAGGCGCAGGAGCGGGGCGGCAGGGCCAACCCGGAACAGGTGACGGAATTGCAGGACGCCCGCAAAGCCCTCGAAGAGGTGCGGCCCTACGGCTCGCACGATGCCGAAGCCGCCTACAAGAAGAACCCGGAGCTTGCCTCGGAAGCGGCCACAGGCCAGGTCAATCGCACCATGCGCGCCCTCCAGTTGGAGACCGAGCTGCGCGCCGATCCGCAGCGCCGCGCCGACCGCTTCGTGGAACGCTGGCGGGAACTCGGCCAAGCCAGCCAGCGCCAGTATCAGGCGGGTGACATGTCCGGTTACAAGTCCACGCGGTCGGCGATGGGCGACATGGCGAAGAGCCTTGAACGCGATCCGCAGCTTGAATCCATCCTCGAGGGCCGCAAGCGAGACCTCGGTATCGGGATCGACTCGGGCCGCAGCTTTGGTCGGGAACTCGCCTTCAGCCAAGGCATCGATCTCGGCCGAGGCCGGGGTATCGGACTGTAGAACTATCTATTTTCCGCCGCCTCTACGCCACACTACTACGACATCGAAATATCTATTGCATAACAATAAATCATTGCCCTGTCTGGTCTCTGCAATCGTCAGATACACCCGGCAGGAGGCAGCATGGCCCTGCTCGCACCAGACCGTATCGTCCGCCTGAATACCGTTCTCGCCCGTACCGGCCTGTCCCGGTCCACCATCTATCGCAAGATCGCCGAGGGCACTTTTCCCGCCCAGCTCAGGATCAGCGTCAACGGTGCCGGCTGGCGGGAATCTGACATCAATCGCTGGGTCGCCAACCCCGTGGCCTGGCGGCCGGAAGAACAGGCCCACGCTGGCCGGTAAGGCCGTTCCGCACTCCTACCCAGCGTACGAGCGACGTTCTCGTCAGGGCGTGCCCTTCAACTGATCAACGCAGTCCGCCCAGGCCTGCATCAACTCGATCCGTTCCGGCCAATAGCTCGCTCGGTTGTAAGCGCGCCGGATTTCGTTCTGTTCCTGATGCCCAAGTGCGGCCTCGATCACGTCGGGTCGGAAACCCCGTTCGTTCAGGATCGAACTCGCCGCCGCGCGAAAACCATGCGCGGTCATCTCATCCTGCGTGAAGCCCATTCGCCGCAGCGCGGCGTTCATCGCGTTCTCTGACAGCGGTCGGGCGTTGGAGCGGATAGATGGGAACACGAGCGAACTCCGGCGTCCGACCTCTTTCACCTCCCGCAGCACAGCGAGCGCTTGGCGCGACAGCGGCACATCATGCGGCCGGCGAACCTTGGTGCGGGCACCGTCGATGCGCCAGACGGCCTCCTGCATGTCGATCTCCGCCCATGTGGCGCCGCGGACCTCACCGGGGCGGGCGAATGTCAGCGCCGCGAAATGGAGGGCGCACCGCAGCGTCGGCCAGCCGTCATAGGCGTCCACGGCCGCCAATAGCGCGCCTAGACGCTTCTCGTCGGTGATCGCGGCCCTGTGCCTTACCTTGGGCGCCTTCAGCGCGCCGCGCAGCAGAAGGGTGGGGTCATCCTTGGCCCGCAGCGTGGAGACGGCGAACCGAAAGACGGTGCCTATCAAGCTCCGCAGCCGCCGCGCCGTCTCTCTGCGCCCGCTGCGTTCGATCCGTTGCAGCATGGTGAGGATTTCCGCCGGGCTGATGTCCGCGATCGGCCGGGCGCCGAGGTCGGGGCCGGCCAGATCGACCAGCAGCCATCGGTTCTTCGTAACGGTGGACGCGGCGGCGCCCTCGTCCTCGATGCGTTGCAGATATTCCTCGGCGATGCCCCCGAAGGTGTTTGTCGCCAAGATGACGGCGGTCAGCTTCGCCACCTTTTTGTTGGCCCCAGGATCGACCCCCGAGGCCAACAACTTCTTGGCCTCGTCACGCAGCCGGCGAGCCTCGGCGAGGGTTACGGACGGATAGACGCCGTGCGAGAGTTTCTTCTGCTTTCCGCTGAACCGGTAAGCCTGGTTCCAGAGCCGCGCACCGCTCGGCTTTACAAGGAGATAGAGCCCGCCGCCGTCGGACAGCTTGTATTCGGTCTCCCGCCCCTTGGCGCTGCGGCACGCCGTGTCCGACAAGGCCATGAATGCCTCCCGCTGTTGGCCTCGGCGCAGCAGACATCAGGCCGAGGCCAACATCAAGGCCAACAAATCCATGGGATGGTGGGATACGCGTTGCCGCCGGCTGAGACGGCGAAGGGGCTCAAAGTCAGGAAAAGAGGATATAGTTCAATGCAATACGGGATGGCCTACGACGTTCTGGGATGCGGAGGGAGAGGGGTAATGGTGCCCAGGGGCGGAATCGAACCACCGACACCGTGATTTTCAGTCACGATATCATGACGTTTAGTGGACTGTATTCACAGCAATTTTTTCCGAGCAAGAATTTTCAGCAAGGTACCAGCAAGGGCCAACGGGGGTTCCCACGTGAACTTGGCGCCTGCCGAATGAGAGTCGAGGGGCTCGCTCTAAGTCAGGCCGCAGTTTGCTTTGGAATACGTGCCGTTCGCGGTCTCGGCACAACATGGCGCTTGTCCGGCCGTCGAACACCTCGTGCAGGGGCATGAACGCGCTGCCCGCTCTCCTCGGGCAGAAGTGTCAGATATCACGCAACAAGCGCCCATTCTTCATCGGAAACGTCAATGGGATAAAGTTTGCGGGACTTTGTCATCCCGCAGACCTCAGAATCTATGGTTAACCAGTTCCTAACAGGCTCTAGCTGCTTCTTCGCTCCAAGGCTGTCCCTCTATGCGGCCGGCTGGATCCGGTCACGCGGGTTCATCGCCGGCGGAACACTGGCACCCGCTTGTCCTTGAACGCCTCCCGTCCCTCGACGGCGTCCTCAGTCGCGAAGCAGATCGTCTGCAGGTCCCGCTCATATTCGATCGCCTTGTCGAGCGGCATCGATAGCGACGCACGCAAGTTGAGCTTGGCCGTCTCGGCCGCGATTGGCGCTCTCATGGCCACGATCGCGGCGATCGCCCAAGCGCGCGCGAGAACGGCGCCCGTGGGGACGACCTCGCTCACAAGCCCCCAAGCGAGCGCGCGGGCGGCGTCGATCGGATCGCCAGTCAGAACCATCATGGCGGCGTTGGACGCGCCGATCGCATGGGTGAGGAACGCCGTCATCCCACCGCCGCCGATCCAGCCGAGCTTAATCTCGGGCGCGGCGAATTGCGCATTCTCCGAGGCGATGCGGATGTCGCAGCTCAGCGCGGTCTCGAGTCCCCCACCGAACGCATAGCCGTTGACCGCTGCAATCGAAGGCTTTCGCAGGCGGCGAATGGCGTCGCAATAATCCGGTCGGTTGCGAAAGTTCCAGGGAATATCGTAGTCGTCAAGCTCGCGGATGTCCGAGCCGGCGCAGAAGGCCTTGTCTCCCGCGCCGCCAACTACGACGCAGCGCACGTCATCGCTCGCGTTGCAGCGTTCCATCGCTTCAGTGATCGCTTTCGCCATCTCCGGGGTGACGGCGTTGAGTTTCTGCGGGCGGTTGAGCAGGATCGTCCCTACATGGCCGTCGATCGAGAAGAGGACGTCTTCAATCATCACGTTCACGCCTTCGCTTCCCCGATGACGCCCGCCGTGATCAGCGCGTCGACCCGCGTGTCATCGTAGCCTGCGGAGCGCAGGACCTCGCGGCTGTGCTCCCCGGCCAATGGCGCGCCCCGTTCAACCTTGGCGGGAGTCTTGGAGAACTTGTAAGGAAATCCCGGCGTCTTGATCCTCCCTTCCGTCGGGTGATCGTATTCGACGAACGTGCCGTTGTGAGCAATCTGCGGGTCGGCGACGAGGTCCGCATAGCCATAGACCGGCCCGGCCCAGATATCGTTGCGACGAAAGAGATCCAACCATTCGCTTGTCGTCTTCGTCTTCAACCGCTCGCGCGTGCGGGCGAAAATCAGGTCGCGTTGCGTCCACGTGTCGGTCTCGTCATCCATGGTCTCGAAGCTTGGCTCTCCGATCAGCGCGCCGAAGGTTTTGAGCTTCGGAAAGGCGACGATGATGTAACTGTCCTTGGTGGCGAAAGCGCCGTAGGGCGAACGGATATAGACATGCGCGTGCGGCTCGGCGGACCGCTCCTGCGGTTTGCCCGAGACTGTAAAGACGGAGAGTTCCTGCATCTGCAGCGTCGTGATCGCGTCGAGCATGTTGACGCTCACCAGCTGACCTTCGCCCGTGCGCTCCCGGTGCAGGAGCGCGGCCAGGACCGCTTCGAACGCGGTCGAAGCGGTGACGGCGTCGACGGTGTATTGCCCTGCGGCGACAGGCGGTTCCGAGACACGGCCCGCCGAGAGCATGGCGCCCGACAAGCCCTGGAAGATGAGATCCTGTCCCGGCCGATCGACATAGGGGCCGCTCTCCCCGTAGCCGGACATGGACACATAGACGAGCTTCGGATTGACGGCGGTGAGCGATTCGTAATTGACGCCGAGGCGCGCCGCGACGCCGGGTCGGTAGTTCTGGAGGAAGACGTCCGCGGTGCGCACGAGATCAAGAAGCGCCGTCTTGCCCTCGGGCCGCTTGAGATCGATCGCCAGCGAGCGCTTGTTGCGCGGCTACCGGGTCCTCGACTGCACGATCGCGATGGCGGGGCCGTTCGCGGCGCAGCGTCTTGGCGACCTTGGAGCGGACGTCGTCAAAATTGAGCCGGTTGGCGGCGAATGGCAAAGGCATGTCGCGGCGGGGGGCGCCCGCGGCAACAAGATCAATGTCTCCTTCCTGCCGCGTGCGGTCCGGTCAGCGTCATACGCTCGGCGGCATTTTTCATGACCCGAAGTGAAGGAATTGGCTGCAGTTCGTTGCGAATCGCGCCCGCATCCCATAGGGAGGCCAGAATCGCTGACGCGAGAACACGTTCAAGACTCACGATGATGGGAAGGTTTTGATGGCGAAGGTTGCTCAGAAAGTTGCGGTCAGGAAGGCTCCGAAGGCTGCTTCCCCGGCGATCAAGCCGGTCAAGCAGCCCTTGACCAAATCGGCGCTGATCAATCTCATCGCGGAAGAGAACGATATCCCGCGGAAGACCGCCGCCGGCGTCTATGCGACGCTGGAGAACCTGTTCCTCGGCTCCGTCCATCCGCGTGGCGTTGGCGAATTCGTCCTGCCCGGCCTTCTCAAGGTCGGACTGCGCAAGGTCCCGGCGCGACGGGCCGGCACGCTCGTTCGTAGTCCGGCGACCGGCGAAATGGTCAAGGCGGCGGCCAAGTCCGCCAGCGTCCGCGTGAAGATCCGCGCGTTATCGAAGCTGAAGACAGCGGTAGGTTCGTAAGGCGGGCCTGCTTTCGCCCGATGGGCTGAGGGGATGACGCTTCCGCCCGCCGCCGGACTGCGGGCTCGGGACGAGCCAGGGCTCGCTGGGTGCCGGACAACAAGGGGGCAGGCTCGCCCCTAAGGCGGCCTCGCGATCGCAACTTCGCGGTTGCGTCCTATATCTCCTCTCCTCAAAGAAGGGCCGACATAAGAGTCGCGTTTGTCCGGAAGAGAGCGCGGCAGCCGCACAGGAGGTGAGCCTTCTCCCGCGGGCGATTTCCGCGCATCCCAACCCCGTGTCATTCGGCGAGGGATGATGAGCCGCTTCTTCCGCCGTGTTGGCGTCACGCTCAAAAAAGACGCTCATCGCGCGCGAGCGGGATCGTTCGGACATAACGCGTCACAGAGCGCGTTGGCGAACCCGCCAGAAGCGCGTCGATGGCTCGCGGCTGGTCTTCATCGACGAGACCTGGACCACAACCAACATGACACGGCTCTACGGCTGGGCACCGCGCAGTGAGCGCCTCATCGATAAGGTACCACAAGGCAAATGGAAGACCGCGACCTTCCTCGCCGCGTTGCGCAACGACCGCATCGAGGCGCCCTGCGTGTTCGACGGTCCGATCAACGGCGAGCGCTTTCGCGCCTATGTCGAGCAGTTCCTCGTCCCGACCCTCAAACCCAACGACATTGTCATCCTCGACAATCTTGGCCCCCATAAAGGAAAAGCCGTGCGGAAAGCCGTTAAGGCTGTCGGCGCTCGCCTCCTGTTTTTTCCCAAATACTCCCCCGACCGCAATCCGATCGAACAGGTCTTCGCCAAGATCAAAGGCTTCGTTCGAAAGGCGGCGCCCCGAACGCTCGACGCATTTCTCACGCCATCGCCCAAGGCCTCGCCATAATCCCGCCTGACGAATGCAAAAACTATCTCGCCGGCGCCGGATACGCGTCAGCCTAGATGCGGAGCGCTCTAGTATAAGCGCTGTGTGTCTCGTTTATTGCCGCCGCCACCGAGAAGGATGAACTCGACCTCAAGTGGAGAGACATCCTGAATGGAGGAATGCAGGCGACTTCAAATGCGATAGACCGCAAGAGCGGTGTCCGATGAGGGCGAGCTTCGAAACTCCTGCACTGGCGACCAGCACATCGAGCCGATCCTCAACGATGCGACGCACGTCGAACGCGAGTCTCTGCGGCCCCTCTGCTGTCGCAAGATCGGCTGCAGTGGCGTGTGCGCGGTCGCCGTCGCTCTTGATCTGATTGACCACCGCGTCGGCCTCGGTCGCGGCGCTGCCATAGTGAACCAGCACCTGAGCGCCAGCTTTCCCGAGGGCCAAAGCAGACGCGCGGCCGATACCGCGTGAAGCGCCAGTAACGAGGGTCGTCTTACCCGAGAGATCGTCATGATCGGAGATCCTTCATTTCCAACATCCCCGCGAGGTTTCGCCTGCAAAGCCGGTGGACTAGTCAACGACCATCGATCCGAGTCGCTTCCTGATCAGCGCTTCGGCGCCGCTCATCATCTCATCGATGATGCTGGCGGCGCTCATCAGTCGCTTGGTCTGACCGACCGATTCACCGGCCAGCAGGCTCATCTCTTCGAGGTCGCCTGTGAACTCCGCCGTTGGCGGAAATCCGCAAAACCGCTTCATGGGAAACTCCTGTCCATAAAAACGGGCCTGACCAATCACCGGAAGCTCCGAATCTGGAACGACCTCATAAGGCGCCGGATGGTCACGCCCTTCCCATTCCTGCACGATGCGGTTGCGCAACCCGCGAGTCGACGCGTTGGGGAATTCCGGACCGAAGATCAGATGGCGAGCCGTGTCTCCGACGCCGGCAGCAACGACCCGTTCCTTATATTGCGGATGCGCGTTGGCCTCGAAGCTCGCAAGGAGCCGAGTCCCCACCCAGACCGCGTCGGCGCCAAGCGCCAGCGCAGCTGCAACGGCCCGACCGTCAGCAATGCCACCCGCAGCGACGACGGGCACGGAAGGGACGGCGTCGATGACGGCCGGCAGCAATGAGAATGTCGCCGCAGCGGCGCGGTTGTGGCCGCCAGCCTCGCTGCCTTGCACAACGAGCGCTTCAGCCCCGCGTCCGACAGCCGCCTTCGCTTCGTCCACGCTGCCAACTTGGAACCAGATGTGACTGCCGGCCGCCCGCAGGCGTGAAAGCCACTTGTCCGGCACGTCATCCCAAAAGAACGCGACAACCGGCGCCTTTTCTGCGACGCACACCTCGATGTGTTCGATGCCGCTGAACCGCGCGATGAAATTGACCCCGAAGCATGCTGGGTCTGCTGCTTTGATCTCGCGCAGCGCCGCTTGCAGCACGTCGGGCGGCATGGCGGTCGCGCCCAGCACGCCCATGCCTCCCGCCTTGCACACCGCCCGCACGAGGGGCGCGGTCGCAATGAAAGCCATGCCGGCGTTGATGAACGGAACTTTCAGTCCGTATTGCTCCGTGATGCGTGTCGTCAACATCGAATTCTTCCTCGTGTAGAGCTATCGCCGGTCACCATTTGCCGACGTGCATGCCGCCGTCTACGTGCAGCACCTCCCCGGTTATGTGACGAGCTTCGGTCAGATAAATCACGGCATCGGCGATATCCTTCGCGTCGGAAATCGCGCCCATCGGCGAAAGATTCGTCAGGAAGTCTTTTGGGAGATCTTTGACAATCGGGGTGTCGACGACCCCCGGCGCGACCGCGTTGAAGCGGATGTTGTTCTTCGCATCCTCGCTCGCAAGGCTCACAATAATCGCATTCAGCCCGCCCTTGGTGAGCATCGAAATCGAAGCTGGAAGACCCGCGATCGGGTTCTCGGCCAGTGAGGCGGTAAGGCTTGTCACGCTGCCGCCCCTG
>Ga0335074_10004936_pt1 | contig 18434 bp, 15 predicted proteins | sample Lox_Sample_23_FD_206715 | JGI IMG/M metagenome (GOLD analysis project Ga0335074, IMG submission 206715) | Soil microbial communities from Loxahatchee National Wildlife Refuge, Florida, United States - Lox_Sample_2.3 | ecosystem: Environmental > Terrestrial > Soil > Wetlands | place: USA... | reverse complement strand
GCCATCGGCACCCCAGTCCGCGAGGCCGGCCGCCAGAGCTGGAGAGCTGAGCACCTTGGGAGACGAAGATCCCTGGGCCGAGACCACATAGAGATGGCGGATTTCGTTGGGCGGGCTACTTACAAACAGGATTTGCGAGCCATCCGGCGACCATCGTGGCTCCAACGCCATCAAGGACGCAGGAGTAAGCTGCAGGCAGTCGCGGCCCTTTGCCCGGCAGCGCCAAAGCGAGCCGTCGACCTTGGAACTATAGGCAGCCCATTGGCCGTCCGGCGAGAAGTGCAAGTTACCAGCCGAAGGAAAAGCGGGGACGGTTGCCAATGAGTGGGAATCGGCGGCCAAGCGATAGAGCTTGTGATCGGGCCAATATCCCATTGTGATCAGCCGCGAGCCGTTAGGTGCGAGAGCCGCGATGTTCTCCGTGTCCTCCGCCCCGGTGGAGACATAAATCGGACGGGACGAAGATCGCCTCCAGAAACTCCCCCATTGGCGTGTCATCCACAACTTTTGGTGAGGAAAGCTTCCGCGGAAGAAGGCGAAATACTTGCCGCCGGACAGCCAGAAACCCGCATGCGTATCAGTGACCTTTTCGTTCCCAGGAAAGATTTGTTGGAGGTGACTACCGTCCGCCCCAACCTCCCACAGGGAATGCACGGCCACTACGGGATCCCAGACATTGAATCGGATCTTGCGGCCGTCGACGGACCATATCAAGTGATAAGCGGGCTTGTCGGCCAATTTTCGCGGCGCGGATCCGTCGCTATTGGCAACCTGGACTTTATCCTCACAGGCGAAAGCCACCTGCCGGCCGTCGGGCGACCATGCTGCGGCGGTGCAAGGGGCGTCCCTAAATCGCCTCGGCGCGCCACCCTGGACCGGCCAGATCCAGAGCTTGTACGCATCTCCGATGCGGTCCCGGGATCCCAGGATAAAGTTCGTCCGATCGGGCGAGATGTCGAAGATGATGGACTGCTCGAAGGGCGTCTTGACTTCCAACGCATCGCCGCCATTGACGGAAGTCTGTTCCGGGTATTGCCTGCCGCCACGCCGGGCGCAGAAAAAAATGCGAGTCCCGTCACTGACTATGACCCCAGGATCGGCGTTGCCAATGTGGGTAAGCCTCGTTCGATTGATCATGCGCGGCGGCGGCAGCGGAAACAGCCAGTAAACGATCTGGTGGAGGATGAGTGCCGCGCCAAGCGGAATCGCGAAATAGGGCCACCAGCGGCGCCGGTTAACCGGAGGTTTGGACTCTGCGGCCATTTGGCCGTTTCGGGGAGTAGAGGTAAGCTCTGGCGATTGACCGGGTTCTTCCACCGCCACCGGCGCAATGAACCGGTACCCATGCTTGGGGAGCGTTTCGATGAAGGTCGGATTCCGCGCGGAATCCGACAAAGCGAAGCGCAACCGCTTCAGTGCGGCGTTTAGGCTACCGTCGAACTCGACGTAGGTGTCGGACGGCCAGAGGGCCTGCCGCAACTCTTCACGAGACACGGCCTCCCCTGGCCTTTCCAGCAGCATGCACAGAATCCGGAAAGGTTGCTCTTGCAGACGGACGGGAGAGCCACGGCGCAGGAGTTCTCGTTTGCCGGAATCGACTTTGAAAAAGCCAAACCGATAGACGCGCCGGGACACGGCCGGTGATCTCATCGGCAGGTTTCACCCCCCTGCCGGTACACTCTAGCATGCTGGCACGCAGGTCGCAACTCTGTGCAGGCGCTTGGATTCAGAGGGGCTATCAGGTCAGATCGGAGTCAGAAAATAGTCCTTTGACGCGCACGCAAGGATACCCGTAAGATCCCACAACAGAGGAGGCAGACGCAGAGGGAAAACGGTCTGCAGGGCGGTTGCCAACATACTTGGCGCCGTGGCGCGTGACGTGTGTCCCTCCAGCGCTCCAAAGGAAACCAACATGTTGAAACGATATTTGCGCATTCTCAAGACCTACCGGACGCTGAAGGCTGTGGCTATGCTGATGTGCTGTTTACCGGTGGCACGGGCCGACATTTATGTCAGCTCCGGATCCGGCGGCGGAGTGACAGCCTATAGCGAGTATACAGGCGCATTCCACATGTCCTTCCAACTCCCATCCGGGGCCTTACCGCCATTTTCTTCGGGCTTGGCAATCGGGCCGTATGACGGCAACATTTACGTAGCCGATGAGGACAATGCGGCGGTGGTGGGCTTCAACTATACGACGGGGATGCAGGAGATGTATATCTCTCTCACCAACGAGGGACGAGCAGTTCCCGTCGGGATTGCAATTCTTTCGGGCGGCGGCGCCCTTTTTGTGGCCGATAATAACGGTTATATCTGGGAGTATCAGCCGGGACCTCCTTATCTTTTTATGGGGAAGTTCTCTTGCACACCTCCTTCCGGCACTCAATGCTATCCCGTCGGTTTGGCGATTGGTCCCGATGGGAACCTGTACGTTTCAGACGATGGGTCGCGCGGTATCCTGAAATTCAGCTTTACCGGATATACACTGAATTTTCTGGGCCAATTTGTTACCCCACCGAGTCCCAACGCTTTTCCAAGCGGCCTGCATTTCAGTCCCGGCGCCAATGGGAACCTCTACGTGGATTACGCGCTCCCAGTCCTGAATAGCGCGCTGTACTACGATGACATCTTAGAATTTAGCGGGCCCAATAACCCGTCGCCTGGCTCCCCAATCACCCTGAATGGAGGCGCGGGCATTGACTATTGGGGTCCGCAAGATTTTGTGTTCGACCCGGGTGGGGCAATTGTCACGACGCAGGCCTATTCGTTTGCCGAGTACAGCCCCTCCACCGGCTACTGGCTGGCCAATTTCGGCGCGCTCAATTATCCGCCGGAAGAAATCGACGCCGGGTTCATGGCGATTGGCGGCCCCAGCTGTAGTTTTTGCACCCAGGCGCCACCCCTGCAGCTCTACGCCCCCATCGGCCTGGATTCCGGTCAGCACTTGCGGCTTACTGTGATCGAAGGGCCGGTTTGGGTGCCGCCGGGTGTACCGGTGGAGATACAACTCGGCTTCCAGAACAGCCAGGGCGCTGCCGTTGGTCCGAGCCAAGTGTTCAATCTGAATCCGGGCCAGACGGCCTCGCTCGATTTGGATGCCAGCACGCTGATCTCTTCCGGACGAATCGAGATACAACCGGTGGTGACGGCCGCCCCGGGTAACGCCGCGCCGATGGCCATCATCAATGGCAGCGCGGAGGTCTATTCCGACTCCTCCGGATTCGGTTCTATCTTCTATGCCGGCGTCCCCGCCTCTGGGGGAAGCCAAGTCGCCGGTCCTCCCTCGTTCCTGCCCCAGGGCGTAGCGCTAGGTCAGAGCATCCAGATCAATGCGCTGGCGCCTCCAGACAGCCCGTGCATGGCGATGCTCAGTTTTACGGATGACAATGGCAATCCCATCGGACCCAAACAACAGGTGAACCTAAGCCCCGGGCAAATGGCTTCGCTATCCTTCAATCCCAACAAGTACACCAAGTCGGGCCGCCAGGAATATGTTCCGCAGCTCACCCCTAATAATCCCAGCGGCGGCGAAAGCGTGGCTCCCGCCTGCCTGGGCTCAGCGGAGGTGTACAGCACAAAGATCGGCAGTACGGAGACCTATCAGACCTCTTCGCCCGCTGTGGGCACCATGTCGCCGTCTGCGCTTCAGGGCTCCACACGCGCAAAATAACGAAGCGCCTCTTTGCAGCCGGCCCACCGAATAGCCAGCCGGGTGGTCCGGCGTGGGGCTGCCGATTTCGCGCCCGTCAACCAAGTCAGGACGGATCTCTCTGGCGTGCGCGGGAGACTCCCCTGGCCACCCCGATTCCCGCGAGGTAGCCGGTGTAGACACCCGCACCGGTGTTTGGGTTAATGTAGACCCTTCCCACGTGTTGCCAGACCGTATACGCGGCAGGGGTTGGTTCCTGCGCTTCGGATCGCGCGAAGAGTCCAAAAAGCAAGATCGTTAACGCGGCAAGCGCACAAGAGCTAGCCTAAGGCTAGGCGGCTTGTGGCATACTCATTTGCCTGACGTTCCGTGCGATGTGATTGTCAGGCCAGGTTGAGAGTTTGTTTCACCGTGCCGCTTTGGTCCTGAATCTTGGTCTGCAGCAACATGAGCGCTTGAATAAGCTGCTCGGGGCGCGGCGGACAGCCGGGCACATACACGTCGATCGGAATCACCTGGTTCACCGGAATCAGCGCGTAGTTATTAAACACGCCGGTGGAGGTGGCGCAAGCGCCCATGGAGATCGCCCATTTTGGTTCCGGCATCTGTTGATACAACTGGCGGATCACCGGCGCCATTTTGATGGCCACGCGGCCGGCGATAATCATGAGGTCCGATTGGCGTGGTGACCCGCGAAAAACTTCGGCGCCGAAGCGCGCGATATCGAACCGCGACGCGCTCATCGACATCATCTCGATGGCGCAGCAAGCCAGACCGAACGACATGGGCCAAATGGAATTCTTGCGTGCCCAGTTGACGGCTTTATCGAGCGTAGTGAATACCAAGCCCTCGGAAGCCGCAGCCGCGGCGCCGATGACGGATTCATTATCGAGCCGCTCGAACAATTCCACGGGACCGCTGGCAAAAGGTGCATCCATACGCACTATTCTAGCCTATGCGTAGAGTTTAAGCATCGAGGCTGCGTGGCGATGGCGCTCGCCAACGGCGGACGCGATTCTGCGCGCATGCCATCAGGTTTCTACCGAGCGGGTGAAATATGAAATAATAGTCGAGGATGCGGTTATCGCCCGAATCCATGAGAGACACAGACGGAGCGGGACCGGCGCCCAATCCGGCCCTGGTTCGACAACAATTGAGGCGCCTTCTCGCGCACTCTCTATTCACGAACAGTAAGCGTTACCCGGTATTGCTCGCGTATACCGTTGAACAAGCGCTGCTCGGCAATGCAAGCGAGTTGAAGGAACGGACAATAGGTGTCGAGGCCTTCGGACGCGAACCAAATTATGACGTGAACCTTGATCCGGTGGTTCGCATGACCGCGGCTGAGGTTCGGAAAAGGCTGACCCAATACTATTACAATCGGGACCACGCCGGGGAGTTGGTTATCGAGATGCCGGTTGGGTCCTACGTGCCATGTTTTCACGAGCCTGTTGTCGATCACGCGCGTCTAACCGCAACGCCCGAATTCGCCCCGCGCGTCGAACCATCTCTTCAAGATCCTGGTGCGCCGGCCATCCCGTTGCAAGACCCCAAACGAGCGGCTTCAGGACTCGCGGTTCGCCGTTGGATTCTGTCTGCAATCGCTTTGCTTTTGGCCGCCTTTACTGGTTTTCGTGTTGGCCGTGTGAATCTTCCCAACCAGCCGTCAAATCTGGAACGTTTTTGGGAGCCAATGACCGCAACTTCAAGCAGAGTCACATACTGTCTTGGTGAACCGGTACTCGATGGTGAACCCGCCACGCTCGACAGACGGATAGGCGGGAACCTGGCAGTCCCAGATGTAATCACTCTGGCGCGTTCCATTGTTCCGCTCGTGCCCCGAAATCGCGCGTTTCGTGTGGTGGCTGCGTCGGAGGCCGGTTTCGCGGAATTGCGTGAAGGCCCGTTCGTGCTGATCGGAGCGTTCGACAACCCCTGGACGATGCGCATAACGCAAGATCTGCCACTCGGATTCGAGTCCGACAATCAGGTTCGCAAGGTCGTCGATCGCAAGGGTGCCCAAAGGAAATTCTGGACGCCTCGATGGGAGGGTCCCCGCAGAACGCTGGCCGAGGATTATGCGATCGTCGGCCGGATTCACGATAAGGTCACCGGACAGCCAGTCATTATCCTGGCGGGGATCTCCGGGGAAGGGACCGAAGCGGCGAGCGAGGCGGTCTCCAATCCCGCGTACTTGAATGCGGTACTCGAAAAGGCCCCGAAAAACTGGGCCCAGTTAAATCTGGAAGCCGTGATAGAAACAGACGTCATTGAAGGCCATCCAGGACCGCCCGCAGTCGTCGCCGTCAGTGTGTGGTAACGCCGTTTCTTCCCCAGCGCGGAGTATCATACATGGCCTGCAGCGGCCCCTTACGGCAAACCTAACTTGCTCGAAATATGCGACTTAAGGTGCGGCGGGCTAGCCTGATGCACGATGCAGCTTTTTTTAAGATAACCAAGTCCGTTAATCTCCAGATGTACGGAAGTTTGCAGCGCCACTGCAAATCTCCGATCCCGCTATATAGGAGACTCTGTGAGACGTATTCTAGGACTTGGGTTGATCTTGGCGTCGCTTTCTTTGCTTCCACTTGCAGCGAAGAATTCGCACGAGTTTTGGCTGCCTTCCGATGTTCGTGTCGGTAGCACTCAGCTACCGCAAGGACCATGCACTGTAACGTGGACCGAGACATCGGGGTCGCAGGTTCAACTGACATTAAGAACGCAATGGAAGACGGCAACCATCCCTGCGCAGATAGTCGAAGGAAAGAATGGCGATGCCGGTTTGGCGATTTCGGATGTCAACGGCGTCAAGTATTTGGTTGGACTTCACACCAACAAGGTCAAATTCATCATTCAGGAAGCTCCAAACGGAACTAAGTGATTGTGGATTCCGAGCGCTGCCGGTCACGGCTCGAAGCTAGTTGTTCGCAGTCGGGCGGCAGCGCCTGTCCAAATTCGTCACAAGCAGAGGTCTTTCGCTGCGCCATATCCTGTTTGGGCATGTATGATACATGTGATGTTACGTGAATTGTCCGTTAAGCCCTTTTTGAATTTCCTGGCAGTGGCGAACACTAGATGGAATGCAGGCCACGGGCCCGCCCCACTTAATGCCGATGCCCGCGGCTGAGCACGATATTCACTAAGCCGAAGAGGGCGATGGCGAGGCCGCCTACGCGATTCATCCAGCGAATGCCACGGTCGTTGAACTTATCACGCAGCAGGTTTATGGCAGCGACCAGCACAATCCACCAGATCATAGCTCCCACGAAAATACCGCCCACAAGCAGGGACGTTTGCCACAGCGGACGGCGTTCGCCGAGCCCCAGCGTGGCCAGCACGGCGATAAAGGAGAGCACCGTGGTGGGGTTCGTCAGAGTAAGCAACAGCGCCGAGATGAAATCCGAATTGGCCTCCTCATCCGCGTCTGCTTTGAGCGTTCCGGGAGTGCGAAAGTAATAAATCACGCCAATGCCGATTAAGGCCATTCCGCCGATCAGCCGGATCCAATACTCTTCGCGGAGCAGAAAATCGATCACCAGGCTGATGCTGAAGCCCGCGATAGCGCCGTAAAGGGTGTCGGCCAGGGTGGCGCCAAAACCCGAAATAACGCCGGATTTCCAGCCTTTTTCGATGGTTCGCCGCATGCACAGCACGTTGACCGGGCCTACGGGCGCCGCGATGATCAATCCGGCAACGAGTCCGCGAATGGGCAGTCCGAAATCCAGGGCCATGGGGAAATCTGCGGCCTTGGATCATGCGAAAGCAACCAGCCGCTAAGTCATCTTAACGTACTGAGCGTTGCCCGTACTGAAAAAAGCTGCAGCTTACAAAAGGTCGTCGCGATGGCGAGCTTCCAGCATCTTCACGAGGTCGCCGACTTGCTGCGCGCTCTCGCGGCTGGCAACCAGCAACGCATCCGGCGTGTCGATCACGATCAGATTCGAAACACCCAGCAGCGCCACCATTTTTCCGGCCGCGTCCACATAATTGCCGCCGGCCGCCTGGGAGATGGCTTCTTTCGGAAGCACGTTGCCATCGCGGTCGCGCGGCAGCAGTTCGTAGACGGCGTTCCAGCTTCCCACATCGTTCCAGCCGATCTCGGGACACGCAATCCCCGCCACGCCGCTGGCTTTTTCCATCACGGCATAATCGATGGATATGTTCTCGCATCGCGGAAACGCTTGGCCTAACGCCGCGCCGAATTCGTCATCGTCGAAGACCGGCAATGCCGCGAGCAGGCTGGCCGTGCGCGGCAGATTGCGGCGCAATTCGCCCAAGAGCACGCGGGCGCGGCCGAAGAACATCCCCGCATTCCAATAGAACCGGCCGTGCGCCACGTATCGCCGCGCCGTGCGCGCATCGGGCTTCTCTTTGAAACGGCGGATGGGGATGGCCTGCGCGCCCGGCGCCGTGCCGCGCGCAAACTCGATGTAGCCATAGCCGGTTTCAGGCCAACGCGGGGGAATGCCCAGCACCACGATGCGGCCGCTCTCCGCCGCGCGAAATGCACTGCGCACCAGTTGCCGGTAGCGCGCTTCTTTGGCGATCACATGGTCCGCGGGGAAAATGCCCATCACCGCATCGGGATCGATGGATTGCAGAATATGCGCCGCCAATCCGATCGCCGGAGCGGTATTGCGCTGCGCGGGCTCGGCCATGATCTGCCGCGCGGGAATCTCCGGAAGCTGCTTCACGATTTCGTCGCGCAGGTAGCCATTGGTGAGAACCCACAGCCGCTCCGGCGGAATCACGGCCCGCAGGCGTTCCACGGTGCCTTGAATCAGCGAGCGCGATCCCAATACGTTGAGCACTTGTTTGGCGGACCGGCGCCGGCTGCGCGGCCAGAAACGCGTACCGCGTCCGCCTGCCAGAATCAGGCCGTAGTGATGCGGGTTGGGCATGCCTCAATGCGCGGTTGCGTCAGTTAACGTTGACCCCGTGAATCAGCTTGAACGTGCGGTTCCAACGGGTCTTGGTGAAGAAATGCTCCATCAGGTCGACCAGGTGATCCATGCCGATGGTGGGGTTCGAAAGCGCTTCGGTGGGCGCGTCGTACGACCAGTAGATGATCAGCGGCTTGCCGATGATGTTCTCGCGCGGCACGAATCCCCAATAGCGGCTATCCAGCGATGAATCGCGATTATCTCCCATCGCGAAATAATTGCCCGGCGGCACGACCACTTCGCCATTCACCACATGATGCTCCAGCATGTCCTGCCCGGAATCGAACAGGTGCACATTGGGTTCGCTGGGAAAATTATCGCGGTAGGATTCGATGTATTCCGTCTTATGGTACACATACGGCTCGTCGAGCTTTTTGCCGTTGAGGTACACCACCTTGTTCACCAACTTGATGTGATCGCCGGGGATACCCATGCAACGTTTCACGAACGTCTGGTGGATATCCACCGGATAACGGAAAACGATGATGTCGCCGCGTTTGGGGTTTTCGTAAGGCAAGAAATGCTTCGAAATCGGCCCGGATGGCGCATACGCCAGTTTGTCCACCAGCAGGTGATCGCCGATGAGCAGCGTGTCCTCCATCGACCCGGTGGGGATGACGAACGCCTGCACCAGCGTGGTGGTGCCGAACAGGAGCAGGATGATGGTCACGGTCCACTCGGCAATGAAACCGCGCTGCTCCGTTTTGGGAGGTGGCGGCGGAGATGCCGGCGGCGGGTTCTTAACGTCCGTCAACATGGCTGCTTTCTTTTGTTCCACAGCCACCTATTGTAGCGAAAGCTTGATATTCTGTGGGTGGGCAACCGCACCGAGGAAAACTTGAGCGCCGCCGCTACCCAACCCCCAAGCGTCAGCAGCCGCCCCGCCGGCCGCCAGCCGGTGGCATTGGTATTCTGTTGCACGCTGTTGGGAGCAGCCGCCCAAGTGCTCATGAAAACAGGCGCAAACCACATGGCCCATCCCGGCCTGCTCGGCATGCTCGCCAATCTGCCGCTGATGGCCGGATATTGCCTCTACGGCCTCTCCACGGTGCTGCTGGTGGTGGCGTTGAAGGACGGCGAGTTGTCGCTGCTCTATCCGGTGATTGCGCTGACTTACGTCTGGGTGACGGTTCTCTCGCTCGCGATATTCCATGACGACATCAACCCGTGGAAGTTGTCGGGCATCGTCCTGATTGTGGGCGGCGTGACCGTGCTGGGCAAAGGCGGGCGGCGATGAGGACTCCGGTTTCGAACATGCTGCTGGTGTTTTTTGCGGCCTTCATCGGTTCGTTCGGTGGCGTGTTTCTGAAGTCGGGAGCGGAGGCGTTGCACGAGGGATGGCAGTACCTGGTGCTGGCGCGGAGCTTTCCGTTTTTCAACTGGCGGCTGGCGTCGGGCGTAGGGCTGTTTCTGCTTTCGTCTTACTTCTTCGTGCTGGGCATCCGCCCGCCGGGCGAGCTTTCCGTGTTGTATCCGATGGTGTCGCTGGGATATATTTTCACGCTGCTGTGGTCGCGGATTTTTTTTAAGGAGCCGCTCACGCGCATGAAGTTTCTGGGCGTTGCGCTGATCCTCGCTGGCGTTTTCTGCGTGGGCATGGGCAGCAAATAGCCTAGCAAAACGCCTCGGCCCTCCAACCCAGTCTGCCGCGGCGCGCCCAGCGAGGACATGGGGCTGCCAGTCACTGCGCGGGTTCGTGACGGATTGTCAATGCGCTGCTAATCCGTTCGTCGAGGATCTACGGCGGCAGTGGCGGTTTCATAGCTGGTGGCGAAGCCATAGCTGCAGTGACCGGCGCAGTCGGGCGGGTGCCAGGCGTGGCTGCCACGATCAGCAGGATTGCTGCTTCGACGCAGAATAATCCCCTTCAGATCCTCCTTACCAGTTAATGGTTATCAAACTTAATTACCGAATCCGCGCCAAACCGTTGGTAGTGCGTATAGCGGATGGTCATGCGCACACGCTGCAAACCGGTATGGAAGGGCAGGGTATCGTCGGCATAGGTGTAGACCGGGAAGCGGTGCACGCCGTCGATCACCTTTCGCACGGTGGTGAAGTGCGGAAACAGATTTTCGTTCTCGCGGCTGAACATCTGCGGCACGGCCTGCCCTTCGATGCGCACGATGGAGAAATCCTTCTTATCCGCCCACAGCATCCCATCGAACAGGCGCTGCCCTTGCAGAATCTGCCGCGGGCGCACCTGCAACACCCAGCAATCCACGCCGTCGATTTCTTCGTCGCCGCGGAATTTCGTTTCGTAATTCCAAAGCTGATCTTCGGTCATCACGAAGGGCTGAATGCCGCGAATATCCTGGAAATCTTCTTCAGTAAGCTTCAGATGTTTCAGGGTCAGCAGCGGCTGGCCGATCATTTGTTCGGTGCGCTCGTGTTCGGGTGAAAAGGTCACGTCGCGCTCTTCGTGATATTCGCCGGTCTCCGCGCCGCGCGCGTCCAGCTCCATGAAGCGCAGGCTTTGCCGGTAGGTGTATTCGTTGCGCGCGGCCTGCGTTTCGCTCTCCATGTGGGCGATGCGGCGCGCCAGGTTCGGGGGCTCGTCCTGCGCAGTGGCGATGGCCGCCATGGCCGCCGTGCACCCCAATGCTAAAATGAGGCCGATGACTCGATCGCTCGGCGGTTTCCGGGCGGCTCTGCTGGCCGGATGGATCGCGCTGAGCGCCGCGGGTTGGTTATATGCTCGCCTGAAAGGCATTCCCCTCTGGATCGCGGCGCCGGTGATGGCCGCCTTCCTTCTCGAATATCCATTCTATCTCGCGCCGGCGTTCGAGCATGTGCGCGAGCGCTTCGCGCACAGCCACGCGTGGCTGGTGGTTTCGTTCATCGCGCCATACGTCCTGTACGCTTCGAGCACCGGGCAGTTTCGCTGGGTCGCGCTGGTGCAGTTGACGGCGCTGGCGGCGGCGCTGAGCCTGTGGTACCGGGTTCTGCCGGCGGCGCCGCTGGCCGATTCCGCATTTATGGTGCTGGTGGCCGCAGTGGTGCTGCGCGGCTATTTTGATCCCATATATACCTCGCCGCTGCCGGGTTTGCACCTCGATATTCTCGGGCACCTGGCGCTGGTCCGGCTGTGCGCCATGGTGATGCTGGTGGAGCGCCGCGTGACTGGCATCGGCTATGGATTCATCCCCACGTGGGCGGAATGGAAGACGGGTCTGCGGCACTTTGCTTACTTCCTGATTGCGGGCGTTCCGCTGGCGTGGGCTACACGCCTGGTACGGCTCGGACCCATTATGCCGGCGTGGAAGATCGCCGCGACGTTCCTGGGTATGCTTTGGGTGGTGGCTATAGGCGAGGAATTCTTCTTTCGTGGACTGTTGCAGCAATGGCTGACGGCGTGGTCCGGACGTCCGGCGTGGGCACTGGCGGGGGCATCGATTCTGTTCGGCGCGGCGCATCTCGGATTCCGCGGCTTTCCGAATTGGAGATTCGCACTCGCGGCGGCGGTAGCGGGGTGGTTTTATGGACGCGCTTACCGGCAGGCTTGCAGCATCCGCGCGAGTATGGTCACGCACGCGCTGGTAGTGACGCTGTGGCGCGCGGCGTTTGCGTGACGTTAGCCCCCGCCCTTACAGGCGGGGCTGAACTGTGGGGCAGACGATCGTTGTGTGTCGTCTGCCTGCATTTTGGTGCTGACAGGCGCCCCAAAACGATGGCCTGTCCTACGGCTACTCGTCGCGTAAGGCGGCCATGGGATCGAGCTGCGATGCGCGCCGCGCGGGTAACAGGCTGGCCGCGCAAGCGATCAACGAGAGCAGCAGCGCCGCGCCCGCCAGCGTGACTGGATCGTACGGCTTCAATCCGAACAGAAGCGATCCGGCGCTGCGCCCGGCGAGCAATGCCAGTGCCGTCCCCACCGGCAAGCCGATCAACAGCAGCTTGACGGCTTCGCGCATCACCATGGCGACCACTTGTCCGCGTTCCGCGCCCAGCGCCAGGCGAATGCCGATTTCATTACGCCGCCGCTCGACCATGTAAGAGATCACGCCGTAAAGGCCCACCATCGCCAACAGCGCCGCCAGCACGCCAAAGAAGGCCGCTAGCGTGGCCATCATGCGTTCCGCCAGCATGCCATCGCGCAGGCTTTTCTGAAAATCGCTCATATCCGCGATCACATCCGGATGGTCCCGCGCCAGTTTGCGCTTAAGCGTCGCGATCAGCGTTTCAGGCGGCAGATTGGAGTGAATCATCACGTCCACCCACGGTCCCTGTGCGGGAAACTGGGCGAATGGAGCAAAGGCCATGGGCGGAGTCTCGCCGCGCAGGCCATTGTATTGCGTGTCCGGAATGACGCCGACGATCTGATAAACCGTGGACGGATAACCCGGCTCCTGAATGGTGCGCAGCGTTTGTCCGATGGGATCGGCGCCGCCGGTAAGCTGCCGCATGAACATTTCATTCACTACCGCTACGCGTTGCGAATCCGCTGTATCGGTGTCTCGAAATCCGCGGCCGCGAATCACGGGAATGGCCATCGTAGTGAAGAAATCCGGGCTCACCCAGGTGAACTTCGAATGGCCTTCGGTAGCTCCCACGCGCACGCCGTGCTCCCAACTTCCACCGGTCAGCAAAACCCTGGTGGTCGTGGCCGCGCTGAGCACACCCGGAGTCGATTGCACTTCCGCCAGCAGTTCGCGGGCGAACGGCATCCAACGGTCTTGCGGCAGATTGGATTGCCAGTATCCCAGAAAGGCGTTTACGATGCCGCTCTCGCGCATGCCTGGATTGAACGTAAGCAGATTGCGGAAACTGCGCACGAATAGCAGCGCGGCCACCAGCAATAACAGCGAGATGGAAATCTGCGCGGCCATCATGGCGCGCTGCAGCGAGAACCGCGCGCGGCCTTGGGTGACGCCGCGCCCATCGGCCTTCATGGCGGCCGCGGGACTGGAATTGCTGGCGCGCAAGGCAGGCAGCGCGCCGAAGACGATGCAGGTGAGCACGGTGGCCGCGCCTGCATAGATAAGCACGCGCCAGTCGGTCGTGACGCGCAGATCGACGGTTTGCCCTTCGGGCAGGATGGCCCAAAACAATGCATGGCACAAAGGGTGCGATAGCGCGATGCCCAACGCTCCGCCGATGGCGGCCAACAGCGTGCTCTCCGCGAAGAGTTGGCGCAACAAACGGCCGCGCGACGCTCCCAGCGCCAATCGCACGGCGATTTCCCGGCCGCGCGCGCTGGCCCGCGCCAGCATCAGATTGGCTAGATTGGCGCAAGCGATCAGCAACACCAGGCCGGTGATCGAAAGCAGCAGCCATAGCGATTTATCATAGGTCTCGCGCGCATCGCTCACGCCCGTAGATGCCGGATACACGGACAGGCGAAAATGTTTGTACATCATTTCGCTGCGCGGATCGCGGTGCGGAGGCACGGTCGCTTCGAAAATGCCCGGGCTCAAAGCCGCCATGGCGGCGGAGGCACGCGCGATGCTCCCACCGGGTTTCAGCCGGCCCATGACGGATACGTCAAAGACGTCGCGCCGCAAACCGTCTGGCGGCTGGCAGAAAGGGACGGCCAGATCAAAGCGGTCGCCCACCACCATGCCGAAGAAATCCGGCGGCGTCACACCGACGATCTGGACCAGGCCGTTGTCGGCATACACCTTGATGCCGGACGAGATGTCGCGTCCGCCCAACTCGCTTTGCCAATATGGGTAGCTGGCCACAGCCACGGAGAACGGGCAAGCGCCTTCGTCCGCGGTGCCCAGTAGACGCCCGCGATACGGCCGCACGCCCAGCACCCGGAAGAAATCGCCGCTGACTTGCAGTTCGTTAAAGTGGCGCATCTCCGCGCCGCGTCCGATATAGCGCTGGTTGGCGCTCCAGGCGAGGGTTCCGGAGAAGGCCGTTTGCTTGTCGCGAATCAGTTCCCAGACGGGGCGCGTCAGTTCACCATATTCCTGATTCAACCCCATGCCATGATTGCCGCCAGCGATCTTCACTTCAGCCAGTTCCCACGGCCGTGCGACGGGCAGGCTACGCAGCAGCAGCGCATCGAGCAATTGAAAGATGCCGGTATTGGCGCCGATGCCGAGCGCGAGCGATAGGATCGCCACGGTGGTGAATCCCGGACTCAGGCGCAGCACACGCGCGGCGTAGCGCAAATCCTGCCAGGTAGTTTCCAGCCATCCGATGGTATTCATACGATAAATCTCCTCCCGCACCAGCGTGGGATTGCCGAACTTGCGCCGCGCAGCCGCGGCGGCTTCCGCTGGAGACATGCCGCGCGCAATGTTATCGGCGGTTTCGTTTTCCAGATATCCATCGATTTCGCGCGCGCGTTCGCGGTCCCAAGCGGCGCGATGAAAGAAACGCCGCCAGCTCATGAATTCTCCGGGCGCAGCACGCGATTGACGGCCTCGACTACGCGTTGCCAGCGACTGGTCTCGGCGTGCAGTTGTTTGCGGCCGGCGGGCGTGAGCCGGTAGTAGCGCGCCTTCCGATTATTCTCGGAGGTGCCCCAGAACGAGGCGATCCAGCCGCGGTCCTCCAGGCGATGCAGCGCGGGATACAGCGAGCCGTGCTCCACCAGTAGAACATCTTCCGAGCGGCGCTCGATGGCATAGGCGATGCTATGCCCATGCGCGGGTCCGGGCGCCACGACCTGGAGGATCAGCATATCAAGCGTGCCTTGCAGAATGTCGGTTTGAGCAGATTTTTTTGCCACGGTGGTCAAGCTTTAGTATACACCGGAAGAACATCTACTGGAATGGGGCTGGGGTCTGGGGGCTGCGGACTAAGGGCTGGATTTCCCCGCGCGAAGCGCCTCGCCGATCCAGATGCGTTCGAACCATTGCAGGCCGGCTTGCCTTCGATTGAGCCGCAGGCTGGGCGCCAGGTCGCGCAGCCAGTCTTGAATGCCGGTGTCGGATAGCGTGCCCCATCCGCACTCCTGGCCGAGATTGGCAAGCTCCGCTGGAGCGTACGCGGAGCGCACCGGCTCGCCCAGCAACGCCAGAAAGATGCTGCGCGGCGTGCGCCCGCGATTCTTGCTCAAGTAAGTCATCGCCAAGCGGCTCCCACGCGCGGAGAGACTCGCGAACGACCTCAGATTGGCCGCCACTGCCTGCGGCCGCAGATACATGGTGACGCCTTCCCAGAGCCAGAAAGTAGGACAGCTCGTGTCGTAGCCCGCGGCGAGCAACGCACGCGTCATATCGTCTTCGTGAAAATCGGTGGCTACAAACCGCACCTCGCGCGCTTTAGCGGGCATTCGCTCGGCGCGCCGGCGCTTCAAAGCTTGCGTGTCCGGATGATCGACTTCGAACACCGCCGCGCCGGCCAGCGCATCCAGGCGCCAGGCGCGCGTATCGAGGCCAGCGCCCAAAATCACAAACTGCTCGACCGGCGCGGCAGCGACGATGGCGCGGTCAAGCACTACGCTTCGGAATTGATTGAACAATCCCATGCCGCGCAGCCAGAACGGATAGGGTGACCGTCCCGGATGCGCGGACAGGGAGGCGGCCGTGCGGCGAATTTTGGCTTTCCAATTCTCCGGCAGGAATTCAACCGACAAGGGATCGGCAAAGCCCGGCACCTGCGGCGCGAGATTTGCCAAGGCGCGATTGAAGGCAATGAAGGTGGCTGTGTGGCTGGCTTTTCCGGAGCGCAAATTTATTTTACGCTATCGCGAGGATTCTTGTTCCGCAGCGTGGACAGACGACACAAAACGAATCGTCTGTCCCACGGCTACGGGAGCGTCACTTCCACCGGCGCGGACATCTTGCTCTCCGCGTGATTGCCCTTCACCGCGCTCACCGCATAGCGGTACGTCTTGCCCGGTTCGATTTTGCGGTCGCTGTAGGCGGGCTCTTGGGTTTCGGCGAGCCGTTCAAAAGGTCCGTTGCCGGTGGCGCGATAGACGCGATATCCAATCACGGTCGGCTCGGGATTGCGTTCCCAAACCAGTTCTACGCTGGACGTGGACGGCACTGCCGCGAGTCCCAGCGGCGTGGCGGGCGGGAAGGTATCGAGCGGGGTGAGTTCGCAAGATTTCGAAAGTTCGCTCTGCGCTTCGCCGGTGCCGGCTTTTTCAACTGAATAGACCATGTAACTGAGCGGCTTGCCAAATGGCGCCGTGGTATCCACATAGACCGGTTTAGGCGTACGGCCAAGCTCGCTGTAGCCCTTCTCCTCGGGACCCTGGCGAAGAACGGCGAACGAAGTTCCCGCACCTTGCCAGGTGAGCCGCACTCCTTGCGGAACGGCCTCGCACGCAAGGTCGTGCGGTTGCTCGGGAGGCGCCACCACGGTAACTTCGGTAGGAACGGACCAACCGGCATCACGGCCATTCGCGCCGATGATCTTTACCGTCATGAGCACTTGCTTGCCGATCCACTCGGTGGCCGGAAAAGTATACTCCGCGACGCCGTTCGCGACGGTACCGCCGCCAATGGCTTTGGCGCTCTCGGCCCATTTCGCCAGATCGAACGTTCCGGCAGGCTTGGGACCGGCGCGCAGGTCCAGGTGCACGGGCCGATTGATGGTCTTTCCTTCGGTGGTCAGGGTGGGCAGAGTGACATGCAGGATGATATTGGGCCCGCGCTGCAACGCGACGAGATTTTCGCCGCGTCCGGGGATGTTCATGAGCGGCGGCAGCGGTTCCCCGATATAACCGCAGCCAGCGAACAGGAGCAAAACGGCCGAAACGAGCGCGGGCCCACGCGATGAAGGAATCACGGTTTCACGGCGACTGCCTCGGGTAGACTGCAGGATTGCTGATTGGCTGTTCCCATAACGCAAATCGTCAGGTTCACGGTAGCGCCCTGCAAATCGCTTGGCAAGGCGACATTCACCTGCTGCATGCCGGGAATTCCTGGCGCCGCGCCCGCGTAGATCGGCGTGAGGTTGGCGTGATTGGGAACCATCACCGTAAAGCTGCCGCCAGAATCCGGCATACCTGTCCCGAAGATCTGCAGGACGCTGCCCATGGCCGCCGGGTTGCTGGTCGAGTTGATGGTGTTGTCCTGATTGAGCACACCGGGCGTGAAGATGGCCGGCGCCACCGCGGTCAACTGGACCGTGAAAGGCGCGCTCGAAACGCCATCCGCCGTGACTACCATCTGGGCGGACGTCTGGCCGGCAAGCGCGGCCGGAATTCGCAGATTGATCTGCTGCGGTCCCGTGAATAGAAGTTCGGCCGCGATGTTATTGAACGTGACCGAGACAGTCTGGCCGCCGAGATGGCTGCCCCATACCGAGGCAAACGATCCGGGCACCACGGCCGCCTGCCGGAAATCGGCCGAGTCAGTAATACTTTTGATAATGACGGAAGATACCGGCGCGGTCACCGTGAGCGTAAGCGGAATCGATATCGTGCTGCCTAGCGGTCCACCCGTAATCAGCACGGTAGCTTGATAGGTTCCCGGCTGCAGCGAACTGGGATTCACGAATGGAATAATCAGTCCGTTATCCAGACCGAACGCCGGCGAAACCGACGCCCAGCCGGAACCAGTGGTGTAGTTGATCGTCGCGGTCCAACCCAGCACCCCCCCGCCCGTGTTTCCTACTTGAATCGTTCCGGCGGCAACCTGACCCGATCCCGCGGCTGCGGTCACTTGCAAGGGGTTCCGCGCGGTAGCTTGCAATACCGGGAAGAAGGATGCGCCGCAATCGTTCAACTCCGTGCAATCCGAAGGCGGAGTTACGGCGGCGAAGCGCGGAATGGGATCGGTCTGGGTGGCCGTGGTCACCGTGGAGACCGGCGCGAACGAAACGGTGCCGGTGGACGCGCCTGGCGTGGTGTTAGGCGCAATACTGTTCACTTAACAAACATTTTTGTGATATCCTGTTTTAGGGCGAATGCCTCCCATAAGGAGGTGCGCCAT
>Ga0335074_10004934_pt1 | contig 18435 bp, 13 predicted proteins | sample Lox_Sample_23_FD_206715 | JGI IMG/M metagenome (GOLD analysis project Ga0335074, IMG submission 206715) | Soil microbial communities from Loxahatchee National Wildlife Refuge, Florida, United States - Lox_Sample_2.3 | ecosystem: Environmental > Terrestrial > Soil > Wetlands | place: USA... | reverse complement strand
CTTGGCAACCCAGGTGGAGACCGGGACGGACACGATGTTGAGCCCGATCCCGAGCTGGCTCAGCGCGCCCTGCAGGAGCAGCCCCACCTCGGAGTCGTCCTCGGTGCCCGCGGGGGTGTTGTACTGGAGCGTGAACCCGCCGTGCGGGTACCCGGCCTGGGCGAGCAGGCTGCGCGCCTTGGCTAGGTCCTGGGCGACCGGCTGGTACGCGCTCTGGTTGATGCCCGGGTACTGCCTGGCGAAGATCCCGATCGGCAGCTGCGAGTAGCCCTGGTAGTAGGAGAGCATCTTCTCGTAGGGGAACGCCGCGACGACTGCCTGGCGGAGGAGCTTGTTATCCATCGGCGGCTTGCTCGCGTTGATCTGCATGAGCAACTGCAGCAGCATTGAGCCGGGCACCGTCTTGACCGTGCTCGGCGCCGCCTTCGCCGCGTTGATCTTGTCCAGGATCGAGATCCAGTCGCTGGCCAGGTCGAGCTGGCCGATATCGAGCTGCTCGCGGTACGTCGACCCGTCGGTAATGACCGAGCTGTAGACCCGTTCGAACGCCCCGGCCGGCGCGGTCGACCACCACCCGGTATTACGCTCAAGCGTGTAGTACTGATCCGGCACCCATTTCGTGAACTTATAAAGCCCGGTGCCGTTAGCGTTCTTCGAGAACCAGGCGTGCGCCCAGTCGTTGTTGACCTGATGCGCGGTCACGTCGGCGGCGCTTATGATCGGGATTTTCGGCAGTATCTGAGCGAAATAAACGTAAGGGAAGTTCAGGTCGAAGCGCACCGTATAGTCATCGACCACCGTGGTGGACTTCAGCGAGCCGCTCAGGCTGGCCATCGGCACGTTCTGGCCGATGGCCAGAACCCGGTCGAACGTCGTTTTCACGTCGTTCGCGGTGAATTTTTCCCCGCTATGGAAACGCACGCCCTGCCGCAGCTTGAAGGTATAGCTCAGCCCGTCCGGGCTGGCGGTCCAGGACGTCGCCAGGCGCGGCTGCAGCGAATATCCGCCGAGTTGGTAGTAGACCAGCGGCTCGTACACGTTCCGGATCATGGTCCGGGTAATGGTGCTGCTGTACTGCGCCGGGTCGATCGGAGCGATATCGGCGATGTCCGCGGTAAACAGCGTGGTCGCCTTCGCGCCCGCGGACGACGACGAACCGGATGATCCGCACGCGTTTAGCAGCGGCACGGCGGCGGCTCCGGCAGCCGTGCCCACCGCCAGCTTCATGAAATCCCGGCGGCTTGTCCCTATCATCATGTCTTCTCTCCCCACTGGCCTAGCAGTCCAGCGCTTGACGAACCGATCGCGCCGCTATAGACGGACCGGCCGCGCTCCGATCGCGCCTTCGTCGAGAGACCGGCCGTGTCACCAATCCCGCCTTCGTCGAGAGACCGGCCGTGCCACCGATCCCGCCTTCGTCGAGAGACCGGCCGTGCCACCGATCCCGCCTTGTCGAGAGACCGGTTGCGGCAGCGATCGCGGCCTTTGTAGAGAGGGACCGGCCACGCCACCGCTCGCGTCTCTGTAGAGGGCAGACCGCGCCTCTGCCTGCACCGGGAGTTGCAGAACGCCCTCTATCGGGAGTATGGTCCATAGCATATAGGCTATAAGCCATAGAGCGTCAAGCAGTACATGTAACGATCAAGTAAACGGAACAGACGTTTCCCGTGCGTAGCGGCCAGTTCAGACCCTGACTGCGCGCCGGTCGGCGTGCCCGGACCTGCCTCCCCCGGGCGCCCGATCCGGCCGTCGCGCCGTACGGCGGAGTTGGTCTCGGGAGGTAGGAGCATGACTGCGGCCTCGTCTCGCGCGGCCGGTCCGGCGGCGGTCCGTCACCGCCGCGGATCCCGCTCTGGCCCTGGTCCCGCGGCCCGCGCGGTGCGGGGCCCGCCGCGCTGGTCGCGATGCTCGGCGCCGGCGCCGCGCCGGGGGATATAGCCCGCTGTCGGCGGCCGTCGGAACGCTACTTGACAGGCTAAGCTCGCGGTGCCGGAACCCAGAGAACGGCCAGTGAGCCTTGATTTTTCGATAAGGCCTGCAGAGCGCGGAGGACGCTTTCATGACCGATGACCTCAGCACAGGGCTGACTTCCCTGCTACCGCAGGGCGAACCTGCGCCGCTCGCCTACACGAAGAGCCAAGCTGCCTATATCAGCTTGCGCGCGCGCATACTCCGGGGCACCATCACGCCGGGCGCCACCCTGAACCAGGAGAATCTAGCGGCCGAACTGCGGGTCTCCACCACCCCGCTGCGAGAGGCCTTGCAGCGCCTCGAGGCCGAGGGCCTGGTCAAGCTCGCGGCGCACCGCGAGGTTGTCGTCTCTCCGCTGTCGGTCCGCGATATCCACGAGATATTCGACGTCCGGCTGCAACTCGATCCGTACGCCGGCCAGCTGACGGCGGAAATGGCCACCGATGCCCAGCTTCGCGCGATCCAGAGCCTCGTGCCCCTGGCCAGGCACGCCGGACCTGGGGATCCTCTCGTGCAGAACCGTAATTTCCATCGCGCGATCTACACCTGTTCCGGTAACAAGCTCCTCGCCGACACACTCGATTCCCTCTGGGACAAGACGGACCGTTACCGGCGCATTCTGCTCGACCTGGACGGCACCGATCCCCATCCCACCCACAGCGTCATTGCCGAGGCGCTTGCCAGGCGCGCGGGAGCGGAAGTAAGGGACCTTATCCGCCGCCACGTCCAGGCCAAGCACGATTTCATCATGGATCGACTTCCCAGCTATCTGAGCTCAGCGTTACCCGGAAGGCGGTAGTGCCGTAAAGTGACCAGCGGATTTTTCCTGATGCCCGGTCCGACAACAATTCCCGCACGGGTCGCCCAGGCACTCGCACAGCCGATCATTGACCATCGGGGGCCGAAATTCGCCGCCCGGACCAAACAATTGCTGCCGATGGTCTCCGACCTATTCCGCACCACCCAGCCGGTCATCATCTACCCCTCCTCGGGCACCGGGGCCGCCGAGGCCGCGCTTGTCAATACGCTCTCGCCGGGCGAGGAAGTCCTCGCCTTCAACTCCGGCTTCTTCGCCGAGCGCTGGAGCGACATCGCGACGCGCTACGGACTGCGGGTGCGGGTCGCCGGCGGCGACTGGGAGCACGCCGTCCGGGTCGAGGATCTGGCCGCCGCCCTGCGCCAGGACTGGTCGCATCACATCAAGGCCATCCTCGTCGTGCACAGCGAGACGTCAACCGGCCTGACCGCGCCCATCGCAGGCATCAGGGAGGCGCTTGACGAGTCCGGGCACCCCGCGCTGCTGCTGGTGGACGCCATCTCCTCGCTCGGCACGATGAGCTACGAACACGACAGCTGGGGCGCCGACGTCACCATCGCAAGCTCGCAGAAGGGCCTGATGCTCCCGCCCGGCCTCGGCTTTAACGCGGTCAGCGCGCGAGCCCTGGCCGCCGTCGGATCGGCCTGCCTCCCCAGGTCGTACTGGGCCTGGGCGCCCATCCTTGAGGCGAACAAGGATGGCTACTACCCGTACACCCCGCCGATCTCCCTCCTCGCGGGCCTGCATGAGAGCGTCCTGATGATCGCCGAGGAAACCCTGCCTATGGTCCACGCCAGGCACGCCGCGCTGGGACGCCTGGCGCGGCAGACCCTCAGCGGCTGGGGCCTGGACATCGTCGGGCACGGCGAGCCGCACTCCGACTCGGTCACCGCCTTCTGGCTGCCTCCCGGCCACGATGCCGCCGTGGTGCACAGGTTCCTCACCGAGCGGTACGGCATCTCCCTTGGCAAGGGCCTCGGCCAGTTCGCCGGCCGGGTACTGCGCGTCGGCCACCTCGGCGACGTGGACATCCCGACCCTGACCGCCGCCCTCGCCGTCCTGCACGCTGGCCTGACCGAAGCCGGCGTCCTCCCGGCCGCCGCCGCCATCCCCAGCACCGCCATCCCCAGCACCGCCATCCCCAGCACCGCCAGCCACGGCGCGCCTCCGACGGCCGCCGACCCCGACGCGGACAGCGCGGACAGCGCGGGCATGCTGCCGTCACAGCTAGGAGCGCCTGGTGAGCAGGCCCGCTAGCCCGGCCTCGTCTCCCCGGCCGCCCCGCCCCTCCACCCTGCCGTCCCCTGACTCGCGGGACCTGGCGCAGGCGCTGACCCGCGCGGTCGGCGGCGAGGTCCGTTTCGACGCGATGACCCGCAGGCTGTTCGCCAGGGACGCGAGCATGTACGCGATCGAGCCCATCGGCGTGGTCTTCCCCCGCGACCCCGACGACGTCAGCGCCGTAGTCAGCACCGCCGCCACGTACGGCGTCCCGGTCCTGCCCAGGGGTGCGGGCACCAGCCTGGCCGGCCAGACCGTGGGCCAGGCGATCGTCATCGACCTGTCCAGGCACATGCACGACATCACCGCACTGGAAGCCGAACGACGGGTGGCCACGGTGCAGCCCGGCGTCGTGCAGGAACAGCTCAACCGGCGAGCCGCTGCGGACGGCCTCATCTTCGGACCTGACACCTCGACAAGGAACCGCGCCACGATCGGCGGCATGATCGGCAACAACTCCTCCGGCAGCCACTCCATCCGCTACGGCTGCACGGCCGATCACGTGCTCGAGCTCGACGTGGTGCTCTCCGACGGCAGCCGGGCGCACCTGGCCCCGGTGAGCGAAGCGGAGCGGGACCGGCGAGCTCACCGGGCCGGCGCCGGCACGCTGGAGGAGCGCCTGTACGCCGAGTTGCCCGCGCTGCTCCGCCGGCACGGCGACGCCATCGCCACCAGCTACCCGGGCTCCTGGCGTCAGTCCGGCGGTTACCGCCTGGACCGCCTAGCCGCCGCGCCTGAATTCGACCTCTCCCGGCTAGTCGTCGGGTCGGAAGGCACGCTGGCCGTGGTCACCGCCGCCACCGTCCGGCTGGTAGCACTCCCCAGGCACAGGGTGATCGGCGTCGGCCACTTCACCTCGGTGGCGGCGGCGATCGACGCGACACAGGCCGCGCTGGCCTGCGACCCTGCCGCCGTCGAGCTGATGGACAAGTTCATCCTCGAGCTGTCCCGCGACCGGCTGGAATACCGCGGCCTGACCCCGATGCTGACCGGGGACCCGGGGGCACTGCTATTCGTCACCTTCTTCGGGGACAGCGAGCGGGAGGCGGCCGACGGCCTCGACCGCCTGGACCGCGCCTGGCAAGCGCAGCACCATGGCTACCACCTGCTGCGCGCCGTGAGCGCGGCCGATCAGGCCGAACTGCTGAAGGTCCGCGAGGCGGGCCTGGGCCTGCTGATGAGCGCCAGCGTCGGCACCCGCCGCCCGCTGGCCTTCATCGAGGACACCGCCGTCGACCCGGCCCGGCTGACCGACTACACGTCCCGGCTGCGGGACGTCCTGGATCACCGTGGCCTCGAGGCCGGCTTCTACGGCCACGCCTCGGTCGGCTGCCTGCACATCCGCCCCTTCGTCGACCTGGCAGAACCCGGCCAGGCGCAGGTCATGCGGGAGGTGGCCGAGCAGGTCAGGGATCTGGTCCTCGAGTTCGGCGGGGTGAACTCCAGCGAGCACGGCGACGGACTGGCCCGCAGCGAGTTCAACGAGAGGGTCTTCGGCCCGGCCCTCTACCAGGCCATGCGGGAGACCAAGCGCGCCTTCGACCCCGACAACCGGATGAACCCCGGCAAGATCGTCGATGCCCCGGCCATGACCGAACACCTGCGCGACGGCTCCGGCCCGATCCCGGTGCCACCGCCGACCCGGCTTGGGTTCCCTGCGGGCGGCGGGATGCGCGCCGCCGCCGACCGCTGCATGAACATCGGGGCCTGCCGCAAGACGTTCACCGGCGTCATGTGCCCCTCCTACATGGCTACCCGCGACGAGGAGCACAGCACCCGCGGCCGGGCCAACGCCCTGGTAGCGGCGCTGTCCATGCCGGATCCCCGGGCCGCGCTCGGCGACGAGCGCCTGCACCAGGTCCTCGACCTGTGCCTGGAGTGCAAGGCCTGCAAGCGTGAATGCCCGCTCGGCATCGACATGGCGACCCTCAAGAGCGAGTTCCTCGCCGGCTACCAGGACATCCATGGCGTGCCGCTCCGATCCCGGCTATTCGGCTCGATCCGCGCCGTGAACCGGCTCGGCTCGGCCCTGGCTCCGCTGTCGAACCTGCCGGCGAGCTTCCGGCCGGCCCGCAGCCTGCTCCAGCGCCTGCTCGGGGTCAGCGCCGCCCGCCCGATGCCGCGGTTCCACCGCCGCAACCTGCTCCGCTGGCACCGCCGCCACCACCCTCCCCAGGCCACCCCCGGTACCGGCGAACTGGTCTTCCTCGCCGACTGCTTCACGACCTTCACCGAGCCCCAGGTCGGCATCGCCGTGATCGAACTGCTGGAACGGGCCGGCTGGACGGTCCGCCTGGAGGCGGGCGGCTGCTGCGGCCGGGCTAGCCTCTCCAAGGGCCTGGTCGACCGCGCCCGGCGCCAGGCCGCACGGCTCGCCGCCCGGCTAACCGCCGACGTGACCCAGGGCCGCCCGATTGTCGCCGCCGAGCCCTCCTGCCTACTCACCCTCCGCGACGACTACCCCGCCCTGCTTGCCGACGACCAGAACGCACGGGCCGTCGCCTCGGCAACCAGGCTGCCCGAGGAACTCATCCTCGAGGCCCTGACCGCCGGCCGTCTCCGGCTACGCCCGACCCCGCCCCAGACCATCGTCTTCCATGGCCACTGCCACCAGAAGGCAATCGTCGGCACCGCCGCCACTGTCGACCTCCTCAGCAGCCTCCCGGACACAGAGGTCACAGAACTCGACGCCGGCTGCTGCGGAATGGCGGGCTCGTTCGGTTACGAGGCCGAGCACTACGACCTCTCCATGCGGATAGCCGAGCTCCGCCTCTTCCCACAGGTCCGCGCCCTGCCCCCCGACACCCTGATCGCCGCGACCGGCACCTCCTGCCGCCAGCAACTAGCCCACGGCACCTCCTGCCACCCCGCCCATCCGCTGGAAATCATCCGCTCCCGGCTGGAGTAACCCTAACTACGCCGTCGGCCGGTTCCTCGTCGGGTAGGGCCGGTCCTCGACGATCCGCTTCATCACGATCGTCGAGGTAAGCCGCTGCACCCCGGGCAGGGTGGCGAGCTTCTCGTCGCGCAGGGCCTGATAGGAGACGAGGTCCTCGGTAGCGACCCGGACCAGGTAGTCAGGATCGCCGAACAGCCGCTCCGCGTGCCGCACCTCGGGTATGGCCGCCAGGCGCCGCTCGAACCCGGTGATCGTCGAGGCATCTTCCCGGTCCATGGTGACCTGCACGAGCACCTCGAAGCCGAGCCCGACCGCGGCGGGATCGATGACGGCCCGGTACCCGCGGATCACTCCGGTACGCTCCAATTCCCGCAGCCGCCGCTGGCAGGGAGCCACCGTGAGGGACACCCGCTGGGCAAGCTCGGTGACGGTAAGCCGCCCCTCCGCCTGAAGCTCAGCAATAATTCTCCGATCGATAGCGTCCATGTTGAAAGTTTATTGCCCAGCTAAGCGGTTATCGAGCATTAAACGCAACCAAATTTCGCTTTAACTAGCGTAATTTTGCACAGAAGGGAATCCTGACTGAAACGGAGGCGGCGCCCAGTCATGACCGGCCTGCTCGACTACGCTCCCATCGCCGCCACCTGCTTCGCGGTCCCGGAGTTCCTCCCGCAGATCCGCAAGCTCGCCGTCACCCGCGACACCGGCGGCATCTCCTGGTCATGGGCGACGCTCACCAGCGTCAACAACGCCGCTTGGCTCGCCTACTTCATCCTTTCCCGGTACTGGACCGCGCTGATCCCCTCGTCATCCGCCACCCTCCTGGCCGGCTTCCTGGCCCTCATGCTGACCCGCCGCCACCGCAACCGCCGCCATCAGGCCCCTCCGCAAGACGAGGCCCGGTCAGCAGGCCAGGCCCGGTCAGCAGGCCAGGCCCGGTCAGCAGGCCAGGCCCGGCGACGGCCCGTCATCGCGATCGGCGCCTGGGCCGCGATGCTCGCCTGCTCCGGCGCCGTCGCCGGCCGCGCCGGCCTGGGCACCCTTCTCACCGCCGCGTTCGTCCTCCAGGTCACGCCATCCATCTGGACCGCCTACCGGACCGCGTGCCCCACCGGTCCGTCAGCCGGAACCTGGCTGCTCATCCTCGGCGAACTCACCTGCTGGCTGACCTTCGGCCTGCACACCTCCGACCCCCGGCTGATCACCCTAGGCGTCACCGGCACCATGGCCAGCCTCCTGATGCTCGTCCGCATCCGCTGGACTGCCGCTAGGCAGCCTCATATTGCCCCGCCTTCGGCGAACGCCACCTAAGCCGCGTCCTGGTCGAGCTGAAGGGCCTCCTGGATGGTCATCGAATAGATCCGCACACCGCCGGGGTTATCCGGGTCGGTGCTGATGTAGGCGACCAGGTCGACGAAATCCTCGAACGCGGTGGCCTTCTCACGGGGGGCGCCGATGATCAGCTGGAATCCCAGCTCCTGCAAAGCTCGCAGCGCGCGCCCGGTGTAGTCGCTGTCGGCCTTGACGAACCCTTCGTCAAGCACGACACAGCCGTATTTCGGGGGCGTCTCGCCGCCTTCGCCGAGGCGGTAGCGGAGCGCGGCGCCGAGGATAAACGCGATCAGCTCTTGCCCTTCCCCGCCGCTCATCCCCGACACCCCTTCGTGCACGATCGGCTTGCCCGAGCAGGGCGTCTCGATGGCGCGGAACGTGACGTGCTCGCGGGCGTCGAACACGCTTCGCCGCCAGGACTCTCCTGCCCGAGAGGGGTCGGTCAGCCGCTCCAGGCTCTTGCGCAGTTGCTGGAAGGAGGCCTCGACCTTGATCTCGTCGTTGAACAGGTCCTCTCCCAGGGGATTGTCCCTGGTGAAGGCCAGCACCACGTTCCGGAACTCTCTCAGGCTGCTGTTGGGGTGGTCAGCCGGCTCGATCGCCAGCTGGGAGCCGTCCCGGAATGGCACTCCGGCCAGAACGGCGTTGATCGGATCCAGGCCGCGCGTGATCTCCCGCCGGTCGACGTCGATTTGCTGCAGCAAAGTGCGCAGTCCCTGGTTGAGGTCGGCGTCGACCTTCACCAGCCAGTTCCTGCGGGTGCGGGGGAGGTCGTCGGTTACCAGTTGCCGATGGATCTGCTCCAGGGTCGGCAGTGATTCGATGGCATCGTCGACCTCCCGGTGCGTGCGGTCGTTGATGTTGCGATAAGCCCGGATGATGGCGAGCAGGGTCCGTTCGTGGTTGGCGTGCGCCGCGTCACGGGCCCGGATCTGCTCCTCAAGGAGGCCAGCTGCATCCTGGTAGCTGGCCTGCACGGCGGCATCGGTTTTCTCGTCGACGTCACGGCGGCTGAGGTCGACCCTTTCCAAGGCGGGTGCCTTGAATGGCAGTGACGCGGCTGCCGCCAGCTCGTCCGCTGTAAGCGGCTCGTACGCGTCGATGATGTCGTTCGCGGCATCCTGGATCCGCAGCATGGCTCCCCACAGCTGGTTCAGCTCTTCCACGCGCCGCCGGGCTTGGTCGGCCGCGCTCTTGGCGTCGAAGAGTTCCTGCTGGGCAGCGTCGTAATCGGCGCGGCGGGCCCGCTGTTCGGGGTTGTCAGAACGATCCAGCTCGCCGGCCAACACGGCCAGGCGCCGCGTGAACGGCCCGAGATCAAGGTCCTCCCACGAAAGGTCGTCCTGGAGTCGGTTCAGCTCAGCGATGCGGACCCGTTGCGCCTCCATGAGGCCGCGGGTGACGTCGACCCGCCGGCTGAAGTCGTCGAACTGCAGCCGGAGGCCGTCCAGCTCGTCCTCCAGGTCGGCGCGCAACGCGCTGTTGTCGCGGCCAACCCATCGGTACCGTAGCGGGGCGTCCGCCTTGATCACCCGCCTGTTGGGGGCGGTGCGCATGCCGGCGCGGGTCACCCGGCCTATCACGCCATCGAGGCGAGGGCCGTCAAGGTCGGTGTCCTTCTCAACGCACAGGTACGTGAACCGTTCCAGTTCCTGGCTGAGCCACCCCTGATAGGGGCCGGCCGTGATGTCCAGCATGGCCGCGACCGTCCCGGCCTGGTGGGTACGCACCGGCCGGTTCGCGACACCCGGTACCAGCGTGATGTCGCCGCCGAGGTCGTGGCTGTTGACCCAGGCCCGTACCGCCGGGAAGTCCTCCGCGGTCACGAGCAGGTCGCTGGCCAAGGGCCGGATGATCGTCAAGATGGCCCGCTCCCACCCGCGGTGCTCGGGCGGGATGTCCAGAAGTTCCCCTATGTACTGCAGCCGCTCGACCGGGATCCTGGCGCCGTCGGCGATGATCCGACGGCGCCGGTCTGCGTCGTGGGGGATATTGCCTGCCTGCGTCGATACCCGCTCGAGCTCCGCCTTCAGCCGCGGAATCTCCGCCCCGAGACGCACCTTCTCCCCGGCTTGGGTCTCGTAATCCTGTGCGAGCTGGTCGAGATCGCCGGTAAGCTCAGCCGCCTGCTTAGTCAGCGCAACCCGCAGCAACTCCAGATCGCCGCTGGAGCCGGGCAGCACCTGATCGAAGCCTTTCAGCCGGGCGGCCATGGCGGCGCGGCGACCCTCGACCTCGCACTGCTTCTCCTTCGCTCGCTCCATCCGCTCGCGGATCAAGATGGCCTGGTCGGCACCGGAGGCCGTGAGCGCGTCGAGCGCGTTGCCCTGCGCCTCCTCCGCTTCGCGCGTGCGCATCCGGGCCTTCTGCAGGTCCTCCTCGGCCTCGGCCAGCCCCCGGCGCACGTCCTCCTCACGGGTCCGTGCCCAGTCCAGGATCTTGGCCGCATGCCACACCTTCAGCCGGGCGACACCCGAGGCCGGCTGCCGGGCCAGGGCGCGCATGTCCGCGGCGTCCCGGCCGGTCGACCGGTACTGCTCGGCCACGACCGGCAGTTCCTTCAGCGTCTCGGTCTTGATCTTGGCCAGGTCGAACTCGTCATACAGGCGCGAGGCCTCGCGGTAATGCTCGAGGGTGGCGTCCCACCGTGCCAGGGCGCGCGGCTCGGTCAGGACGAACTCCTTGAACAAATCGTTGATCGAGAAGATCCCCTTGGACGCCTGGGCGCGCCGCAGCAGGTGCATCGCCAGGCGCTGGGATTCCTCCGTATGCCCCATCTCCAGCGTGCGGCGCATCGCGGCGTGCATCCTGGGCTGGCGATGATCGACAAGATCTCCGCGAGCGGGATCGATCAGGTGGCGCATCGATGCCTCCGACAGCGGCGCCGCCCCCGACCGAGCCGGCTTCAACCCGTCGAGAGCGGCCAGATCGAAGGCGTCCTGCACCAGCCCGTACACGGTGGTGTGGCCGAGCGCGACGTTGTCGGTGGCATCCGCCGCCACCCACATCAACCGGAAGGCGGTCACCCGCTTACCCGTGCCGGTAGACCACGTGATCGCCGCGCCGCTGATAAAGCCAGCCTCGCCCGGCGGACGCAGGTACGAGGGAGTAGCGGAGCGGCCATTGCCGTCCTGGTGGCTCACGGTCAGACCGCGAGCGTAGGTGTAGACCGTCCGCTCACGCTTGCGGCCCTTGTCGTCGCGGGCGGCCTGGTTGAATTCCTGCGGGTTTGGCATAACCACCGACGCCATGGCGTCAAGGAGGGTCGATTTGCCGCGGCCGGAAGGTCCGAGGATGGCTGTGCTGGTGCGTCCGGCCCGCATCACCTGCAAGCCGGCATAGCCGCCCCAGTTGAGGATTTGCACCTGCTCGACGCGGTACTGCTCGGCCGGCACCGTGCTCATCGCGAGTCTCCGTCATCGACGTCCTCGTCGCCTTCCAGGACACCGTCGGCGACACCCTTGGCGACATCGTCGTCCGTTAGTGGCGACGACCCGGCGCCCGCGGCGGTACGGAAGGCCGCCTCGAGGCGGCGCATCTCGTCGACGCCGACGAGGGGGACGACTACCGGGGAGATGGTGAACAGGTAGTCCACTGCCGGGTCGGGCTCCAGGATCTGCCAGGGCTTGGTCAGCGCGTTGATCGCGGCGTCAACCCGACGCGAGAAGCGGGCATCGTCGCCGTCCCCGGCCTCACGGTAGGCGCGCAGGAATTCCCCGATCTGATCACGGGTGATCATCACCGGCCCGTCGTCGGGGTCAGCGAACGCGTACTCGCGCCGCAGGAAGATCAGCACGAACGAGGCGTCCCTGGTCAGGGCCTTCTCGCGGCGCAGCACGCGGGGAATGTCGGCACCGTCCTGCTGCCGCTTGAACGCGACCTCAGCCTCGTGGTCGACCACCAGATCGAGGTACATTTCGTCCAGCCGGGCACGAAGGTCGTTCTCGGAGGTCAGGATTCCCTCCCACGCCATGCGGTGCCGGGCCTTGGAGATGTACCGGCTCATCAAAAGGGATACCAGGGCACGCCGAGCCGGCCCGGGAAGCCGGTCACGGTCGTCCGGATGCTCGCGCTCAACGTCGGCGTCGCCACTGGGACCCGACCACGAATTGCTCATCGTTTCTCCCCCGCGCCGATCACGACAGGCTCGTGAAAAGCCAGGTGCGGCAGCAGCACAGTCAGCTCATGCTCGTGCTCGTGCTCGCGCTGCCTGCTCAGCGTTACCCGGTCGGCAACCTCCGGCTGAACCGTGCCGTATTGAACGGCCAGATCGAGCATCGTCACAAGTGACCCCAGACGCCGGAACTCAGCCGGTGTCTGCTCGAACACCTCCGCGGCGGTGACCACCCCACGTTGGGTCACCAGTTCGTTGATGCGCTTGGCGACGGCCTTGTGGCTGGTTCCCGCCGCCAGGCGAAGCGCGGCTCGCTCCCCGGCAGGCAGCTCGCCCCCACCCTCGGCGACCGATACCGTCACGTTCTGCTGGCCGCTATCACGCCACAACTGCAGCTGGGAGATGTCCTCGACCCCGAACACGCCAACACCCAGCACATCGACGTCAAGCTCCCGGCCGCGACTATGCGGTTCGGCTGCCATCCAGTCTGTTGCCGCTTCGAGTGCCAGCGACGAGAGGGACAGTAGCCGCGCGTGCTGTCCGTGAGCGGCCCTGGTGAGCACGCGCCGCAAGGAGGCCGTCCAGCGCACGTAGGCCTCCTGCACATCCAGTTCGGCGCTCATCAGCGTTGAGAACATCGTTTCCAGCGATTGCCGCTGAGCCGGGGTCATATGATCCTGCGCGAACGGCGCGGCCAGAATCTGCTCCAGGTCGCGCTGGATCGTCGCGGACTCCTCCGAGGAGGACAGCATCCGCGCGAACCGCCGGTAGGCGACACCCTCCGGGGTGCCCGCCAGAAGGTCATTCTCGTGCAGGTACGACTCGACCATGTCGGCCTTCGGGGTTTCGGCCAAGGCTTCGCGGGCGATCACCTTGTGCCGATCCTCGACCATTGACCGCAACTGCCGGAAATCCGCCGGAAGGCTCCGCGTCATCGCCAGCACCTCGCGCAGTTGCTCAGCCAGCTGCGCGATCGTCGCGGTGCCGCCCCGGCCCTCCAGCACCTCTTGCTTGCGCCGTTGCAGCTCGGCGATCTCCTCCTCGATGCGCTGCGCCTGGGCAAACCGATCCGGGCTGACCATGTCCGCGAGACGGCGCACCGCGTGTGCGATGCTGCCCAGCCTCGCCCCGGACACCGTGCTGTCTCCCTCGGCGATCTCCCGCACGAACCGCAATGCCCGCAGCGAGTACGGGGAGAGGCGGTATCTAGCCCCGGAGTCGCTCATCTCTGTGTCCAGCCACCGCTGCTTGACCCACCAGGCGCATCGCGAACTCGGCGACCGATCCCCCTGCCACTCCTTGTCTTCCCGTGCTTCCCGCAAGGCCTCCGCGACACGCTCGTGGAACCACTCTGCCGACACCGATCCCTCAACTGGCTCAAGGTGCTCAGCGAACAGCGGAAGCACCCAGTCCCGGCTGTAGGCGCCCAGCAACGTCAGGGTGGGATTTGCCGTCGAGACCTCACCCAGCTGTCGCGCCTCGACCGGTCCCCGCCTACTCACCGCAGGGCGAGCTTGGGAGTCGATGCTGACCAGGGTGCTCGGTTCAAGAACCACGGCTCCTTAGGCTGGACGGTCCTGGCGACGTTGCTCTGGGTCGTGTTCACGTCACAATCATGACCGCCATCGCCGACATTCTTGTTTCCGCGCAGAACCCGCCGCCCGACTTTAGCGGCTCGTGCCGGCCCGCACATCGGTGTGGGTGATTTCACCCCTGTAGCAACCCAGGTCAAGCGGCCGAACCTGAGAGCAGGCAAACAGGAGGACGAGATGACCACAGCCACCGCCGATACCATCAGCACCGCGCCGCGCCTGGACACCAAAACCAGGCCAGCGGTGGAGATCACCCATCTCCGCAAGACCTACGGAACCCTCGTCGCCGTCGACGACCTCACCTTCTCCGTAGCCGAGGGCGAGATCTTCGGCATCCTCGGCCCGAACGGCGCCGGCAAGACCACCACCGTAGAGTGCGCGATCGGCCTCCGCCCCCCAGACGAGGGCACGATCCGCCTCATGGGCCTGGATCCGCAGACCCAGAAGGACGAGGTACACCAAGTCGTCGGGGTGCAACTCCAGTCAGGCGCACTGCCCCCCAAGCTGAGGGTCGGCGAGATCCTCGACATGTACCGCAGCTTCTACCGCGACCCAGCGGACGTCGGCGAGCTGGCAGACGCGCTGGGGCTCGAAGCGAAGCGAGACGACTACTACCGATCCCTGTCCGGCGGCCAGCGGCAGCGGCTGTCGGTCGCGCTGGCGCTCATCGGCCAGCCGAAGATCGCGGTGCTCGACGAGATGACCACCGGCCTCGACCCGCAAGCCCGCCGCGACGCCTGGGAGCTGATCGAGCAAATCCGCGACAGCGGCGTGACGATCGTCCTCGTCACTCACTTCATGGAGGAAGCAGAACGCCTCTGCAACCGGGTCGCGCTCATCGACAACGGCAAGATCGTCGCGCTGGACACCCCGGCGAACCTGGCCACCCGCGCCAGGGGCGGCAAGACCGTCCGCTTCCTTCCCTCGACAACGTTCGACGAACGGCTGCTGACAGAGCTCCCCGAGGTGACACAGGTCGAATACCAGGGCCAGCACGTCATCGTCACAGGGGCCGGGGAGCTCGTCAACGCCGTCCTGCTGGCCCTGGCCGCGGCCGGGGTCACCGCCCGCGATGTGCAACTCGACTCGTCCAACCTCGAGGACGCCTTCGTCAAGCTCACCGGCAAGCACCTCAGCAAGGAAGGACGAGCGTCATGACCGCCATCTCCCTGCCAAAGCCAAGGCCTAGGACACAGCCAAGGACGACGCATCGCACCGCCTTCGGCAAGATCGTGCTGAACGAGGCCAGGCTTACCCTCAGGCAGCCGCAAGGCCTGATCGGCGGCCTGGCCATCCCGATCGTGCTGCTCCTGGTCCTCAACGCGATACCCGCGTTCAGGCAGCCGGCCGCGGACCTCAAGGGGCTCACGCCGTTCGGCATCTACGTGCCGATCCTCGTCGCGTTCAGCCTCGCCATGCTCGCCTTGTTCAACCTGCCGGTTCCGCTCGCCTCCTACCGCGAGCTCGGCATCCTGCGCCGCCTGTCGACGACCCCGGTCCCCCCGTCCTGGCTGCTCGCCGCGCAAGGCGTGATCAATGTGGCCGTGGCGGCGGCCGCCACGCTGATCCTCATCGTCGGCGGCATCGCCCTCGGCGCGCCCGCCCCGAAGAACCCGGCCGGGCTCGTGGTCACCCTCGTGCTCACGATCGCCGCGCTGTTCCCGATCGGGCTGATGGTCGCCTCGGTGGCCAGGTCCGCGAACACCGCCGGCATCATCGGCCGGGTGGTGTTCTTCCCGCTGATCTTCCTGGCCGGCCTGTGGTGGCCGAGAGAACTCATGCCGGCAGGTCTCCGGGTCCTCAGCGACGCCAGCCCGCTCGGCGCGGCCGTGCAGGCCCTGCAGGACTCGATGCAGGGTCAGTTCCCCCCGGCCGTGCCGCTGCTGGTCCTGGCGGCCTACGCGGCGGCGTTCGGCTACCTGGCCAAGCGCTTCTTCAGGTGGGAGTAATAGGTACGGGCAGGTGCGAGTCGTACTCCCCGCCCGCGTACCCTCGTGCGGTCCAGCACGCCGGGTCAGCAGAACGATTCGTGGTATCACCGCCAGCGAACACGACGTCCCGGCCGCCATAAGACGGCCGGGACGTGCGCTGCCACTGGCGCTTCGGCACTAACCCCGGGAGATCCGCGGGTCAGGCAGGTTGTGCCTCAGTCGCTGGTGCTACCGAGGGTAGACCGGGCATCCAGAGTTGTGGTACCACCACTCCCACCAGTAGCAGGCCGAAGCCGCGTGCCTGGCCAGCGTGAAGCTGCCGGTGCCCTGCTCGGTGCCGGTCTCCCACCAGTTACCTGAGACGCCGCCCCACCGGTTGATGTAACCGGAGAAGGTCCTGGTCCCCTGGATGGAGCCCGACGGGTACCTGAACGTGAACGTGACGCGGTTCCCCTTCACGGTCCCGTAGATCGGCCCGGTGGTCGGGTAGTACGAGTCGGTCAGCGTACCGGTGAGGCAGCTGCCGTACTGCCTGAAGGTCACGCTGTAGGTGTAGGTGGTCCCCTGGTAGACGGCCTCGACCTTGTTGTGGCCGTTCAGGTCCCACTTCTCCAGTGCCCGGTAGCTGCAGCCCTGGCCTACCCAGCTGGCGCCGGTGTGTGCTGCGGGGCTGACGGTCGCCGCGCTGGCTACCCCCGCCCCTCCTGCTACGAGCGCGGCGGCGGCCGCGAGGCCCCCGAGCGTCCGTAGCGTCGCCTTGGTGATGCTCCTCATGTTCCCCTTCTCCCGCAGGAGCCCTCGTGAGGCTCCGGCCTCCCCGCATAACCGCTCGCTTTCGCACACGTAGCGGGTTGATTACATACACAAGACGCCGAAAAGGGCAGAGAGGTTGACAGGGAACAACAAGATTGAGACATGCTGTATAACCCTACAAAGTATGTTTAGAGAACAAAGGTAATTAATCCCCCAGTACCCAAAGCCGACATTAGCCTCTCTCGTAACATCAGCCCCAGCCGCCCGCGCGCGCGATCAGCCTCCTGCGAACGCCCCCTCCACCGCCCGCCGCCATGATCATGGGTCATATTGGGCCCTATTTGGCCAAAACGACCCATGATCATGGATGGCTGCCCCCGGGTGCTGACACGATCGCGCCAGGCCTGGCCGCCTCGGCTTAGCCCTCAGAAGGCCAGCACGAGCCGGCCGCGCACCCCGCCCGCAGCCATCCTGCGGTGCGCCTCGGCTGCGTGCTCGGCCGGCAGCACGTCCGCCACCCGCAGGGTGAGCGTGCCCCGCGCGGCAAGTTCCGCGAGCCGCTCCAGCCGGTCCGCCTCGTGCAGGTGGTGGAAGACAAGGACCAGCGAGACCGCGATGTCCCGCTCGGTCTCGCCGGCGAACGGGCGCACCGCGATGACCTGCCCGCCGTCCCGTACGGCGGGCAGTACCGGAGCGCCCATCACCGCCGCGTCGAGCAACCCGTCCACCCCGTCAGGCACGGCCCGGCGGATGGCGGCCGCGACGTCAGGGCCGCGCGGTACCACCACGTGCGCGCCGAGACCGCCGACCAGGTCGGTGTCCGCGTCGGCCGCGTCCGCGATGACGCGCAGCCCCTCGGCCCGCCCCAGCTGGATCGCGTACCCGCCGACGATGCCGGCCGCCCCGGTGATCGCGAGCGACTGGCCGGGCTTCAGCGCCAGCTGGTCCAGGGCGGCCCGCACGGTCAGCGCGTTCATCGGCAGTGTTGCCGCCGCCTGCAAACTGATCGCCTCGGGTATCCGGGCGAGCGCGTCGGCGTCCACTACCGCGAACTCCGCCTGCGCCCCGCCGCCGGGCACCCAGGGCGACACCGCGGCCATCACCCGCTCGCCCGGCAGCCAACTGCCGCCGTCCCCGGCCACGTCGACCACTCCCGCCAGGTCCATCCCCGGCGTATAGGGCGGCTCGACCCCGGCGGGCATGGACCTGTGCGCCCCCGACCTGAACGCCAGGTCGGTCGGGTTCACCGCCGCCGCCGCGACCCGCACCCGCACCTGACCGGGCCCCGGCTCCGGTACCGCCCGCGAGATGATCCGCAGCACCTCGGGCCCGCCGAACTCGGTAAACCCCACCGCCCGCATCACGAGCCCGCCCTAGATGCGCCAGCCAGAGCACTCACGACCGCACCGCCAGCACGTCACGCGCCGCGGACATGATCTTCTGTTCGTCCGGCAGGATGTACTGCTCCATCGGCTCGCTGTACGGCACGGTCGCATCCAGCGCCGTCACCTGCCTGACCGGTGCGCGTAGCGACGAGAAGCCGTGCTCGGCGACCTCGGCGGCGATAATCGCGGAGGCCGATGCGTGCCGGGTGGCCTGGTCCACGAGCACCAGCCGGCCGGTCTTCCGCACCGAGTCCAGGATCGTCGCCAGGTCCAGCGGCACCAGCGTGCGTGGATCGATCACCTCCGCCGACACCCCGCGGTCCGCGAGCGCGTCCGCCGCCGCGAGTGCCCGGCCCACCA
>Ga0335074_10004933_pt1 | contig 18441 bp, 16 predicted proteins | sample Lox_Sample_23_FD_206715 | JGI IMG/M metagenome (GOLD analysis project Ga0335074, IMG submission 206715) | Soil microbial communities from Loxahatchee National Wildlife Refuge, Florida, United States - Lox_Sample_2.3 | ecosystem: Environmental > Terrestrial > Soil > Wetlands | place: USA... | reverse complement strand
GCTGCACCGCGCAATCGGCGGCGAGAGCTAGCCGGAGTCCGGCCGCACAGCGGCCTTCCGTCTTCAGCTCGCCTGGGCTTCGCTCACCGGGGCAATGCTCTGAGACCTCGGCAGCCGCAGCCGCATGGTGGTGCCGCCACCGTCGCGTCCGTCCGCGGCTATCTCCCCGTCCTGCGCCCTGACGAGCTGGCGGACGATGTACAAGCCGAGGCCGATGCCGCCGAACCGGCGGCGATCACCCGCCTCTCCCTGCACGAAGCGCTCGAAGACTCGCTCCCGGTCTTCCGGTGGGATCCCGATGCCCTCGTCCGCAACCTCGATCTCGATCCCCGCACCGGCTGAGCGGGCCCTGACGAGGACGGCCCCGCCATCGGGCGAATACTTGAAAGCGTTCTCCAGCAGCTGACCAATGATGATGTCGGTGGCCATCGGGTCGCCGTCGGCCTGTGGCAGGTCGTCCGGGATGTCGACCTCCAGGACGTGCTTATCGGAGAGCGGCCGGAACGCGTCGACTGTGCCGCGCAGCAGCTCTGCAACGTCGAACGGGCCGTTGCTGACCTGAAGCTGGTCAGCACCGGCTCGGGAGCCCAGCAGCAGCTGCTCGACCAGCCGCCCAAGCGAGCCAGCCCGGTCGGCGATCGTCTGCACAGCAGATCGCCGGTCGGCGTCAGCCAGCTTGTCCCAGCGGCTGGCGAGCGTGCTCGCAAAACCGTGAACGACAGTGATCGGGGTCCGCAGCTCGTGACTGGTCGTGGCCAGGAACAGGTCCTTAGCTTCTTCGAGCTCCTTCGCGGCCGTGACATCCCGGAAGTCGACTACTCGCTCGCCCCGGCCGCTCAGGCCCGTACAGAGCAGGTCGATCCAGCGGCCACTGGCCAGCTTATGGGTCAGCTTCTCGCCGGGCTCGGGCAGCGGGAACGGCGGGCGCCTGCCGGTGGCAAGCTCGGGCGACAAGCCGGTAAGCCGGTGCGCGGCCGGATTCCACTGCCGGACCAGGCCATCGGCGTCCAGTACGGCGATGCCGTCTGCGCTGGCGTCGATCACTGCGCGCTCGTGCGCGCGCTGGCGGACGACCTCTTCGAACGCGGTTACGTTCGACAGCGCGACGCTCGCATGGCCGGCCAGCAGCTCGAGGAGCTCGAGCTCCATGTGGCCCACTTTGCGGTGGCTGTACAAGGCGTACAGGGCGCCATATGGCCGCCCGGCCACGTGCGACAGGCTCAGCGTGATCGTGTGCAGGCCGGGCAGCGCCGCCCAGATCAGGTCGTCAAAGCCGCCAGAGTCGCTGGTGGCCATGAGGACTGTCTTTCCCGACCGCATCAGCTGGTCGACCATGCTGCTTGGCAGGGCAGCCGACCGGCCGCGCAGCTCGGCGGGCAGCCCGTCGAGGCTGACCAGCCGCAGGCGATCCTTCTCGATCAGCACAAAACCGCCAGCGTCGGCTCTGGTGAGCTCGCGCAGGCTGGCCGCGATGCGGTCCAGCACAGCTTCGAGATCGAGCTGCGCGTTCATGTCAGCGACGACGTCTCCAAGGCGACGGACTACCCTGGCGCGCTCGGCCATGTAGTGCCTGACTGCCTCGTCGTCCACGTTCTGATGACAGACGCACACCCAGCCGGCCAGCTCGCCGCCCGCGTCAAGCATCCTGCTCGCATCGATGCGCAGGTCGACAGTCGAGCCGTCCTTGCGGGTCCGGCGCGTAGCGAAGGAGACCTGGCCGCCGCTGGCGACGCGCTCAAGCACCGCGTTGTGCTCGGCGCGGAGCTCCTCCGGCACGAACGGCGGCTCAAGCCCGACGACTTCGGCGGCTGTCCAGCCGAACAGCTTCTCGGCCGCCGGATTCCAGATCGTCACGCGGCGATCCGAGCCAACGGCAATAATCGCGTCAGCCGCGAACTCGATCACGGCCCGGGCGGTCGCGTCGATCCTGTCGCGATCCTGCTGCGGCACGGCACGCTTCCATCCCACCGCCTCATGGTGCCATCAGCGCCGGGCTCAGGTCGGTGAACTGCGCAAACCCAGCTGGAACCAGCAAGCGAGGCCACGCGTCCAATGACTATGAGGGATAGCGATCCGGTAACGCAGCCCCGATTGGCCACCACGGGACGGGGCCGGCAACGCCGGGTTCTGGTTGGCTGCGCAGCCATCGGAGCATGCGCGCTCATGACCGCGGCCTGCGGCAGCGCTACCGCGCCCAGCTCCAGCGGCGGCGGGACGCATTCAAGTACGTCAAGCGGCACGACCTCGGCCGCGAAGATCTCCCTGAGCGTCAGCTTCAGCGGCTCGGCCGGTATCGCTCCCGAGCACTACACGCTGCGCTGCGAACCGGCCGGCGGCACCGTCAGCGATCCCGCGGCTGCGTGCGCCCAGCTGACTAAGCATGGCGCAAGCCTGTTCGGGCCGATGCCAGCCCAGATAGCCTGCCCGATGATCATGGCCAGTGCCAGGCGCGTCACGGTTACCGGCACGTATCTGGGCCGGCCTGTGCACGAGAATCTTGTGGATGGCGGCTGCGACCTGAGCCGCTGGGCGGAGTTCGGGAAGATCTTCAACCGATAGCACGCAGAGGCCGCCTTGGGGCCGGGCTGGAGCTGGCTACTTCAGCAGCCGGGAGAGCCGGCGGTCGGCGAGCGGCTTCCCACCGGTCTGGCAGGTAGCGCAGTACTGCAGAGCTGAGTCAGCGAATGACACCTCGCGGACCGTGTCCCCGCACACCGGGCATGGCTCGCCGGCCCTGCCGTGTACCCGGAGGCCGGCCTTCTTCTCCTTCTTCAGGTCGCTAGCCCCGAGCCCGTCCGACCGCTCGATTGCCTCGCGAAGCGTCCCGATGATCACGGCATGCAGCTCAGCGACTTCCTCTGGGCTGAGGCTGGAGGCAAGCCGGTATGGCGACATCCTCGCCGCGTGCAGCACCTCGTCGGAGTATGCGTTCCCGATGCCAGCGATCAGCTTCTGATCGCGGAGCACGCCCTTGATCTGGGTCCGGCGGCCCGCCAGGATCCCGGCCAGGACGTCGACGGTGAACTCGGGGTCGAGCGGCTCGGGACCGAGCGAGGCGACACCGGGTATCTGCGCGATATCGGTGACCAGGTAGACGGCGAGCCGCTTTCGTGTCCCGGCCTCGGTCAGATCGAAGCCCGAGCCGTCTGTGAAGCGGACCCGGAATGCCAGCGGCCCCTTGCCGGGCTTAGCCGGTGCTTCTGGCAGTGCATCTCGCCAGCGCAGCCAGCCAGCCCTGGCCAGGTGGGTGACCAGGTGCAGGTCTGGGCCCCCGGCGGCTGGCGCGCAGGCCAGGTCGAGGAACTTGCCACGCCGCGAAGTGCCGCTGATCCGCGCGCCGTGCAGCGCGCTCAGCGGCGGGTCGTACGTCTTCAGCACCGAGAACTCGGCGACCTCGGCGCGGTCGATCTCGCGGCCGACGGCGCGCTCGCGCAAGTCCGCGGCGAGTGCTTCCACCTCTGGCAGTTCTGGCACGACATCGATTCTGCCCGATCCGGGCACCTGGCTGGCCGTGCTCAGGCGCGCGGCGAGGTCAGCCTGGTGAGGAGGTCCTCCTTAATCGCCGGGCGTGAGCCGAACACCAGCAGGAACGACGCCTCCCTGGCCAGGCGCTGCGGATGCTGATCGATCATGATCGACCGGCTGCCCGCAGCCACGACGAGGGCGCCAGCAGCCCGGAACGCAAGCTCGGCCGCTGTTGCCCTCGCTGCGGGCATCGAAGCGGAGTTGGCGGCATCCAGCTGGTCCCGTGCCGCAGTCAGCTCGACCTCCAGCAGCGCAGCGGGCGCATCAGCCCGGAGCTCGGCCATCAGCCGGGTGCAGCGGCCGGTAAGGCCAAGTGCGAGCGAGCCGTTTGCTCGCAGCCCAGCCGCATCCCTGGTCTGCCACACAGCCATCGGCATGACCCCGGTGACCAGATCCGCCGGCACGAAGTGCGCGGTGAACCGGAGCTGGACGGTGCGGCTTGCGTTGACGGCGGCCAGCCGCAGCGGGTCAGCCGCCAGCGAGGCGGAGGTTACTGCCGGGAGGAGTGCGGCCACAACGTTGCCAGCTTCGTCGCGCGCCAGCGTGTGCACCACGTCGATCATGTCCCAGCCGGTGACCCATGGCGCGGTGCCGTCGAGGAGATAGCCGCCGGGGGCAGGCCGCGCGCGCAGCGGAGGCGGTCCCGGTCGCGCCCCGCCAAGCGCAACCCCGGCGCGCCGGGCACCGGCGCACAACGGCGCCAGCCATTTGGCCGACAGCGCGGAGCTTGGCGACGCGGACAGCGCCCGCACCGCGCCGTGGTGCTGAAGCCAGACGAAAGCAGTGGCCAGACTGCCGCCCGCCATGATCTCGATCACAGCGCAGAACGTGGCCAAGTCCACATCGAGCCCGCCAGCCTCGGCAGGGCCGGCCAGCCCGTACAGGCCTGCCGCGGCCAGCGCATCAAAATGCTCAGGCGGCACCCGGTCCGCAGCATCTACATTCATCGCAGAGGGGAACAAAACCTCATCAGCCAGCTGCCTGGCCCTGGTCAGCACCTGCGCAGCGGCCATGCCGCTCATGCTGCCAGAGGAGCTGAGACCGCCAGCATCCCGGTGACAAGCACTCAGCTGACCGCCTAAGCTTCGGGCCAGCTAACGACCACGCGGCCGACCGCGCGAGACCCGGGTGCGTCGAGGGGTGGGCGAGGAGGGATTTGAACCCTCACGTCCTTTCGGACACACGGACCTGAACCGTGCGCGTCTGCCGTTCCGCCACCCGCCCCGGGAGCAGCAGTCAGGTTAGCACGTCCGCAAGTAATCCCACATCGCCGATACGATCAGATACGGCACGGAGAGGAGGGCACCACAGTGGGAGTCCTGCAGCGCTTTGAGCACAGGCTCGAGGGGATGGTCGAGGGTGCCTTTGCGCGCGCGTTCAAGTCTGAGCTGCAGCCCGTCGAGGTCGCCAGTGCAATTCAGCGAGAAATGGATGACCGGGCGGCCATCGTAGCCCAGGGCCGAACGCTGGTGCCGAACGACTTCGTCGTCGAGGTAGCCGAAGACGATTACGCCCGGCTCGACGTGTATGCCGACAGCCTCGGCATCGAGCTCGCCACGCTAGCGCGCGAATACGCCAAGGAGCAGGGTTACTCGTTCGTCGGCCCCGTCCGGATGCGCTTCGAGGGGGTCAGGGACCTCGCCACGGGCACGTTCCGGATCCTGTCCGGCGTTATCAGGGGGACCACCGTCGAGGATGGCGAGATCCGGCGCCCGGCCAGCGACCTGCCCCAGCGAGCCAGCGGCTTTCACGGCAACCCGCGGCTGCTGGTGTCTGGACCGGAGCCCGGACCTGACGGCAGCACCCAGCGAACCTACGAGATCGTCACGCCGCTGATCATCCTGGGCCGCGGTACCGACTGCGACCTGCGCCTCGTCGACCCGGGGGTATCCCGGCATCACGCCGAGATCCGGGTGGAGGGCGACGAGATCGTCCTGGTGGACCTCGGCTCGACTAACGGCACCTTCGTTAACGGGCAGCCGGTCCGGCGGATCACGCTCACCGACGGCACGAGAGTCACCCTCGGCCGCACAACCCTGGTATTCCGCCGGGACGGCATTTACTGACCGGCGTCCCGCCGACATGCCAGCCAAGGACACATGACCCAATGAATCCGCTTGAGCTCACCCTGATCAGGATCGGGTTCCTTGCTGTCCTGTGGCTGTTTGTCATCGCGGCGGTCGGCGTCGTCAGGACTGACCTGTTCGGGCCGACCAGCCAGCGCCGAAGGCGGGCGGCCGGTCGCCCGCAACCGGCTCCGCCGCGGCCGACGAAGCCCGGCGCAAAGCCAGCCCGGCCGCCACGGTCGGCGCCCCAGCAGCTGCTAGTGACAGGCGGGGCGCTGGCGGGCACCACGCTAGGCCTGACTGACCAGCAGATCACGATCGGTCGGGCTGATGACGCCACGCTAGTGCTCAGCGACGACTACGCTTCGACGCGACATGCCCGACTGTTCCCGCAAGATGGTCAGTGGCTGGTGGAAGATCTCGGCTCGACCAATGGGACGTACCTGGACCGGCAGAAGGTGACGCAGCCGACCCCGGTGCCTATCGGCGTCCCCATTCGCATCGGCAAGACGGTTCTGGAGCTGCGCAGATGACCCTGGCACTGCATTACGCGCTCCGCTCCGACGTCGGCCTACTCCGTGAGGGCAATGAGGACAGCGCCTACGCTGGCCCGCGGCTGCTAGCCATCGCCGACGGCATGGGGGGTCACGCGGCCGGCGAGGTAGCCAGCGCGGTGGCGATCTCGGCTATCGCGCCACTCGACCGGCAGGGCCTCACCCGCGGTGAAGAGATGCTGGACGCGCTGGCAGCGGCTGTGGCTTCGGCGCGGAACACGCTGCACGACATGAGCGTGGCCGACCCCGCCGTCGAAGGCATGGGCACCACGCTCACCGCAATGCTGTGGGCTGACACGCAGGTGGCCGTCTGCCATATTGGCGATTCCCGTGCCTACCTGCTGCGCAACCGTGACCTTTGGCAGATCACCCGCGACCACACCCTGATCCAGTCGCTGGTCGATGAGGGCCGCCTCAGCCCGGCGGCCGCCCTCAACCACCCGCAGCGATCACTGATCATGCGAGCGCTCCAGGGCAGCACCGACGCGGACCCGGATCTGGCCATGCACGACGCTGTGCTGGGCGACCGGTACCTGTTGTGCTCGGATGGCCTGACCGACGTTGTCTCGGACGAGGCCGTGCACCATGTGCTGAGCACGGTTGCGGACGCCGACGCGGCAGTGGACCGGCTGATCGAGCTTGCCATCCGCAACGGCGGCCCGGACAACATCACGTGCATCGTTGCAGACGTCGTGGACGGCGTCTCCGGTCCCGAGCTGCCGACCACGGACACCAGAATGGCCGGCGCAGCTGCAGGCGGTGATATCAGCACGCTGCTGCGCTCTGCCACCAGCGCGGCGCCAGCTAGCGGCCCTGACACCGACACCGGGAACGGCGGACCCAGCCTGAACGGGCACCGCAGCCGCTCCGCTCCTGATGCTGGCGATGACAGCGAGCCAGACGATGAGTTCAGCGAGCCGAGGCGACGCTGGCCGGTAGTGACATCGGTGCTCGTCATCCTCGCGCTCGTGATAGCCGGCGGACTCTACGCTGGCTATCGGGCCGTCCAGGGGAACTACTATCTGGCCGCAGACGGCACCCACGTCAGCATCTACCGGGGGATCAGCCAGAAGATCGCCTTCCTGAGCCTGTCCAGCGTCTACCAGAAGACGTCCGTGAGCGTCAGCGAGGTACCGGGTGACCTCGTGGGCCTGCCCACAACGCCGACGACCCTGGCTAAGACCAAGGCGACCCTGACCCAGATCGTGCAGTACAACGACTGCAAATCAGCCAGAGCGAGCCAAGTCGCATGGACGGCCGAGAAGGCAAGCAAGCAGAGCGCGGCCGATAAGGCTTGGGCCAAGGACAAGTCCAAGAAGAAGAAGTCGAAGCCGCCGACGGTAACCATGCCAACTCCCGAGCCGAAGCTCCCGTCCTTCTGCGCGGAGGACGGGTGAGCCTGGCAGCCAACCTGGACCAGCCAGTCCCCATGCCGCGTGGTCGGCGGCGGACTGAACTGGTCATGCTTCTCTTCGCACTGGCACTAGTGCTTTTTGCCTATGCGGCTGTCGGTCTCGGCCTGAAGGGCAAGCTGCCTGGCCTGCCGGCCGGAATTCTCATATTCGCGGCCGTTGTGCTGGCCGCTCACCTAGCGGTCCGCCGCTTCGCGCCGTACGCCGACCCGCTGCTGTTGCCGCTGGCCGCGGTACTGAACGGACTCGGCATCGTGATGATCTACCGGCTGCAGGAGTCAGGCCGGAACGGCAATTCCGGCCAGCAGGTCACGGACATGTCGAACTCGGCCAGCACCACGCAGCTGCTGTATACCGTCGTCGGCATCGTCGCGCTGGTGGTTGTCCTGGTACTCATCTCTGAGGCCCGGGTGCTGCAGCGCTACACCTATACCCTCGGCGCAGTCGGCCTCGTGCTGCTGGCCATCCCCGCCTTCCTGCCCGCCAGCCACAGCGTAGTTAACGGGGCGAAGGTATGGATCATCATCAGCGGCAGCTTCTCGGTCGAGCCGGGCGAGTTCGCCCGGCTGGCGCTAGCTGTCTTCTTCGCCGGCTATCTGGTCGCCAAACGGGACGTGCTCGCGCTGGCCGGTCAGCGGGTGCTGGGCATCGACCTGCCGCGCGCCCGCGACCTCGGCCCGGTACTGATCGCCTGGGCAGCCAGCCTGCTGATCCTGATCTTCGAGACCGATATCGGCACATCCGCGCTGTTCTTCGGCATGTTCATCGTGATGCTCTACATCGCGACCCAGCGCACTTCCTGGGTGCTGATCGGAGTGCTGCTGTTCCTTGCCGGCTCCTGGCTGACCGCGCTGCTGTTTTCCCACGTGATGGAGCGGTTCACGATCTGGCTGCACCCGTTCGCCGGCAGTAACCCGACAGGCATCGCATTCCAGCCGGTCCAGGCCCTGGAAGGGCTAGCGTTTGGCGGCTTGTTCGGCACAGGTCTTGGCCAGGGTCAGCCGTATCACACCCCGCTCGTGCAGAGCGACTTCATCTTCAGCGCGTTCGGCGAGGAGCTCGGCCTCGTCGGCGTCATGGCGTTGCTGCTGGTGTTCGGCCTGCTCGTACAGCGCGGGCTGAGCGCTGCCATTGCGGTCAAGGATCCGTTCTCGAAGCTGCTGGTCGGCGGGCTCTCGTTTGTGCTGGCGCTGCAGGTCTTCGTGATCGTCGGAGGAGTGAGCGGGCTCATACCGCTGACCGGGATAACTACCCCGTTCCTCTCGCAAGGGGGGTCTTCGCTGGTGGCGAGCTGGATACTGATCGCGCTGATGATCAGGGTCAGTGATTCGGCCCGCAAGCCGGCCCCGCAGCCGATCCAGGACGAGGGCATGACACAGGTGGTGCGTGCCGCATGAACCGTGCACTGCGCCGCATTTCCGTGGCATGCCTGGCCTTGTTCGTGCTGCTCATGATCAACATGAACTACGTGCAGGCGTTCGAGACCACCAAGCTGGCCGGGGAGACGGGCAATGTCCGTGTCTTCGATCAGCAGTTCTCCTACCAGCGCGGCTCAATCATTGCCAACGGCGACCCTAAGGGCGTGACGATCGCCGAATCGCGCCTGCTCAAAGGCACTGATATGTATCAGCGCTATTACCCGGACGGCAAGGTCTACGCCCCGGTTACCGGCTACGACACCATCTATAGCCAGTCCGGCATCGAGCAGACGGAAAACAGCCTGCTTGCGGGCACCGACCCCCGGCTTGCCGTGCACAACCTGACGGCACTGCTGACCGGCAAGCAGAAGCAGGGAGCAACGGTCGAACTGACGGTCAGCCCGGCCGCACAGAACGCCGCCTACCAGGCCCTGACTAATGACGGCGGCCATGCTGCAGCCGTCGTCGCGATCCAGCCGAGCACTGGGGCAATCCTCGCGCTGGCGTCGTATCCGACGTTCAATCCGAACGAGCTCACCACCTTTGACGGCGCCAAGCTGGACAAGGCGGACGAGAAGCTCCTCACCGAGCGGTCCCAGCCGCTGCTCAACCGGGCCATACAGGAAACCTATCCGCCCGGCTCGTCTTTCAAGATCGTCACTAGCTCGGCTGCGTTCTCCACGGGCCTGGTCAAGAACACGAACACGTTTGTGTCGGCCCCGTCGCCGCTCATCCTGCCCAACGGGAACCAGCTAGTGAATGATGGCGGCGAGATCTGCGGAGACGGCAACCCTCCCATCATCCAGGCCTTCTGGATGTCCTGTAACAGCGCATTCGGCAAACTCGGCATCAAGCTGACCGCTCCCGTGCTGCGCAGCTACGCAAGCCAGTTCGGAATGAACAAGCCGCTGTCCATCCCCCTGCCGGTGGTGCCGAGCGTGCTGCCCGAGGTCAAGGACTGGACCGACCCATCGCTGACGGCGTTCTCGGCGATCGGGCAGTTCAATGACGCGGTGACCCCGTTGCAGGAAGCGATGTTCTCGGCGGCCGTCGCCGACCATGGCACGCTCATGCACCCGTACATGGTCCAGCAGGTGGTCGGCCCCGGCCTGTCGGTGATCGAGCAGGCTAAGACCTCGGTTCTGAGCCAGGCGGTCAAGCCAACCGTCGCCGGCTATCTGCAGTCCATGATGAATGAGGTAACCCACAACCCAGGCGGAACCGCGTACCTCACCGCGAGCCCGCAGGCCACTGGGGGCATCGATATCGACGGCAAGACCGGAACCGCACAGAACGGCATCGACAACGGCAGCCTTAACGATGCGGTCTTCACCTGCTTCGTACCGGGCAGCCCTGGGCAGGCGTCGCCAATAGCCGTCGGCGTCATCGTGCAGGGTGGAGGATTCGGCGCGGACGCAGCGGCGCCCATTGCGGTCAAGGTGATCAAGGCTTATCTCGGTGCGCATCCATCATGAGCACCCGAACTGGCGGCGGCCATGCCAGGCACGCCGTCCCGCCGCGAATACAGCCAGTATGGCGGGCACCGGGCTGCTTCCTCAGCCTGCGATGCTGGTCACAGCCCCCGATTAGCAGGACGGTAAAGTAAGTGCGAGACATGACTCAGCCCCGGCTGCTCGGCGGCCGCTACGAACTCGACGGAATCGTCGGCCGTGGTGGCATGGCCGAGGTGTTCCGGGCCCGCGACATCCGTCTCGACCGCGTCGTCGGGGTCAAGACTCTTCGTGACGATCTGGCCCGCGACCAGACGTTCCAGGCCCGGTTCAGGCGTGAGGCGCAGTCCGCCGCGTCACTCAACCATCCGTCGATCGTCGCCGTGTACGACACCGGCGAGGACATGGTTGGCAACACCCCGGTGCCCTACATCGTCATGGAATTCGTCGACGGCAGGACGCTCCGCGACCTGCTCAGGGACGATCGCCGGCTGCTGCCGGAGCGGGCCGCCGAGATCACCGACGGGGTGCTGCGAGCGCTGGACTACAGCCACCGCAATGGGATCGTGCATCGCGACATCAAGCCCGGGAACGTCATGCTGACCCGGTCCGGTGATGTCAAGGTGATGGACTTCGGCATCGCCAGGGCGGTTTCGGACTCGCAGCTGACCATGACCCAGACTGCTCAGGTCATCGGCACTGCCCAGTACCTGTCTCCCGAGCAAGCCAGAGGAGAGCGGGTGGATGCCCGCAGCGACCTGTACTCGACCGGATGCCTGCTGTACGAGCTGCTAACCGGCAGGCCTCCGTTCACCGGCGACTCGCCGGTGGCTATCGCGTACCAGCACGTCAAGGAACCGCCAATACCGCCGTCCCAGATCGACCCCGAGGTCCCGCCATGGGCGGATGCAATCGTGCTCAAGGCCATGGAGAAGGACCCGGCTGACCGGTACCAGTCGGCTGGCGAGATGCGTAACGACATCCAGCGTGCCCTGTCCGGAGCCCCAGTCGCCGCGCCGATGCTGGGCGATGCCTATGCCGGGACGCGCCGGATGGGTGGCGCGCCAACTCAGGTGGCCGGCCGGACCGCCGCCATCCCGCCATACCGGTACGGGCCGGAGGACGGCGGGCTCGGCGGTCCGCCGCAGCGCCAGCGCCGCGCCTGGCCCTGGGTGGTCCTGGTCGCAGTGGTCATACTGCTCATCGCCGCGATCGCGCTGATCAAGTTCATCAACGGCGGCGGCGGCAACACCGGAGTCCCGAACGTTGTCGGATACACCGTGAAACAGGCACAGGCGAAGATACGTGCTGCGGGCTTGACGCCCGCCACTGCGTACAAATTCGACTCTGCGGTCCCCAAGAACCAGGTCATCAGCACCAACCCTGCCTACGGCAACAGCGAGCCCAAGGGCACCACCATCCATATCCTCGCCTCCGAGGGCACTAAGCCGACGGCGAAGGTCGCGGTGCCGGGCGTCGTCCGAGACTCTCGCTCTCAGGCCGTCGCAGCGCTGAAGGCGAAGGGTTTCAACCCGGTGGTGCACAAGGTTCCGCCCGAGGCTGGAGTTCAGGCCAACACCGTGGTCGGGCAAGCGCCGGGCGCCGGCGTCATGGCGAACAAGGGCAGCAGCGTGACGATCGATGTCACGGAGCGGACACTGACGGTGCCGAGCAAGGTCATCGGCATGCAGGAAGCAGAGGCCCAGCAGCTCCTGTCGGCCCCGCCCTACAGCTACTTCGTCACGCCGCAAGAGGGCGCCGGGCCAGGCGGGCAGTACTCCGCCGGGGAGGTGTACGCCACCAGCCCTGCAGTTGGGACCGCGCTGTCGCCTGGCTCGCCGATCACGATCTACGTGGTGCAGTCGGCGTCGCCGTCTCCGACACCGAGCAGCTCCTCACCGTCGCCCACGCCCAGTAACTCCACGACACCTCCGCCAGGCTTGGGAGGAAACGGGCAGAACGGGCCGAGTCAAGCTCCCGACGTGGCCTCGCGCGAGCCCTCATGAGCCGGCCCGGCCGGCGGCTGTGGGTACGCGAATCACGGCAGACCAACTAGGCTTACCGGGATAGCGTGCCCGCGTCGCGCAAGCCGTAAGGCTGAAGGGCTGGCGGGCAGCCAGAGTTACCACAGGAGACGACCGTGCCGAAGTCCCGTGTCAGAAGCAAGGCGGTTTATACCCCTCCGCCACGGTCCGCAAAGGCGAAGGTAAGCCCGCCCTGGCTGCTGCCAACAATGCTGGCCAGCCTGATCATCGGGCTGGTGTGGATCGTGGTGTTCTACGTGAGCCAGGAGAAGTGGCCGATCGGCGCATTTGGCCCAGCCAACCTCGTGATCGGCTTCGCCTTCCTCGTCTTCGGCGTGGTGCTGTCGACACGGTGGCATTGACCGACACGGCGGCATTGACCCGCGACTAAAACAGCCGACCCTGGTAGAAGCTGTATGTCCCGAGCAGTTCGTGGTTGCGGATCAGTACGCCTAGCACCAGCAGCGCAATGATCACTACGGTAGCGGCGGCCTGGATAACGGCCCGGTTAGCCCGGGGCGCATAGGCATAGGCCGCAGTCAGCAAGCCACCCGCGACCAGCCCGCCCACGTGCGCCTGCCAGGCAATGTACGGAACGGCAAAGCTGATCCCGAGGTTCAGCACGATCAGGAACACGACCTGCCTGGAGTCGAGGCCCAGCCGCCGCGAAAGCACGAACCAGGCTCCGAACAGGCCGAAGATCGCGCCGGACGCGCCCAGTGCCGGCTGGTTCGGGGCTGCGAGGAAGTAATAACAGACCGAGCCGCCCAGCGCGCTGACCAGGTAAACCACGATGTAGCGCCCAGAGCCCAGTACGCGTTCCAGAGCCGGACCGACGATGAACAGCGCCCACATGTTGAAGGCGATGTCCAGGATGCCGAGGCTGCCTGTGCCGGGCAAGAACGCCGAGGTAATCAGGCGGTACCACTGGCCGGAGACGACGCCAATAAGGTGCCCGTCAGGCGTCAGGGCACCACCGAGCATGTACCAGTCATTGGCCAGGCTCGAGTGCGCGAGCTGTACAAGGTACAGCAGGACATTGAGGCCGATCAGGCTCCAGGTGACCCTGGCTTGCGCGGTGACCGTGCCGCCGAACCGGCCAGTGGCCTGGCGCACTCCGCGGTTGCCCGACCTTATGCAGTCGACGCACTGGTGCCCGACCGCTGCCGGCCGCAGGCAGTCCGGGCAGGCCGGCTTGCCGCACCGTACGCAGGACACATAGGTCGGCCGACCGGGATGCCGATAGCACACCGGCGGCGCAGTCTGCGCCTGGTCCTGCGGAACTTGACCCTGGTCCGGGGGGATGGCCATGGGAAACGACCCGTCTACTCGCTCTCGTCGCGTCCGATCTCGACCGACTCAAGCACCACGTCACTCACCGGGCGGTCGCCGCGACTGGTCTGCACGCGACTGATCTCATCCACCACGTTACTGCCATCGACGACCTCGCCGAAGATGGTGTGCTTGCCGGTCAGCCACGGCGTCGGGACTGTGGTGATGAAGAACTGCGAGCCATTGGTGCCGGGACCCGCGTTCGCCATGGCCAGCAGGTACGGCCGGTCGAAGGACAGGTCAGGGTGGAATTCGTCGGCAAACTTATAGCCCGGCCCACCGGTGCCAGTACCGAGCGGATCGCCGCCCTGGATCATGAAATCAGGGATCACCCGGTGGAAGATGGTGCCGTTATACAGGGGCGCCTGGCTGCCCTTGCGGGTCACCGGGTTCGTCCACTCCCGCGTTCCCTCGGCAAGCTCGACGAAGTTGCGCACGGTTTTCGGGGCGTGGTCGGGATAGAGCCGGACGACTACGGGGCCGTGATTGGTCCGCAGCGTCGCGGTCAGCGTGTTTGTCATACCAGGAATCCTGCCACGCGCCGGCTGTGCTCCGTTCACCCTGGCGCTGCCGACGGGTGGTTGACCCCTTATTCCGAGGGAAGGTGTCCAGCCTGGGGAGAACATCCAGGAGGTCTTTGTGTCTGTTTTGACCAGGAAGCAGCCTGTCAGCGAGGCGAGCGGGCTTCGGGGGCAGGCGATATACGCGGCCCGGCAGGTAGGCCCGCTGGCAGGCAAGACCGTGCCGCTGGCGCAGCAAGCGATGCCGCTCGCCCGGAACGCGGGCAACTCCATTCTTCACAGTACAGACGGAGCCGTGGCGTGGGTGGTGCCGAAGGTAGACGCCGCCAGGCACTGGGCGGCACCACAACTCGAGCAGTCTGCCCATGCCATCAGCGACAACTTCGCACCCATGATCTCCAGCGCACTCATCTCCGCTGCGCACAAGATCGACGTTAAGCCGAAGAAGCCGAGGGGCCGCCGTCAGGCCATGCTGGCCGGCGCTGCACTGCTAACCGCGGCCGCCGGCGCAGCAGCCGTGGTCGTCACCCGACGCTGGCAAGGCGCCGACGGCTACACCGCATCGGGCGAAGTATCTGGTCTCGGCCCTGCCGGTGACGGCGAGTCTGGCGCAGAGCGCAGCTACGAGGCCAACGGCGGCCCGTCGGACCAGGACATCGACGGCCATCCCCACATCGTCTGAAGCCTGGGTCTGCGCCCACCGAGGGACCTGCCTGTGGCAGGTGGGTGCTGGCCATGACACTTGTCATGGTCGGCACAGGACTGCTCGTACACCACAGGGCGGCGCCTGATGCCTAACCTGGGGGGATGACCCGCCCGTCAGCGATCGGCCCCGACGACGCTGAAGACCGCCATCTCCGACGGTTCCGGCAAGTAATCATCTGCGTGATTATCGGTTTCGCGATCCTGGCACCAGCGATCGGCCAGCTTGGCCATCACCCGATGGCCCCGCCGTTGAAGTGGTTCCTTGTCGGCGGCAGTATTGCCTTCGCCGCGCTCGCCTGCTACTTCATCCTCGTCGCCGGACCCCCCGGAGACCAGCCGGTGCCATGGATTGTGCTAGTGATCATCGTCGGCCTGGGGATAGCTCTTTTCCTGGTCGGCAAAGAGAACTGGCTCGCCGTCCTGGCGGTGGCCGCCGCCACCTGCGGGCGATACAGCGGCACTAGGCGCCCGGCCATGTTCGGCGCCACGGCATGTGCGCTGGCCGGCGTGGTAGTTGCGATCCGAACGGACCCCGGATTCGGCGGCACGCTGTCGGACATCGTGATCGCCCCGCTCAGCGCCTTCTTCGCCTACAGTGCGGGCCGGCGACTCGACATGATGAACGCGCTGCGAAGGACCAGGGCGGAGCTGGCCAGGGCTGCAGTGGCCGAGGAACGGCTGCGGATTGCGCGCGATCTGCATGACCTGCTCGGCCATTCGCTCTCGTTGATCACCCTCAAGGCCGAACTGGCCGGCCGGGTCATCGGCGCTGACCCGGACCGGGCGGCGAGGGAGATCGCCGAGCTTGAATCGGTGGCGAGGCAGTCGCTGTCCGATGTTCGCGAGGCGGTGGCCGGCTTCCGCCAGCCGGACCTGGCCGGCGAACTGACAGCCGCCCGCCAGATGCTGGATGCGGCCGGAATCACGTCCAAGATCGAATCGACCGACGCTGCGAGCCTGCCTCAGGCAGTGGACGCCGCGCTGGCCTGGGCCGTTCGAGAGGGCACCACCAATGTGGTGCGCCACTCGCGCGCCACCCACGTCTCCATCCTGGTGTCGGCCGGCCCCGCGGCGGCCGTCGCTGAGATCAGCGACAATGGGCCTGCTGCTCCCGACGAAGCGGCGCGCCTGGCTAATCCGGCATTGCCCGTCCCGACTACAGGACCAGGCGGCCGGGCCGCCGCGATCCGGGCCAGGCCCGCGTTCGCGGGCTCTGGACTGGCCGGACTGGCTGAGCGCGTGCGCGACCTGGGCGGCGAGCTCGCAGCCGGCACCGTGAGCGGGCAAGGTTTCCTGCTCCGGGTAGTCGTGCCCCTCGGCCCGCAGGCGTGACAATAAGCAGGTGCCCGTGCGGATCATGATTGCCGAGGACCAGACGATGGTCCGGCAGGCGCTCGTGGCATTGCTGGAGCTTGAGCCCGACATCGAAGTGGTGGCGCAGGCCGCTACCGGAGACGAGGCGCTCGCCATGGCCGCCAAGCACCAGCCGGATGTCGCCGTGCTGGACATCGAGATGCCGGGCCCGACCGGGATCGAGGTGGCCAGTGAGCTCAACCGGTCCGGCTTCGCCGGCAAGGTGGTGATCGTCACGACCTTCGACCGGCCAGGATATCTGCGCGCTGCCATGACGGCCGGGGCGAGCGGGTTCCTGCTCAAGGACGCTCCCGCTGCCGACCTCGCAGCCGCGATCCGGCGGGTGGCGGTCGGCGAGCGGGTCGTCGATCCGTCGCTGGCTGCCGCGGCGCTTGCCCAGGGCGACAGTCCACTGACCGAGCGGGAGACCGAGGTGCTGACCGCATCGGCCAGTCATGACGCGATCGCTGACATCGCCGCGCGGCTGCATCTGTCGCCGGGAACGGTGCGTAACCACTTGTCCGGCGCGATCCAGAAGCTTGGCGCGCGGAACCGGGCGGAGGCCGTGCAGATAGCCCAGCAGAAGGGCTGGCTGTAGCCGAAATGCTGCTCGATCGCGTGGTACGCACGTCCGCCGCCGTCGCTGCGACACGGAGCCGCCTGGCCAAGATCGACGAGATCGCCGCGCTGCTGCGCGAGGTTCCGGCCGAGGAGATCGCGGTGGCCGTGTCATTCCTGGCCGGCGACCTGACGCAGCGGCAGATCGGCGTTGGCTACGCGGCGCTGACCGACCTTCTCGGCGGCTACGGGCAGACTGCGCCGCCAACCGCCGACGTGGTCGAGGCGCCTGCGGTGGCAGAGCTCACGCTAACCGAGACTGACCAGGCCCTCGGACGCATCGGCGCGCTCGCTGGCCCTGGCTCCCAGGCCGACCGGCGGCGACTGCTTGCAAGCCTGCTGGGCCGGGCTACCGAGGCCGAGCGGCAGTTCCTGGTCCGGCTGCTAGCCGGCGACTTGCGTCAGGGTGCGCTTGACGGCGTGATGATCGATGCGATCGCCAGAGCGGCAGGCGTGGCCGGCGCGCAGGTACGCCGCGCGCACCAGCTCAGCGGTTCCCTTCCAGCGGCCGCGGCGGCCGCGCTGGGAGCCGGCGGCACCGACGCGGCAGGCGAGGCCCTGCGGGCCGTCGGACTCCAGGTCGGACGCCCGATCCGGCCCATGCTTGCCGCATCGGCTCCGACGGTCGCCGCCGCGCTGGACAGGATCAGCCCGGCGGCGGTCGAGTGGAAGATCGACGGCGTCCGGGTCCAGGTCCACAGGCACGGATCCGACGTGCGCGTCTTCACCCGGACTCTGGACGACATTACTAGCCGGGTCCCCGAGCTCGTTGCGGCCGCGGTGTCACTCAACCTCACCGCCGCCGTGCTTGACGGCGAGGCAGTCGCGCTGCGGCCGGACGGGCGACCGCTGCCGTTCCAGGTCACGTCTGCTCGTGCAGCCAGTCACTCTGGTCAGGGCGGTCGCCCCGGCAGTGGGGATCAGGATGACCAGGCTGTGCTGGCCGGGCAGACTGGGGAGGCCGGACGGGTGCCTCTCGCGCTGTTCCTGTTCGACCTGCTCCACCTAGACGGCACCGACCTGCTCGACCACCCCGCTGCCGACCGCTATGCCCGGCTCGCTGCTGTCGCACCGTCCGAGCTGGTCATCCCCCGGCTGGTTACTGGCGAGGTAAGTGCCGCCGAGAAGTTCTTCGCTGAGGCCATCGAGCGCGGGCACGAGGGCGTGGTGATCAAGTCACTTGACGCCGCCTACGGCGCCGGGCGCCGCGGCAGTGAGTGGATTAAGGTCAAGCCCAGGCACACGCTTGACCTGCTGGTGCTGGCAGCTGAGTGGGGCCACGGCAGGCGCCAGGGCTGGCTGTCCAATCTGCACCTGGGAGCGCGCGACCCGGCGACCGGCGGAACCGTGATGCTCGGCAAGACATTCAAGGGACTGACCGACGCGCTGCTGGCCTGGCAGACGGAACGACTGCTCGACCTGGCCGACCCGCCAGTGGACCACGGCGCCCAGGTCAGGCGCG